>Ga0265594_1002044_pt1 | contig 14967 bp, 16 predicted proteins | sample saktaG_11_FD_190147 | JGI IMG/M metagenome (GOLD analysis project Ga0265594, IMG submission 190147) | Saline water microbial communities from Sakinaw Lake, British Columbia, Canada - sak_2011_5_24_80m | ecosystem: Environmental > Aquatic > Non-marine Saline and Alkaline > Saline ... | reverse complement strand
TGGGGCTTGGGACGGCAACATCCAAGACGGCCCTCGTAGCTTACTTCATAATGTGGGGAATATTCACAGGCGTTCTCTTCATAGGGACGTTGAGGCTCAACCGGGCCCTGCAGTTCGTCTTCCTGAGCCTGACGATTCTCTTCTTCCTGCTTGCCATCCGCGACGCGACAGGCAACGCCTTCATCGCCACGCTGACCGGATACGAGGGGATAATCTGCGGAGCATCCGCGATTTACGCCGGACTCGCCCAGGTGCTCAACGAGGTCTACGGCAAAGTCGTTGCCCCATTGGGACCGGTGAAGCGATAGGTAACTCTCCAGCAGGAGGGGAAACCCCCCTCATTCATTTCTCCAGGATGAGATATTCGGAACTATAATCGGCCTTCATGTCAATCGCATATATTACGATCAATCGCAGATATCTATAAGTATTAGATTTGACATAACAATTCGAAGTTATATTCGGGAGTGTTGGAGGACAGTCGAGAATAACCGGCATTTAATCCAGATATGGGGCTTTGCGCCCCTTGCAACGCAATGGAGATATAACGGATTTAATTTAAGTTTACTAAATGGACTGATTTAAATGATGGGAATATTTAAAAACGCGATCTCCCCGGAGACAGGGGAGAGCTTCGGAACTGGATGGCTTCCCCCCATGCCAGATCTGAGAGACTTGTCAGACCAGGATCCACGAATCGTCGCAATGAACGAGAAGCTTGGAATTCCCAAGGATAAGCCAGGAAAGGCCATTCCCGCCAGCGTGGACCTGAGGCCTTGGTTCTCGAACGTGGAGGATCAAAAGAACCTGGGTTCGTGCACAGCTAACGCCGCAGTTGGGGTTGTGGAGTACTTCCAGCGTCGTGGATTTGGAAAACATATAGACGGATCCCGTCTGTTCATATACAAGACCACACGAAACCTAATGGGAGTGACCGGCGACACCGGGGCATGGCTGAGAAATACCATGGGCGCCCTGGTCCTCTGCGGAGTCCCTCCTGAGAGGTACTGGCCGTACAAGGTGGAGGACTATGAACTCGAGCCCAGCAACTTCGTCTATGCAGTAGCCGACAACTACGAGGCACTGAGGTACTTCTGCCACGATCCCCTGGGATCGAACGTCCCCAAGGATAAGGTGCTCGCCAAGGTCAAGGCCTACCTGGCCTGCGGCATACCCTCGATGTTCGGCTTCTTCGGATTCCCATCCTTCGATAGCGCAGACATCCCCGGCGAAATTCCCTTCCCCTGCCCAAGCGAGAGTGCCGAGTGGGGCCATGCGATAGTTGCCGCAGGGTACGACGACAAGAAGAAGATCAAGAACAAGAAGTGCGACAAGACGACGACAGGCGCCCTTCTCATCAGGAACTCCTGGGGCACTGGCTGGGGCGATAAGGGATATGGCTGGCTTCCCTATGAGTACGTCCTTCAAGGGCTTGCGCTCGACTTCTGGTCCCTGCTGAGCATGGAATGGGTGGACACGGATAAGTTCGGCCTGCAAGAATAGGCCGCCACACATTTTTTTCCCTGGAGGATCGATGAACGATCTCGCAGGGGAGGTGAGCCCCTATCTGCTGCAACATGCCGATGATCCCGTGGACTGGCGCCCCTGGGGAGAGGAGGCCTTCGAGAAGGCCAGGCGGGAGGACAAGCCGATCTTCCTCTCCATTGGCTACTCCGCCTGCCACTGGTGCCACGTCATGGCCCGCGAGTCGTTCCAGAATCCGGATGTGGCCAGGCTGCTCAACAGGGAGTTTGTTTCCATAAAGGTGGATCGCGAGGAGCGGCCGGATATCGATGGGATCTACATGTCGGCCTGCCAGGAGATGACGGGCCGAGGAGGCTGGCCGCTTTCCATCTTCATGACGCCGGATAGAAAGCCCTTTCTTGCCACAACCTACATCCCGGGGCCGCCCGGCCGCGGCAGCATGCTGGAACTTCTTCCACAGATAGCCGAGATGTGGAAGGAGAAGAGAAGCGACCTATACGCATATGCAGAGGCGTTGATGGCCCGCATGGCCGAAGGTCCTGCCGACCAAGTTGAGATGGATTTGGGGATGATGCACCAGGCATATGGAGGGCTCGCTCGCCACTTCGACTGGATACACGGCGGGTTTGGGAAGGCGCCCAAGTTTCCAAATCCCAATAACATCCTATTCCTGCTTCGCTACTGGAAGCGGTTTGGAGATGATGCAGCGCTCGATATGGCCGAGACAGCCCTCCAGGCCATGCGCAGGGGCGGCATCTTCGACCAGGTTGGATTCGGATTCCATCGCTACTCCACCGACGCGGAGTGGTCGCTTCCTCACTTCGAAAAGATGCTCTACGATCAGGCCATGCTTGAGATCGCCTACCTGGAGGCCTACCAGGCTACAGGAATCGATGCGTATGCCCGGACCGCTCGGGAGATACTGGAGTACGTAAAAAGGGAGATGACCTCTCCGGAGGGAGGATTCTACTCGGCGGAGGACGCGGACAGCGATGGGGAGGAAGGTGCCTTTTATCTCTGGTCACGCCAGGAGTTCGAGGAAGCCCTCGGACCGCAGGCCAAGCCCATGATGAGGCTTTACGGAATCTCTCGCGATGGAAACGTCGGCTCCGAGGGCGGGATTGGACGGGGAAGGAACGTTCCAAGAGTTGCCTTAGATCCCAAAGAGGGGCTGGAGGACTTCGATCAAGAGGATTGCCGTAGCATCCTACTCGCCGCAAGGGATGCTCGAGCCCATCCCTTCAAAGACGACAAGATCCTGACCGACGGAAACGGCCTGATGATCGCAGCCCTTGCGAGGGCCGCCTGGACGCTGAATGATAGATCCTATGGAGAAGCGGCCGAGAGGGCGGCCGAGTTTCTGATGAGGGAGATGTACAAAAACGGAGCCCTTCTGCACCGCTATCGCTTGGGCGTTTCAGGGATAGAAGGAAAGCTTGACGACTACGCATTCCTCATATGGGGGCTAATCGAGCTCTATCTTGCAACGTTCAAGCGAGAACATCTGGGGATGGCCTTGGACCTTACCTCTGCAATGGTCGACCTCTTCTGGGACGGGTTGCAAGGAGGGTTCTTCTTCACAGCCGAGGGCGACGAATCCCTGATAATCAGAGAGAAGGTCCTCTCCGACAGTTCCACCCCTTCCGGAAACGCTGTTGCCGCATGGAACCTGCTTCGCCTTGCCAAGCTGACGGGCCGCCTCGACCTGGAGGCGCTCGGAAGAGAGGCATTGCAGGCCTCCCTCGGGAAGGCAAACCTAGCGGCATCCGCCCAAGCGATGATCGCCCTGGACTTCGCCATGGGACCTAACGAGGAGATCGTCATTGCCGGCCCGCGCAATGAGGCCATTCATATGGCTGGGATCTTGCGAAGCCGATATCTCCCAAGAAGCGTTGTTTCGCTCGCCGACGAAGGGGCAACCGAGATTGCAAAAGGGATCGCCCATATCCCGGAAGAAGCGACCGCTTATATCTGCTCGAATCGGACTTGCCAGCCACCCATCACCGATCGAGAGGAGCTGCTTCGACGGCTTGGCTGAGAGGGAAAAAAGGCCAAGGGCTGAAGGGCTCTATCGCGGATCGGCGACCCGGAAAGGCGGCGCTTCCATCACGCAGACGACGCATCCATCGAGGGATTCGACGAGAGCAATCCAGCACAATTCTTGCGTTCTGGCTTCATGGGGGGCTCGTGGCGATCATTGCCCCGACCTTGCCCAAAGGTCTCCTCCAAGGGACCGCGCGATGAGATCGCAAAGAGACGGGGGTGAGATTGCCAGATCCCGCATTACCAATCGATTAAGGGGCATCAACCCCGGGATGAGGCGACGGCAAGATCTAAATACAACAACACCCTCACTTTTAGTTTGGAGATTCGGCATATTATGCCGAGGATTCGCTCATGGGATTTGACCAAAGCCTGATGAGGCATCATTGGAAGGAGCATCCTAGAGGAGAGTCCTATTCTGCCACCGCCCCCATTACTTCGAGGTTGAGGGAGGCCTGTTTTGGACGGTAGGGCCGTCGGTGATGATTTGAATGAACAAACGTAAGAAAGACCATATTCCCAAAAAGGATATAATGTATACGCTGAATAACCATGACAGTGTATATATTATTAACGAGAGTTATTTTTACAAGACCGAGCCTTACTACACCATAGTGAGGAACGAACATGAGGGGATCGCGACAGTTCCGAGCAGCAGCGACGTCCTCGATGCCTACATCGTGCCCATCTGCATGGAGAAGGCAAGGATGAACGAGATCCCCGCGTGCGACTGGAACATATCGTACTCCCATGTGGACCTTCCTGCGGTGATCTACGGTCTGAACTACTTCTCGACCCCATCGGATCACTTCGTGGTCCGAGACTCCGGCGGAGCCAAGAAGGTGATTAAGCACGTGACCAACCACGGCAAGTATCCCTTCTGCTACCAGAGGATGGGGGAAGAGGCCTCGGTTGCCTGCTGCACCTCCATATTCGGAAAGACCATCAACTGCTGCCAAGAGGCAGCCTATCTCGCAGAGAGGGTCTACGAGGTATTCCGCATACCCTTCGTGGAGATGGTGCTGATAAAGGAGGAAGGGTATCGACTCTCGGCCCTGGCCCCAGTGAAGTACTCCCAGCTGACAGAGGAGGAGATGACGATGTTGCAGAGCCTCTTGAAGATGGGGGCAAGACAATGAGCCGGCTTGGCATCTTCGTAAACAGGCAGACATTGAGCAGCTCTGAGCAGCTAACAGCCCTCATCAGGTGCAGGGACGTTGCCGAGAGCATGGGCCACACTGCGGAGTTCATCTTCCCAGTGGATATCAAGAAGATCCCTAAGCTCGACGCCCTCTTCATCAGGGCGAACACCGACCCCATGAATGCCACGTATGTCGCTTCGAAGATCGCGAGCATGTACGGGATACCTGTGATAGACGACCCCCGCTCGATCCAGATCTGCGCAGACAAGGTGAATATGTACATGCACCTCATGAAGAGGGGCATTCCAATGCCGCGGACGGTCTTTCCGAGCAAGAGGGATATTGCGCCCGAGTATGCAAAATGGCTGCTCGATGATCTGGGATGCCCCTTGGTGCTCAAGGAGCCCTCGACATCCTTCTCAGCCCGCGTTGAGAAGGCCTCGTCGGTGGAGGAGTTCCTGAAGGTCGCCCGAAGGTTCCTCAAGCTGTCGGACTGGATAGTGGCCCAGGAGTACATCGAGTCGAGATACGACTGGAGGGTGGGAGTGCTCGATGGAGAGTTCCTCTACGCCTGCCGCTACGTCATCCCGCCAAAGACGTTCAAGATCCAGGCGAACGTGGACGGGCACCTGGTCTATTGCGGCGTAGAGAGCGTGGCCCAGGAGGACGTTCCAGAATCGATCACCGATCTAGGGATAAGGGCAGCCGAGGCCATAGGCCGCGGCCTCTACGGCGTTGATATCAAGGAGAGCCAGGGCCAGCTCTGGGTGATCGAGGTCAACGACAATCCATCCCTTGACGGGGGAGAGGACGATCAATATCCCGACGTCTATCGAGAGATAGTCACTTTTCTGCTAGGCGGAGAGGAGAGGGATTTCATCCCCGGGGTCGTATACGACTCCTACGATGTGGGCGTAAACGCCCGCTACCAGGCACCGTTCCTCGATGGAGTGCTTACGGAAAACGGCCTGTCCTCCTACAAGATGGACCTGAAGCGATAGATCCAACCATTCTAGGGTGCCGGCCCACGCCGGCCCCTCATTCGAGGTGATAGTCATTAGTTCAGCTAACAATTACGATAAGTTCAGCCAGATATGCATGAGCTGCGGGCTGGGAGGCGGATGCTGCAAGGATGCACACCCACCCCTCACCCAGCATAGGATAGAGGCTTTGCTCCGGCATGGCGCAAGCCCCGATGATATCGAGCACATTGGGTATCACCGGCTGAAAACGAAGGAGGACGGGTTCTGCGTCCTCTTCGAGAATGGCAGATGCCGTGTGCATGAGGCAAAGCCCGAGACCTGCATCGCAGGACCCTTCACATTCGATATCTCAGGAGATTTCCTGGAGATATACCTGAAGAAGGAGTCTATCTGCCCCATGGCAGGATCCCTTATCGAGGACGAGGAGGCCTACAGGGAACAGTACAACCGCGCGATGGAGGAGATCATCCGTCTTGTGAGGGACCTTTCCCAGGAGGAGCTCTCCGTGATCTTGAAGATAGAAGAGCCGGAGACCGTGAAGGTCGGCGAGGTCCGGCTGAAGGAGCGCCATGACCGTCGGAACTGAGCACGAACTCTCAATCAATGATTCCTCGTTCCATCCCCTGCCAATCGCAGATAGGCTGATAGAGAGAGTTGCAGGGGAGATGGTTTCAGAGGTTCCCTTCGGAGACCTATTCCTCTCAAAGGAGCTCCAGAAGCACGCGATAGAGCTGATACCAAGAAGGCCTGCCGAGAGCCTTGCCTCCCTCGAGCGATCGCTATTCGCCGGAGTGGAGCGGCTGTATAGGGAGTTTTCGGACTGCAAGTTCCTTGGATTGGGCATGCACCCACTGCTGACGCTTACCGAGACCGCCCCCTGGGACCACCAGGAAGGGGAGTACTACAAGGTCTACGACCGCATATTCAACATCTGGCAGCACGGCTGGCTCAACATTCAGGCCATGCAGATAAACTTCCCCTATCGGGGCGAGGAGGACCTCGTGCGCAAGTTCAACAGGGTTCGATCCCTCATCCCCTACCTCGTCGCGGTATCTGCCGCATCCCCCTTTCTAGAGGGAGAGATGAATGGGTACATGGACAATCGGCTCAGGTTCTACAGGGAGAACCAGAGGAGAATCCCGCTGATATGCAATGACATCCTGCCGGAGAGGCTCGATCGAATGAGGGATTACGTGGAGATCAATCGAAGGATCTACAAGGATTTGAAGAGGCTCGACGGAGGGATCCTCTGCCGGGAGTGGGTCAACTCCCGCGGCGTGATCGTGCGCTTCTCCAGAAGCTGCCTGGAGGTAAAAGCGATAGACGAGCAAGAGTCGATACGCTCAGACATGGCTCAGACGGCCTTTCTGCTCTGCCTCCTGCGGTCCGACCTCAAACTGGAAGAGGAAGAAAATGCCATGAGGGATGCGCTAGAGAAGGCCATAAGATCGGGCACTTCTGAGCTCAAGCCCGAGCTCTTGGCCCTCTACAATGAAGCATATAGGGTAGCGGGACCGGACGAGCGCCGCTACCTGCCCTTGATAAAAGAGAGGGTGGAGAAGGGAAGCCTCGCAGAGGTGATGGTGGAGATCTATAAGGACTCCGGCGACCTCGGCGCTCTGCTCGCCTCTGCAGAGGAGGCCTTGAGGACCAACCGACCCCTGATGGGCTGAGGGCATCAATCGCCCAATTATTCTTATCCAGAACGGCCCCAACCCGAAGGGATGGTCGAAGCCGATAAGGTGATGCATCTCGCGCTCGCCTCAATGTATGACGCTCTGGGAGGCGAGTTCAATTCTCGAAAGGCGCCCTCGTGAAGGGAGGGGGGAGGCCCCCGGCACGCCCTCCCGCCCCTAGACGAAGCGGGGGCGAAGCGTTAGGCGTTCGTTCAAGGGAAGGCGCCTCCAGGGCTTTCCCCGCGTCTCCTCCTCGATTCGAGAGCTGAGATCCTCCACGCTCATGCGGACCTTCTTGGGCTTGGAGGGCTGGGACTCGGCCCTGATCGTCACCGTCATCTCGCCTGACTTCAGCTCCTCGTCGCCGATAACCGCGACATAGGGTATCCACTCCCTTCCTGCGTCGCGAATCTTCTTTCCAACCGTCTCATCGCGATCGTCCACGTCGACGCGGAAGGGTAGGAGGCGCACCAGCTCCATTGCCCGGGACTGGTGGCGCTCTGCAATGGGGATGATCCTTAATTGAGTGGGCGAGAGCCAGACCGGGAACATGGGCAGCTTTCCGGAGACAGTATCCATTGCCCCCTTCTCCAGAAGGGCGTACATCAGCCGCTCGATTGCTCCGCTTGGAGAGCAGTGAAGCAGGATTGGAAGCTGCTTCTCTCCGGATGGGTCCACATAGGTGATGCCGTAGCGCTCAGCATTCTCCACGTCTATCTGGACAGTAGAGAGGGCGCTTGCCTTGTCGAGGGCGTCGACGAAGTTGAACTCGAACTTGAGGACGAAGTAGAAGAAGCGCTCGTCCCACATCTCGATCAAGACCGGCTTTTCGACTATATCCACAAGGCCCTCCACGAACTCCCTGTTGGACTCGTAGAAGTCCCTCGTGAATCGTATGGCTACCTCGTAGTCCTCGAGGTCGAGGCCAGCCTCCTTCAGGACCGATATGCTTGCCTGGTATTGCTCCCGAAACTCCTCGACGGCAGAATTCATGTCGAGGCAGAGGGTATGCATATCGGGCATCGTAAATGCCCGAAGGCGCCGGATCCCAACGAGCTCGCCGCGTTGCTCTCGGCGAAAGCTGTACCTGGTTATCTCGAATAGCTTCAGGGGGAGGTTTCTGTAAGACATCACCATCTCGCTTGCCATGAGGAACTGGCCGAAGCATGCGGCAAAGCGCAGAAATAGATGCTTCTTCTCGGCCTCGATGGTGTACTGCCTCGCAGGGAAGCGGTCCAGGTAGTTCTTGAGCGTTGGGTGGTCCATATCGTACATGATCGGCGTCTCGACCTCCATCGCCCCGAGATCGGAGGCCCTGTCGAGGACATAAGACTCCAAAAGGCCTTTGATCAGGCGGCCCTTCGGATAGAACCGCATATTGCCCGAGTCCGAGCCTGGCTCGTAGTCGACGAGCTCGAGGCGGCGCATCAGCTCGACGTGAGGCGGGACCTTGTCGACTGCTCGCGACTTCTCGATCTCGTAGCGGGCGAACTTCTCGAGCTTCTCGTGACCAGCGAAATCGAAATCATCGACGGGGACCATCCCTCCACCGGGCGCCAAGATGCGCCAGTGGGAGACCGCCTTCTCCTCGGACTTGAGGGCCTTGGAGACGACCTCGCCCCCACCTATCCGGATGGATCGCGAGAGCTCGGAGAGGGGATGGCCTTTGCAGCTCAGTTTGAAGGCCTTGTACCAGCCAAATGGAGCCCTGACCACTTGGAAATCCTTTGAAAGGGACTCCTGCAGTCCTTTGAGAACGGTTATGGCCGTATCCGGATCGGAGAGTTCGCTGCTCAGATGGGCGTAAGGATAGAGCATGATGCGATCGGCCTTAACCTTCCGCGCAATATCCGCGATCTCCCCCGCGGCCCTGGCCACCACTGCTTCAGGGTCATCCTGGTCGAACTTCTCAACGGCAATGAAGGCTGTCAGGGCCTCCTCAAGACGGCCGATGCGGGCATCCTCGCCCACCTCCTCGGCCATCTTCGTAGGCCTCTGGGCCTCGAACTCGATGTAGTCGGAGTGAATCAGAAGCAACTGCAAGCAGCATCACCTGATGGGCCGAAATTGATGGAGGAGTAGGTAAAGGTTGCGGAGGTCCGCCCCAGGACGAGCACGGGGATTCAAATGCATTCGATGCGCTGCAGCAAATGGAAGGGAGATCAAAGGCCGATCTTGGTCTTTATCTGCGCGATATCGCCCTCGACTCGGTCCAACCTCACCTCCATGCTCAACTTCTGCTCCGATATGACGTCTCTCGTCTCCTTGACCTCTTCGACGATGGAATGGGTGGACTCGCGAATCTCCCCAGCTAGGTCCTGCTTTGTGGCCTTCAGCTCGTCGACGATATCATGGCGCGTCTTCTCGATCGATTCGCGAGTCATATCTTGCTTTTCGAGCATATCGCACTGCTTCTTAAGCATCTCGCCTTGCATTAGCAGCATTTGATCCTGCATCGTCTCAATTCGAATTATCGAGCTAATCCCCTTTCTTAGCTGCCTTGCGCTGAACTTTCTGCTGAAGGCATCGATCCCTCCAACGACGCCATCGAATTCAGTGATGATGATCTCGCGCACCTCAGCCTTTGGAGGATGTTCTCTCTCCACAATCTGCCGGAATTGAGCCATTGCATCAAGATCGCCCTCTGCCAAGGCGAGGACCAGCTGCTCGTCGTCCTCCAGCATGTTTCTCGCAGAGAAACCCATCAATTCCAGATCTTCGGCCATCTCCAGAAGGAAAGCTCGATAGCCTACGTCATGAACCAAGGGGCCAGTGATCTTGATCTTGAGCTTCATGCCGTGCAATCATAAGCATCGATCCTTGATAAGACCTTTCCCGACATCTAAGGATCGGATCCACCAGATTGATATATCCTCGGCCTCATAAAAGAGGCCATGTCCGGCCGGAGACTGTGGATGAAACTGAAGATATTCATCCTGATGGGGATGATTGCCGTCATGGGCCTAGGCCAATTCGCGATCGCGAACCAAGATGGCTCCAGCCAGGGCGCGACAATCGAGATGCAGGACTGGAGGAGCCTCGACCAGGGATCCACAATCAATAGGCAGACCTGGATCAGAAACTCTCGGACGGGTACTGCAACATGGATTGAGCTCGACCAGGCTCGCTTGCTCTCCGGCAGCCTGGAGCTATCCGGAATGGATAGCTCGGTCTACTCGGAAGAAGGGGAGAGGTCCGAGACCAGCCTGATCGAGATGAGGGTGGACCAGCAGGTCGAGCAAGGCCGGATCAGTATGGGGATCTTGCATGGCGGAAGCGATCCATGGAAGGATCCACAGCTGGAGATGGAGGAGGATTACTGGGGCTCATTTAACATAAGCAGGAAGATGACGATCACGACGACTGATGAACATAAGGAGCAATGGCCGGACTGGCTGGATTGCTGCAATTATTTGGGCGGGTGGGGGAAGAACTCGAGCACCTGGCCGATGGAGATATTCGATTGCACGGTTCCGGACGAGGTCGCAGCCTAAGGAATGCGCCACGCGAGGAGGATAATCGCTAACGGTCTATTTTACCGGCAAGTGATGCTTACAAGCCCTGGAGGGAATCCATGATCGACTGGAGGCGGACCCTAAGGGCTATGCCCTCCTCTGTCGTCATATATATGGTGCTTGGGGAGTTTTCCACCGCCACAAAGCCTCTCTCTACCAGCTTGTCCAGATAGGCCTTGATGGTCGCGTAGTTGGTGTTGGCACGGTGGACTATTCCGGTGATATTTTGGCCATCTTGGCATATGCAGAGGATCTCTAGTATGATCGCCTCCCTGCTCCTTCTGGTCCTCATATTTCCGGCTCCAATTGGAAAGTGGGCTTATGTTGAGTATCACATATAAGGGTTCCTTGCGTGGATTGGATCTAGCAAGGGATATGGAATAGAGATCAGTATCCCAATTCCCAAAATCTTTTTACACCTTCTGAGAGGTTCAATTGAAAGATATTAGAAGCGTAGGGCAATTATATAGGCCTGCCCGAGGGGGAGGGAACATTCAGAAGTCAACTTGGGCAGGAGGGACAAAGCAGGAGGTCGACCGCTGAATTGATGGGGGTGATAAGAGGTGTCGACCATCACAAGCGAAGCGCATTCGCCAGGCAAAGCATCCTCTTGCTCGAAGCTATTCTTTAGGGTCGGATGCAATCGACGAAGACAATGGAATATGGCCTCCAGCAGGGTGTATCTTTCCAGCGCTCGGATTGAGATGGGTGACAATTGCCTAATATTGCATGACGTTAAATATGGTTCCTCGCTATTTGATGTGGGTGAGCGTATTCCTCCCTATTTCAACCACGAATGAACGCGAATGAACGCTAATATTCTCCATTACATTATATACATTAAGAAGACATATGTGCGAATATATGATGAATCTGTCGAAGTTCATGCAGATTGAAGTTGACAATAAGTCCAAGCAGAGCGATGATCGCTTTCCACACAATTCAGCGAAGAACCTATCTTGGCAATGTTAGCAGGAGCAAATATTGGATGAGCAGTCACAAAGAGGTGAACGTGATCAGGCATTACTTCCTGATTGATTAATGTAATATCCTTCTGCTTTGCGATCAATTCATGCAACAAGTGAAGGTCCTCCGCTATTGATCCAACAAGAACATTTCTCCGATACTTTGTGGACCATACGAAGTGATAATACACGTTATAGACACATCCTCTTGCGCGTACCCAATGCGCTTGTTTAGTCATCCTGATTCATACATGTGGTCACCATGTGTATATATACTTATCAATAAGTATGGGCTGTATCCAGCCTTTAAAAAGGCGGGGATTAGCCCTGATTTCGTCCTAAAACCCCTTCTACCTTACTCCAGGGGGAGCCCTGGCCTAATGGATCCTGGGTTAAAGGTTATGCGGATAGCCAGTCTGAGATCGACATCTGCGTCATATCAAAGGCGAGTATAGATCATGATGATCTGTATAGGGAGATCCTTCGTTTATCTGAGGATCAGCGATACGATATTATCATCTATTCAGATGCTCCCTGGTACATTAAGGGAGAGATTCTGGAGAGGTGCCTTGTGATCTATGCATTGGACGAGGACAAGCTTGACTTCTGGATGTATAGGCAGCGAAAGATCTGGAACGATATGAAGATCAGGCAGATCCCGGCTTCAAGAGAGGATCTATTGGGGCGGGCGAAAGGCCTGGGCAGCTCTTCAGTAACACCAACAATCAGAAGGCATAATCACCCATGACCATCGCCATAATCCTCGGAACCCGGCCGGAGATCATTAAGATGGCCCCCGTGATCCGCGAATGCGAGAGAAGGGGCCTGGATTACAACGTCATCCACACCGGCCAGCACTACTCATACGAGATGGACAGGATCTTCTTCGAGCAGCTGGAGCTTCCACTGCCGGAGTTCAACCTCGACGTGGGCTCCGGCAATCACGGCCTCCAGACGGGAAGGATCTTGGCCGGGGCGGAGAAAGTGCTGATGGCCGAGCGGCCGGATGTTGTCCTGGTCCAGGGAGACACCAACACAGTGATGGCCGGGGCGCTTGCGGCTTCAAAGCTGCATATCAAGGTGGGCCATGTGGAGGCCGGGCTTCGAAGCTTAGATCGCCAGATGCCTGAGGAGATCAACCGGATAGTAGCGGATCATGTCTCGGATTATCTCTTTCCCCCCACGGAGATCTCAAAGCATAATCTGCTTAAAGAGGGGATTACTGAGGCAAAGATCAACGTCGTCGGCAATACGATCGTGGACTCGGTCTACCAGAACAGGGCGATTGCCAGCCGGAAGGTAAACGTGTTGAAAGAGCTCGGGCTCGAGCCGAAGGGGTACTTCCTGGTGACCGCCCACCGGGCGGAGAACGTGGATGATCATAGCAGGCTTGAAGAGATCATCAGTGGCCTCGAGCTCGTCGGATCCGAGTTCTCAGCTCCTGTGGTATTTCCCATGCATCCGCGGACCCGGAAGATGGTCCAGGAGTTCGGATTGCAGCTCGACGGCATCCGGACGATAGAGCCTTTGGGCTTCCTGGAGTTTCTGCAGCTGGAGGCCGGCTCCCAGCTGATCTTGACCGACTCGGGAGGGGTGCAGGAGGAGGCCTGCATCCTCGGCGTTCCCTGCGTGACGCTGCGGGATAACACGGAGAGGCCGGAGACCGTAAATGTTGGGGCTAATGTGCTGGTTGGGGCCCAGAGCGGAAGGATCGTCGAAGGGGCGCGGAGGATGATGGGTGCGGAGAACGGGTGGAGGAATCCCTTCGGGGAGGGGAGAGCCGGGGAGATGATCGTGGAGCTGGTGGGGTCGTGAAGAGGGATCCGTGGCGTCCTCTGCTTTTTTAGCGGCGACCTCCCCTCGGGGAAGAAGGGGAACCTCGAAGGGATCGACGTCACCTTCGTCGAGGGGAGCATCAACGATCTCGACCTTCTCAGGGAGGCCTTTGAGGATGCAGCTTGCGTCTTTCAACCACCTCAAGCATAGAGAGATCCAAGAGACCAGGACCCTCAACTTCTGCCATCGATGACGTCAGCCTTGACCGCAAAGCAGAGGTGGCTGCCATCGCAGGCGCTGCAGGTGATCCGCCATCCGCAGAACAGGGGCAAGGGGGCGGCGCTCAACACCAATGGCTATCAATCCAATAGAACAAGTTACTTAACTCTCAAGAACATGTTTGTATGGGAGATACATGCGATTCAAGGTTATGATAAGCGAAGGAGAGGATGGCTGGTTCGTTGTGGAATGCCCATCTCTGCCAGGTTGCGTCTCTCAGGGAAGGACGATTGAGGATGCCCTGGAGAACATAAAAGACGCTATACAAGGTTGCCTGGATGTACTCGGCGAAAGAACATGCGCCCAACAATGCGAAAGGATGGTCGAAGTTGAGGCATAATGGCCAAGCTTCCCCTGGTGTCCGGAGCAAAAGCAGTCAAGGCATTCACCAAAGCCGGCTGGACAACATCCAGACAGACAGGAAGCCACTTAATTATGATCAAGCAAAGCAGCATTGTGACCCTTTCGATTCCCATGCATAGCGAAATTGATAGAGGAACGCTGCGAAAACTCATTAACCTTGCTGGACTTTCTGTAGAAGAGTTTTTGGATTTACTATAAATAGGTCTCACCCAGGATCGGTTAACATGAGCCGTATCACCGCCATTTTACCCGCCTACAACGAGCGACCCCTGGGGAGCGTCGTCCTCCGGGCCCCAACCCCTCGCCGACACGGGGGAATCGTGGTAGGCGACGGAAGCCAAGATCACACGGCGGAGGTTGCGGCCTATCGCAGGTGCTGCGCCGGGGAGGAGCAAGGGGGCGGCGCTGAGGACGGGGTTCAATACTCTCGGGAGCTTTTCTCGGACCGGATGATGATCATCGGCTTTGGCGGCTAGCACAACCCTGAAGAGATGCAAAAGCTTCTTGGGCCTCTGTACCGGGGCGCGGGCCAGTATTTCTGGGGAAGAGTATTATAGTAATATGGATAACTGTTTTCGTATGACTCCCGATATCGATGTTCTGAGAGAGGGAATGGAAGACCTTGTTTGAGGAGAAAGAGCAGGCCGCATCCCTGCCTTTTCAAAGGCAGGTTAGACCGTGCTTACAGACCGCAAACTATTTGATATAGCACATGTATATTATACTATTATGCCTCACGT
>Ga0265594_1002043_pt1 | contig 14981 bp, 15 predicted proteins | sample saktaG_11_FD_190147 | JGI IMG/M metagenome (GOLD analysis project Ga0265594, IMG submission 190147) | Saline water microbial communities from Sakinaw Lake, British Columbia, Canada - sak_2011_5_24_80m | ecosystem: Environmental > Aquatic > Non-marine Saline and Alkaline > Saline ... | reverse complement strand
CAAAAAACGTTTAATAACATAGAAAGAGCGGCTAGGGTTTTGAAATATTTGGTGAAAAGATAATATAAATATATGGCGGTAAAAAATTTATGCATCATTCAGGCAAGATACGATTCAACCAGGTTGCCGGGTAAAGTGCTTCTGTCCCTTGGCGGAAAAACCGTTATTGAACAGGTTATATCGCGGGTAAATCAAGCTGAAAAAATTGACAGAATTATTTTAGCCACCACCACCAGAGAAGAAGATGACGCCTTGGAACAAATATGCCTAAAAGCGGGGATAGATTGTTTTCGCGGCAGCGAGGATGATGTATTGGATAGGTATTACCAAGCGGCTAAAAAATTTAAAGCTAAAAATATTATTAGAATAACCGGCGATTGCCCGTTGATAGATCCGGAGATAATAGACAAAGTAATTGATATATATGAAAAGAGCGGCGTTACTTACGCCACTAACGTCATCCCGCCTACCTTTCCCGACGGGCTGGACACAGAAATCTTTTCCTTTTCTGCATTGAAAAAAGCTTGGCGGGAAACCAACATGGCTTCGCAAAGGGAGCATGTTACTGTCTATCTGTGGCAGAATCCGGGAATTTTCAAACAGAAGCATTTAAATAATGAAATTGATTTGTCAGCGCGCCGCTGGGTTTTAGACAATCAGGAAGATTATGAATTCATGAAACAGGTTTTTTTTAAATTGTATCCGGTGAAGCCAAATTTTAAGCTAGCTGATTTATTGAAGTTTTTTGTGGACAATCCGGAGATTGAAAAAATAAATAATATGATTAACAGGAATGAAGGGCTGAAAAAATCAATTAGAGAAGATAAAATTATTAATAAATAATTTTATATAATAATATGAAATTTGATGAATCAAAAGCATTATTGAAACAAGCTAAAAAATTAATCCCCAATGCCAGCCAGACTTTAAGCAAAGGCTACAAAATGTTCCTTGAAGGTGATTTCCCCTTATTTGTCTCCCGAGCTAAGGGATGTTATATATGGGACGTGGATGGCAATAAATATATAGATTATACCTGTGCCTTGGCGCCGATTATAATAGGCTATAGCAATGATGAAATCAACCGAGCTATCGTTAAGCAGCTTAAAGATGGCATTACATTTTCCCTACCGCATAAAATTGAAGTGGAGCTGGCCAGAAAGTTGGTTGAAATTATCCCTTGCGCCGATATGGTCCGTTTTGCTAAAAACGGCATGGATGTAACTTCGGCCGCGGTGCGCATCGCGCGGGCTTATACGGGCAAAGATATAATTTTGAGAGGCGGTTATCATGGCGGGCAGGATTGGTATTTAGCCAGCCAGCCGCCACAGGATTGGGGCGTGCCCAAGGTATTGAAAAAATATATTGAAGTATTTAAATATAACGATATTGCCGACTTAAAAGCGAAAATCGCAAAACATAAAAATAAAATCGCTGCTGTTATTATGGAACCGGTGCCCATGGAAGATCCTAAGAAGGGTTATCTTGAAGCGGTAAGAAAAATTACCCGCCAAAACGGCATACTACTTATCTTCGACGAGATTGTTACCGGCTTCAGGATGGCGTTGGGCGGAGCCCAGGAATATTACAAGGTTGTGCCGGATTTAGCTTGCTTCGGCAAAGCCATGGCTAATGGCATGCCCATCTCCTGTATTGTCGGCAAAAGAGAGATTATGGCTAAAACCGAAAATGTTTTTTTCTCAACAACTTTTGGTGGAGAAACCTTATCTATGGCCTCGGCCCTAGCCACGATTGATTTTATTAAAAAGCACAATGTATTGAAACATAATTGGCGTATGGGCAAAATGTTATATAACGGCCTGAATGAATTAATTAATAAATATAAAATTAAAGCTCATCTTATTGGCCAAATATTTAAGTTCAAAATTATTTTTAATAATCAGAACGGCAGTGAATCAAATATAAAAAAATTATTTTTTCTGCAACAAACGGCATTTAGAGGCGTATTTTTTGGCACTTCAACCGAATGCAATTACAGCCATCAGGGAAAGGACATTAACTTTACCTTAAAAGCGTCAGAAGAGGTGTTTAGAATAATGAGAGAATATGACGATGAAGAAACGAAAATAAAAAGATTAATTAAAGGAAAAATTCCAATTAATAAATTTTTTAGAGACCAGCGATGAAAATATCAATTTTCCAGCCAACTTATCTGTCTTGGGTCGGTTTTTATAAGGCCATTGATTGGGCGGATAAATATGTTTTTTTGGATGATGTTCAATATGAAAACCATTCATGGCAAAGCCGCAACCGTATTAAATCAAGTCAGGGGGAGCTTATGTTAACTATTCCTATAGTCAGGAATTTTCCGCAAAATATAAATCAGGTAAAAATCAATTATTCACGCGATTGGATAAAAGACCATTTAAAATCAATCCAGATGAATTACAGTCGAGCGAGTTTTTTTAAGGAGTTTTTCCCATTGTTAGAGTCTTTTTATCAAGCTAAACCGGTAGGCTTGCTGGAGTTGAATGTTAGTATTATTAAGGGAATATGTGAATTTTTGGATATTAAAACTGATTTCTATTATTCTTCCGCTTTGGGCATAAGTAGCGATTTTAAACAAAATGATAAAGTTGTGGCAATTTTAAAAAAAATGGAAGCCGATCAATATTTGTATGCTGAGGGGGCATGGGGGTATATGGAAAAAGAAATTTGGCTCTATGATAATATCAAATTGATCCCGTTAAAATTTGATCACCCGGTGTATGGCCAGCTCTATGGAGAATTTATTCCTTATCTTTCGGTTATAGATTTGATTTTCAATTGCGGCCAAGCCGAAGCCTCGGCTATAATAAAGAATATTAAATTATAAACAATATGGATGAAATAATTTACCAAGGTGACAAATACCAAGTGAAATTCGATAAAGAATACGGATATTGCCATCTTTACCCAATCCCTTCAAGGTCTGAATTGAAAGAATATTATGATAAGCAATTTTATAGCGCGAACTACGGCAAGCAAATAAATGATAGTTCTAAAAAAGTGCAGGAAGAGGAATCGGAGTTTTTTTTAATGCAGTATGAGGATATATTGGAGATAATTAATAAAAAAGCGCCAGGAAAGAAAATTATTGATATTGGTTGCGGGTACGGTAATTTTTTAAAATTTTGCCAAGAGCGCGGTTATGAAGTTTTTGGCCTAGACCCTTCGCCGGAGGCGGTGGATAATGCCAAGGAAATGGGTATCGAAGCAATTAAAGCTGATATTGAAGATATAAAAAATAAAGTAAATAAAAAATATCATACGGCCGTAATGCTGAATGTATTTGAACATTTGTGCGAACCATACCGGACATTACGAGATATAAGGGAAAATATATTGGAAGACAATGGTTTACTTATTATTAGGGTGCCAAATGAATTTAATAAATTACAGATTATCGCTAACGAGGAGTATAATTTAAAATCCTGGTGGGTGAGCGCGCCGCAACATATAAATTATTTTACCGTTCCGCATTTGGTAAATTTGGTTAATAATTGCGGATTTGAAGTTTTCTTAAAAGAATCTACGTTCCCCCTGGAAATGTTCATCCTCTTTGGGGAGCAGTATGTCGGTAATTTCGCCCTAGGGAAGGCGATCCATGAAAAAAGGGTGCTTTTTGAAAAGACCATCAAAAAATACGACAATGATTATAAGAGAAAGATGTTTCAAAAATTCGCTGAAATTGGTCTGGGGCGGGAGATAACCGTCTATGCGCGTAAAAAATAATATAAAATAAGAAATAAATTTATGGAATTTATAAAAACAGGAAAATATTTGCAGGGAGATTTTAAAAAGTCGATCTCTTTTGAAGAAATAAAATCGCTTGAGAGGATTAAAGTCAACCAAAAATTGGAGTTGCTGCCCGGAGATGATAATTTTAATTTGCTCAAGAAATACGGGGAAATGGGGTTGAAGATAATTCCAATCAGGAGATATTCAGATAAAGATTGGTCGCAAAGAAAAGACTTTCCAAACAGGATTTTATTAGAGATAACTTCTCGCTGCAATTATAATTGCCGTATGTGCCCGCGCCAAAATTTAAAAAGGCCGAAAATCAATATGGATAAAAATTTGTGTTTTAAAGTTTTGGATGAACTGGATGAAAATGGCGTTGAAGGAGTCTGGTTATTTCATTTGGGCGAACCTATAATGCATCCTGGCTGGAAAGAAATTGTTGAATACGCCGGAAATAAAAAAGGGATCCACATGCTTTGGTTTAGCACCAACGGTTACGCCTTTGATTATGACTGCGCCGATTATGTCTTGAAATCCAACATCACTTTCATGAATTTTTCCTTGCACGGCACCAACGCGGAGACGTATGGCTATGTCTCGCCTAAAGAGAATTACCGAATAGTCAGGAAGAATTTTGATTATTTGTTAAGCCGGAAAAAAGAACTGGGGAAGGGGCCGATTTTTCACATCCAAATGATTGACCAGGAAGGCACGCACGATAATATTAATGAATTTTTAGAGACTTTTTATGATAGCGGAGAGATAGTGAGCATAAATACTCTGGAATACGTTAATTTGCCGAATAACCTATATGGCTTGAAGAGGGAGAGGCCGCCAGTTGTAAAAAAATGCAATCGCCTCTCAAGAGGTGATTGTTTTATCGTTTCCAACGGCGATGTGCAGCCATGCGATGCCGCTTATAATAGTGAAATTTTATTGGGCAACGTAAAAGATAAATCAGTTTATGAAATATGGAATTCCGGCATGAGGAAAGAAATGATTGAATTAAATGATAAAGAGGAATTGTATAAAATAGAACATTGTCGGAAGTGTACTGATTATGATTTGTAAATTCATATAAAATGAACAAGATTATAATAAAAAAACCAAAAGGAAAAAGGGAAATAGGACCAGGGAAGCCGGTTTTTATTGTTGCCGAGATGTCCGGCAATCACAGCCAATCATATGAACGGGCGTTGAAAATTATTGATGCCGCGGCTGACGCCGGAGTTGATGCCATTAAATTGCAAACTTATACGGCTGACACCATAACTCTTGATTGCCATAACAAATATTTCCAAATAAAAGACGGCGGATTATGGTCGGGACGATCTCTCTATGAATTATACCAAAAAGCTTACACTCCTTGGGAATGGCAACCAAAATTAAAGGCCTATGCTGAAAAACGGGGTTTAATATTTTTTTCCAGTCCTTTTGATGATACCGCTGTTGATTTTTTGGAAAAAATGAGAGTTGAAATTTATAAAATCGCATCCCTAGAAGTGGTTGACATTCCTCTTTTGAAACGTATTGGCAAGACCAAAAAACCCGTTATTATATCTCGCGGCGCGTCCAATAGGGAAGAAATTAAGTTGGCCATCAAAACCCTAAAAAATAGCGGATGTCCGCGGATTGCCGTTTTACAATGCGTGAGCTCATATCCGGCAAAGCCGGAATATATGAATTTAAAGACTATTCCTGACATAGCCAAAAGGTTTAGAGTTGTTTCCGGCCTTTCCGACCACACCTTGGGAAACGCAGTTAGCATTGCCGCGGCAGCTTTAGGCGCTTCAATCATAGAAAAGCATATTACTTTATCAAGAGATGATAACGATGTTGATGGCGCTTTTTCCCTAGAGCCCGATGAATTTAAAAATTTAGTAAAAGATATTAGAACGGTTGAAGGCGCGTTGGGTCGGCCTGCCTACGGCGCGGGTATAAGCGAGACAGCATCCGTAACTTATAGAAAATCGCTTTTTGTGGCGAAAGATATTAAAAAGGGAGAAAAATTTACCAGTGAAAATATTCGTTCTGTCAAGCCGGGGTATGGGTTGGAGCCTAAATATTATAAAAAGGTTTCGGGTAAAATCGCCAAAGCCGATATTAAAAAAGGAACACCGCTTAGTTGGAAGCTAATAAAGAATTAAGAAAGGCAGAACCTTTCCCCGTATATTTGGGTAAAAAATAAATTTATGAATATTAAATTAATTCCATTCTCTAAGGTGCATCTTGAACCTTCCCGCCAATGGATGAATGACAAGGAGATATGCCAGCTGTTCAACCGCGTTTATAGACCATTAACAGTATCGGCGCAACAGAACTGGTTTAAAAAAATCATGAAAGACACGACACAGCTTATTTTAGCGATCGAAGCCGGAGGAGTTTACGTGGGTAATGTCGGATTAAAAAACATGGATTCGGTTAATAAGAGATGCGAATTTTATATTTTCATTGGTAATAAAGAATATTGGGGAAAGGGCGTGGGAACTGAAGCTACGAATATGGTCATTGACCGAGTAAAAAAAATGAAAATGCATAAGATATATTTGCATGTAGACGAAACTAATATCGCGGCGAGGAAACTATATAAAAAGACCGGTTTTGTTGAGGAAGGAGTTTTAAAAGATGAGTTGTTCCGAAATGGAAAGTATATTAACATGATTCGAATGGCATATTTTTTATAACGAACTATAGCGGAAATGATAATAAAGATCAAAAATAAAAAAAATAATCAAAATATGGTAAAAACAGGGATTGCCGTTCTTGGGGGCTATTTAAAAAAAGAAAGAAATGGCAAATGGAGGACGAGTAATTTTGAAGAAAAGGGCGATAAATTCGGCATAGTAGGGGATAGATTACGGGTTTTAGCCGCTTTTTATTTATTCGCGAAAAATCCAAAACAAATTTTGTTAGCTGTGGGAGGCAAAGGGCAATTGCGCGGAAGGCCGGGCGTACCAACATTAGCGGGAGTAATTAAGAACGAATTGGTGGAATTGGGAATATCGCCAAGAAAAATTATGAAAAAGAGCAATTCTAATAATACTTATCAGCAATTGCGGGAATTAATGAGAGTTGCCGAAGCCAGGGGCTTTAAGAAGATTATAATTATTTCCAATAAGTATCATTTGCCAAGAATCAGAGCAATGCTAAAAACAGATTCCGCATTAAAGCAAGCGTCTAAAACAGTCATTGTTAAATTGGCAGCGGCAGAAAAAATAATTATTAATAATGATAGGAGCCGGTGGCAGAAAATTATTTCCAAAGCCTACGCTGGCGAGCAGATGAAAAAAAGAATCGCTTTGGAAAAAAAAGGAGCTAAAGATATTAAAAAAGGGAAATATAATTTTAATATATATAATTAATATACTTAATATTTAAACTTAATGAAAAAAAATATTTTTGGTATCGGCGTTGATATTGAGAGTGTTGAAAGATTTAGAGCATTTAAAAAAAATGATAAGATGCTTGGCAAAATTTTTACGCCGAATGAACTTAATTATTGTTTTTCTAAAAAAGCACCCGCCCGACACTTAGCCGTAAGATTTACTGCGAAAGAAGCAATTATCAAAGCAATTAGTTCATTGGGTAAAAAAACATTATCTTTAAATAAAATAGAAATAATAAGAAATATCAATGAAGTTCCAACGGTTAATTTAAAAGAGTATAATGTCAAGATTAGCTTGTCTCATTGTGAGGACAAAGCGATAGCTTTTGCAATAGTAGAAAAAAATTAAAATTATGAAGGATAAACACACGCAAAAAATGGAAAATATCTCTGGTTATTTTAAGGAATATAATTCTATTAAAAAAAATATTAAGGCGGAAGATAAGAACCAATTTAAAAGGATAAAAATTGCCATATTATCAAGTTCAACTATCCAAGGAATTGAAAAAATTTTGTTCGTTGAATGTTACAAACTCGGAATAATTTCAGAAATATTTGTCGGGGGTTATAAGCAATATTACCAAGAAATATTAGATAAAAGCAGTTCTTTTTATAAATTTAAGCCAAATTTAGTAATTATTAGCATAGATATAATGTCTCTTCTGGGGGATGTGTTTTTTAGCTATTATCAGTTATCAGATGAAGAAAAAAAGAAGTTATTTGAAAATAATATAAATGAAATGATATCACTTGTTGATAAAATCAAACAAAACTTAAATTCTAAAGTTATTTTTCACAATTTTGAAGTTCCAATTAATTCCTCTTTAGGAATTATTGAGAATAAACAAGAATTTGGTTTTGCTGAATTTGTAAAAAAGATTAATTTCGAACTCGAAAAACGGTTTAAGCCAGACAACCAAATATTTATATTCGATTATGATGTTTTTTGCTCCAAATGGGGTAAAAATAATATCATTGATTATAAGATGTATTACTTAGGAGATATAAAAATTAATTTAAAATACCTTCCGAAATTATGTAATGAATATATTTCATACATAAAACCATTAATGTCTATAACAAAAAAATGCATTGTTTTGGATTTAGATAATATTCTCTGGGGTGGAATTATTGGAGAAGATGGTTTAGAAGGAATAAAATTAGGTCCAAATTCAGAAGGAAGGTCTTTCGTTGAATTTCAAAGATACCTTTTATCCCTGTTTAATAGAGGAGTTATTTTAGCGATTAACAGCAAAAATAATCCAGAAGATGCGTTAAGCGTAATAAAAAAACATCCTTATATGATTCTTAGAGAGGAGCATTTTGCATCAATTAAAATTAATTGGGATGACAAAATATTTAACATGAAAATAATCGCCGAAGAGTTAAATATTGGATTGGATAGTCTTGTGTTTTTTGATGATGATAAACTAAACAGGGAAATAATTAGAGCCGCGCTGCCCGAAGTAGAAGTCGTTGATTTACCCGAAGATCCATCCTTATATCTGAAAACTTTAATGGAGCTAAATGATTTTAATTCATTTCACTTTTCCGAAGAAGATAAAAAGAGGGGCGCAATGTATGCAGGTCAAAGAAAAAGACAAGAGCTTAACAAAACAACTACGGATATAACAAAATACCTGAAAGCATTGAATATGAAAGTAATTATAGAGCAAGCAAATTCTTTTAATATTCCCAGAATATCACAACTCACGCAAAAAACTAATCAGTTTAATATGACTACGAGGAGATATTTAGAAGAGGATATAAAAAAGTTATCAGAGAGTGATAATTTTCTGATTTTTTCTATTAAGGTAGAAGATAAATTCGGAGACAATGGGATAACTGGCGTGGCAATAATAGAGAAGAAAGAAAAAAAATGGATAATTGATTCATTTTTATTAAGTTGTAGAATAATTGGTAGACGAGTGGAAGAAACTATGCTAGCGTATATATTAGAAAAAGCTAAGAAAGAAAAGGCAGAGACCTTAATTGGAGAGTTTTTTTCAACAAAGAAAAACATCCCCGCAAAAGAATTTTATAAAAAAAATGGTTTTAAACTGATTAAAGAAAAAGAGAGTACGCAATGGTGGGAATTTTCGATTGAAAAAGAATATAAATATCCTAAATTTATTAAAATAATAAAAAAATATGAATAAAAACAATATAAAGGACATGAGTTCTGATGAAGAGAAAAAAAATAGAAGCAATTTAAAGTCATTATTTGACGATTGTCCTATTAATGAAAATGAAATATTAAGTAATCTTGGATTATTTATTAACAGACAATCATTATCAAGAATTTTGTTCATGCATGAATTGTATAAACAAATAATCAATGTTCACGGAGTAGTAATAGAATTCGGTGTTAGGTGGGGTCAAAGCTTGGCTTTATTTCAAAGTTTTAGGGGCATCTACGAGCCTTATAATTATAATAGAAAAATTATCGGTTTTGACACTTTTGAGGGTTTCCCAAGAGTATCAGAAAAAGATGGAAATTTAAAAAAGGGTGATTTTTCGGTTACCAGCAATTATGAAATATATTTACAAAAAATATTGGATTATCATGAATCAGAAAGCCCAATCTCTCATATTAAGAAATATGAATTGATTAAGGGAGATGCATGTGAAAAACTTGCAGAATATTTAAAAGAAAATCCTGAAACTATAATTGCATTTGCATACTTTGATTTTGATATATACGAACCTACAAAGATATGTCTTGAATTAATTAAAGGGCATTTAACAAAAGGTTCAATAATAGGATTTGATGAACTTAATGCAAGAGATTATCCTGGTGAAACGATAGCTTTAAAGGAGGTATTCGGATTAAATAAATATAAAATAATTAGATCTCCGTTAAGTTCATTCCAAACTTATATAATATTTGAGTAAATGATAAAAATGAAACAATTAAGAAAAATATTAGCAAACATATTGGAAATTGATGAAAATCAAATTACAGATGGAACATCTCCAGAAAATGTAGAAACTTGGGATTCATTCAACGGATTAATGTTAATATCTGAATTAGAGAATGAGTTCAACGTTGTATTCACAATGAATGAAACGAGACAAATTAAAAATGTAGGTGATATAATAACAATTTTAAGTAAACATGGCGTAAAATTTATTAGAGAGTAGTATGAAAAATATTAATAAAACCAATATTTTATTGGATGCGACATTTCACCATTTAGGATTAGCCGTTTCCTCGATTGAGGAATAATTAGATAAGATATATGATCCGATACAAAAAGTTACAGTTGCGTTCATTAATATGAATGGCATAAGAGTTGAACTTATAAAACCAGAAGGTATTGACTCTCCTGCTAAAAATTTTGTTGGAAAAGGCATTTACCATTTATGTTATGAAGTTAAAAACATTCAAAAGTGTATAGATGATGCAGAAAAAAATGGATTTAAATGTATCTCATCACCTACACCCGCAAAAGCTTTCAACGAAAAAGAAATTGCATGGTTAATTAGCTCTAAATATGGACTGATTGAGGTGTTACAAAAATGAAAAATTTAAATACTATTACAAAAGCTTACCAAAAAAATTGGCAAAAAAAGATACTTGATAAAGGAAGAATTGAGTCTCAAAATAGAGTTTACAACACTTTTGCAAAATTATTTAGTAAAATAATTAATACTCCTTTTCAAGGAATGATTTTAGATTTGGGTTGCGGAGATGGATCATTAGTTAAAGTTCTTAATACTAAAAAAAATATTACCGCTGAAGGGATAGATATTGATAGAGGTATAAATTTTGAAACAGATGAACTCCCATTTAAAGATAATGAATTTGATATAATAATTATGTATTCAGTAGTTGAGCATATTCATAACCCTGGAAACATATTTACTGAAGCTAAAAGAATTTTAAAACCGGGAGGAAAAATAATTATAATTACATCTAATTTCGATTTATCTAATTTGTTTACTTGCGATAGAAGTTTTTATTGCGACCCGACACATGTTCAACCATATAATTTTGTCAGCATAGAATATCTAATGAAACTGTATAAATTTAAAAAGAGATTTATTGGATTGTGGACAGTAAATAAGTCTAGTTTTTTATGGAGACTACCTACAAAATTACAATTTTATATTGGAGCATTGTTGCCTTTTAATGGACAAGCAAAATTTGTCCCGTCTTTTTTAAAAGGGAAATCAAAATCAATGATGTGTATATTTGAAAATGAATAAATCAATTTTTACTTACAATAAAAAAGAATATCATGTGAGGGATATAATTGATGTTCTGAAACAAACCGGAATCAAAAAAGGGGATTCCGTTTTTGTGCATTCTGATCTCAAATCGTTTGGAAAACTTAGCGATAAGATAATAAGAAATGACTTTCTCGAGTCATTTATAGAAGCTTTAAAAAAGACAGTAGGAGAAGATGGAAATATAATAATGCCAACATTTTCATACAGTTTTTGCAAGAAAGAAATATTTGATCCAGAAATAACTCCTTCAACCGTAGGAATCTTATCGGAATATTTTAGAAAATTAAAGGGAGTAAGTCGAAGTATTGACCCTATTTTTTCAGTTGCCGCTCTTGGTCCCAACAAAGAGTACTTTACCGATGTAGGAACAAATTGTTTCGGAGAAAAATCTATTTTTGAGAAACTTTATGATAAAAATGTAAAAATCGTATTTCTAGGAGAAACTTTTGACATAACATATATACATTTTGTTGAGCAAAAATGTGGCGTTCCTTATAGATTTATTAAAAAATTTAAAGGTAAAATAAAACTTGAAAATGAATTAAAGGAATTTGTTTTTGATTATAATGTTAGACCGCTGGATAAAAATGTTAGTTATAATCTTGAGGGGATTGCGGATTTTTTGGAGAATAAGGGAGTTCTAAAAAAAGTTGAGATTGGAAACAGTAAAATAAGAGTAGTAAACGCAGTTGACGCATTTAATGTGTTGAAAAGAGGCTTGGAAAATGACATCAATCTATTGTTGAAAGAGAGGCCTGAAGTAAATAATGGCTATCATTTGGCCCATGAAACAGGAGAAAATATGTATAATCTAGTTAAGAGGCTGTTTCCTATATGTAGAAGCATTACCGGAAATGGGGTCAGGGAAACCTTGAATCTTATTAAAAAACATATCCCTTTGAATATTCATGAGGTAGCAACCGATACGAAAGTTTTTGACTGGACTGTGCCTAAAGAATGGAACATAAAAGACGCTTATGTCAAAAATTCAGCCGGGAAAAAGGTGATAGATTTCAAAGAATCTAATCTTCACGTTCTGAATTACAGCGTTCCAATAAAAAGGAAGATGAAACTGAAGGAATTGAAAAAATATCTTTTTACCCTGCCTGATTATCCGGACTGGATACCATATTTTACTTCATATTATAAGGAAGAATGGGGTTTTTGTTTATCTCACAATGAATTTCGGCATCTCAAAGAAGGAACATACGAGGTTTTTATTGATTCAACTCTTAAAAAAGGCCATCTGACTTATGGTGAACTCTTTTTACCGGGTAAGAAAAAAGATGAAATTTTATTAACTTGCTATATTTGCCATCCTTCTCTTTGCAATGATAATTTAAGCGGAATTGCGCTTTTAACATTTTTAGCAAGTTCTTTAAGGAAATTAAAGCTTAATTACTCGTATAGATTTTTATTTATTCCGGAAACTATTGGCGCTATTACCTGGTTAAGCCTGAACGAAAATAAAATTTCAAATATTAAATTCGGCTTGGTCGCCACTTGCGCTGGAGATTCGGGCGATTCAACTTATAAAAAAACTCGGGCGGGTAATACCCTACTTGATAAAATAGCAGAGAAAGTTTTATTAGATAGTGGCCAACCCTATAAAATTATTGATTTTTTTCCTGCCGGAAGCGATGAACGCCAATTTTCTTCGCCTGGTTTTAAATTGCCGATTGGTTCTTTGATGAGAACTCCTTATGGTTGCTATCCGGAGTATCATACTTCGGCAGACAATTTAGATTTTATTAAGGCGGCCAAGCTGCAAGACTCTTTGAATAAGTACTTAGAAATTATTTTTATATTAGAAAATGACGCCAGATTCATCAATCTTAATCCCAAAGGCGAACCGCAATTAGGCAGGAGGGGAATTTACGATATGCTGGGGGGGGTAAGAACGGAAAAAATAGATCAAAGTGCTTTGCTTTGGGTTTTGAATTTTTCCGATGGCCAGAATACTCTCCTGGATATCGCTGTTCGGTCAGGAATAAATTTTTGGTTAATAAAAAAAGCGGCGGGTTTATTATTATCAAAGAATTTGCTAAAAGTAATTAAGTAAGGAGTTAAAAGAGGAGCTTTTTATTATGTGCCGACATTTGTCAGCCCATATACAAAGCCCATGGTTAATTAATATGGATAAACTTAGGGGAAAAAGAATATTAATTTTTCAGCAACGTGGATGGGCAATAAATATTGGTCATTTTTTAGCTAAAAAACTACAGGCAGAAGGATGTAAATTAGCCGCTTTAACGTTAAAAAGAACTACCCACGATTTTATTTTAAACCAGAAAGAAGTTGAGTATGATTTAATTATAAATAATGATGAAATAATGAGCCGGCCTAAAGATTATCTGCAGGGTGATAAGTATTCCTTAAAAGAGATATGTGATGCCTTGGGCATAGATACTATTTGGCCAATCATTATGACCCTAAGAAATCATGTAAAAAGCTACAAAGACAAATATTATTATGGCTTTAAGCAAAATGTACCAGATGAAGAAATCATAGATTTTGTTATGGCAGTTTATAAATACATGAAAATTTTTTTTGATGAATTTAAACCAGATATAATTATTTTGCCAAATTTTGTGTCACTTCCCCATATAATGTTTAATCTATATGCTAAAAAATTAAATATTCCGATATTTTCCGTTACGGACAGTAAAATAAGAAATTATTATATATTTGTATATAATTATAATGATGACGAGGGTCCATTTTATGATAGAGTCGATGAACTTAATTCTGGAAAAGCAGAAACCGGCAACAGAAAGATAGCTCAAAAGTATATTAGAGAGTTTAGGGAAAAATTTAAAGAACCCGATTATATGGACGGTAGCAAAATCAATAATATTTCAATATTAAAAAAAATAAAAAAAGAACTTTCTCCTTATAAAGCAATTTTGCGTTGGTATATAAAGGGGCCATCAAAAAATTTTTTAGAAAGCACCGGGATAACAATAGATTTTAAGCCTCCAAAAATTATTTTAAGAGATCATTATTGCGATAAATTTTATAGGCGATTTATGAAAAAATTTAACTATTATCCCTTTGAAAAGATGGAAAAATTTGTTTATTTTCCTCTTCAATTCCAGCCGGAAATGAATATGGATGTAGTCGCACCTTTTTTCGGTAATCAGATAGAAACAGCTAGACAAGTGGCCATGTCTTTGCCAGATGATTATACATTAGCCGTTAAAGAGCATCCGGAAATGTTGGGGCTTAGACCACCTTCATATATTGAAAAAGTTGCTAGGACGCCGAATGTTAAGCTTATTGATTACAGGATTTCTAGCGAAGAAGTTTTAAAAAAAGCCGATTTGATAATTTCCACAAGTGGGACAACCATTTCTGAAGCTGCTTTTCTGAAAAAACCGGTTATTCAGTTGGGCAATTTAGGGACTACTTTAAAATTGCCGAATGTTTTTAAACATACCGACATGACCACTCTAGCCACTAAAATAAAAGAAATTCTAAAAATAGATTTGAATACCGCAGAATATGAGCGTCGGTTGGAAAATTTTGTGGCGGCTGTTTATGATACGGGATTTGATTTTAAATATGGCACCGTGTGGGCAAAGGGAACGGGAGATAATATGGAAAATATTTGGAC
>Ga0265594_1002042_pt1 | contig 14982 bp, 8 predicted proteins | sample saktaG_11_FD_190147 | JGI IMG/M metagenome (GOLD analysis project Ga0265594, IMG submission 190147) | Saline water microbial communities from Sakinaw Lake, British Columbia, Canada - sak_2011_5_24_80m | ecosystem: Environmental > Aquatic > Non-marine Saline and Alkaline > Saline ... | reverse complement strand
GGTTATAGCGACCTAATCGGCTGCGATGCTGCCGTTAACACCAGCTGGAGCCAAAAAACCCAGACTGGTGTCGCACTGGATTCAGGTACCTACGGTATTAGCATCCAAGTTGTTAACTATTACCCCAATGTTAATGCCACTTTTTATTTTGATAGGTTTGTGGTTCGAGAATCTGCTTATAACAGCACCGACTTAGCCGAAATGGTTCCGGCTGAAAATGAAGATATTGCTCAAGCCGATATTGTATCCATTGATAAAAAAACAGGAAAAGTTAAACTGGCAACAGAACCTTATGATGCTGGACTTTTTGGCATAGTTTCTACTGAGCCCGCTATTGTCCTTCATAACGAAAACGAAGAGATGCCCAAAGTTAACGTTGCCCTTGCCGGACGAGTTCCGGTTAAGGTTTCAACAAAAAATGGCCAAATCTCTCCAGGAGATCCCATCACCTCCTCTAAAACTCCGGGAGTAGGAATTAAAGCTTCTCAAACTGGAACAATTGTTGGTAGCGCTATGGAGGGAACAGAAAACTGGAATGAAGATACCTGCCCAACAGTCTCTTCATTAAAAGATGTCAATTGGCCTGAGGATGACGGTTTAAACCCAGAAAGACCTTGCTATAAACTGCCTGATGGTACTTATGTGGGTAAAATAATGGCTTTTGCCAATACTTCCTGGAGTGATTCCCAGGCCTATCTAACAGATAGCGGCGACTTTCACCTGGTCGGCAATGACCAATTTCCAATTTCCAATTTCCAATCAAATCCCAATGATTCAATTTTCAAGCTAGTCAAAAACTCAACCGGAGAAACAATAGAAAGAATCGGGATATTCGCTAGCCTAATGTCCGCCCAACTAAAAACCGGACTAATAGAAACCAACCACCTTATCGCTGATAGCCTAATTGCCAAAAACATTAGCGTTGAGAAAAAGATTATCTCGCCGATTATCGAAACGGAGAAGATAGTAACTAGTAATTCGCAACTTGTAATCAGTAACTCAGAAGGAGAAAAGACGGCTGAATTTGATACCGAAAATCAAAAAACCACCTTTTTTGGCGATTTGGAAGTGGCCGGCAATATTAGCGTTGGCCAAAGCCTTAACGCTAATCAGGCAAAATTTAATCAAATTTCTGCTCAGGGAGCCAGTTTTGGCGATTTACTAGCTCAAAACGTTGGCATCGGCCATCTGGAAGCGGAAAGTGTTAAAACTGAAAAATTGGACGTTGCCCAAGATGCTACCATTGCCGGCACTCTTTATGTTGACCGGGTCATTGCTCGAGATAGCGGCTTTGGCGAGTTACTGGCCAAGGATATTAGCATGGATAACTTAAGATCGATAGTGAGGGAGGAAATAGAGATCCTGAATCAAGTTCAGGATGACGGAGGAGGGGTGGTCGAGGATGACGGAGGGGAAACGGCTCAGAACGACGGCTCCTCTTCTAGTCATCCCGGGCTTGATCCGGGATCTGAAGAAGAAATAGACATTGACGCGCTATTGGCTGAAGTGGAAGGTTGGCTTAATCTTAACACTGATAGTGACCTGACGATCGATAGTGATACCGATTTGGGCGAAAATCAAATCACCGCCTTAGCCGATCAATTTGTCCATCAGGGCAGTCTGACGGTACTCGGTCAAACCACCCTTAGCCATGTTCTTGTTGGCGATCAGTTATCGGTCGGCAACTTGATATTGGCCAATAACAGCCTGAGCAACCCCAATGGCACCCTTTACTTGCAAAAAGAAGGTTTAGGCAATTTAGATATTCTAAACGGCAAATTCATGATTGATACCGAAGGTAATATTTTCATCGCTCAGCACCTAACGGTGGGCGGCGATTTGGTGGCAGGCAACATTAGACCACACGAGGGAGAAGATTTGATCCTAGATTTGGCCAATGATGTAGGGCAGGGAGATGAGATTCTGAATCAAGTTCAGAATGACGAGAGTGGGGACCAGGACGACGGCTCTTCCTCCAGTCATTCCGGGCTTGACCCGGAATCAGGAGAAGATCCTGACTTTCGTCAGGATGACGAGGAGGCGGCTCAGGATGACGAAGGAGTCACACAGGATTCAACAGGATCGGAAAGCGAAGAAGCACACGGGATAGAACAGGAAAAAGAAACAGGCTTTGGGAAGTTGCTAGTTAAAGGAATCAACCAAGAAACAGTAGCGCAGATTGATGCTGATGGGTCGGCCCAATTTGCCGGCACCGTCAGAGCTGATGGACTGGCAATATCAAGATCAGAAAAAAACGAAGAAGATTTAATTATCGCCGCTTCAGAAAACTTTGATCAAATTAATATTTGGGCACCGGGAGTTGTCACCAACGCCTCAGCCGGTAAAGCGACCCTACCAGTTGGTCAAACCGACCTGGTTATCTACAATGATCGACTAGCAGACAAATCAATGGTCTACCTTACCCCAACCTCTGACACCCAAAACCAGGTTCTCTATGTTAAGGCGAAGGTGGGAAAAAAGATCCTGAATCAAGCTCAGGATGACGGAGGAGGAGGCCAGGATGACGGCGATATAATTGAAAAAGAAAGCAAGGGTTATTTTGTTGTTGGCATTAATCGGCCTATTAATGAAGAGGTAGGATTTAATTGGTGGATCATAAATTAAAATTTCTAATTTCTAATTCCTAATCACTATTCAAATCCTAATGACTAGTGATTAACATAAATAAAACAGAAGAAAAACCATTCGCCAACCGAAAACAAATTAGATTAACAGGATACGATTATTCCCTACCCGGCTATTATTTCGTCACCGCCTGTACCTAAAACCGCCAATATTTATTCGGAGAAATCATTAACAATAAAATAAAATTAAGCGAGATAGGGAAAATTGTTGATAAATTTTGGCATAAAATACCCCAAAAATTTAATAATGTTTCCTTGGATGAATATATTGTCATGTCCAATCATTTACATGGGATTATTGTGATTAATGATATTCCCAACAATGTAGGGGCGTCCCTTGTGGGCGCCCGAATATCAATAAATCGGGCGGGCATAAAACCCGCCCCTACGGAGGGAAACAACAAAACATTGGGGGAAATTATCGGGGTATTTAAATCATTAACCACCAACCAATATATTCAAAATGTTAAAAACAACAATTGACCGCCATTTGATAAACATTTATGGCAACGGGGATATTATGAACATATCGTTAGAGGCGAGAAAGAATTGGACAAAATTAGAGAATATATTACCAATAACCCCAAAAACTGGGCTGAAGACCAAAACAACATTAAAAATTAGGAATTAAACTTTATTCTTCCGGAGTAACGGGAGATTCTTCCTCACCAATAGGAGCTTCTTCTTCTGGAGCCAAAGCCTCTTCTTCTGGCTCTTCCAAAACTCGTTCGGGAGGGGCCGCTTCTTCTTCGGGTAAATCGATCGGTTCAAATTGAGGCTCAGGAAGAGGTTGGGGTTGCTGTAATTGCTGACTAACCTCCTCCTCTCCTTCAACCGCTTCGGGTTGAGGCAAGCGCTCTTTAATTTGGTTTAATTCTTCCTGAACCTGGTTAAAGTCGTTCGAACCAGGCTCAATTAAAGAAAGCACTGTTTGAAGTTCTAGAGCGACACTGGCCCATTTTTCCTGCTGAGCATAAGCGGCGGCCAAATTATAATGAGCATTGGCATGATCTGGCTTCAAGTCAACCGCAAGCTCAAACTGACGCTGAGCGGACTCAAAATTACCTAAAGCAAAATAAAGACCGCCGAGCTCAATCCTCAAATTAGGATTAACCGGGTTCAGGGCAATCGCCTGTCTTAACGATTCAATTGCCCATTGTTCGGCCTCTTGAGCAACACCAATGACCTGCCTATAAATACCGGCCAGATTAACCCAGTTGCTAGACCAAAATGGGTTAATGGCGACCGCGTTTTTAGCTTCTCTAATTGACTGTTGAATTAAAATAGCAACTTGCTGTTGATCTTGTTCGGTTAGATTCTCGTTTTGAGAAAAAGCGCTGGCTAAAGCTAAATTAGTTTGAGCATAGCCTAACCGGTAAGTATCCAAATGGGGATTCTTCTCTAAGGCTTCAATTTGCCAATTATAAGCATTACCACCCTCACCGCGATTAAAGGCGGCCACCGAATGAGCAAACAAAACATCAGCCCAAGCGACTCGGCCATACCAAAAGCCCGACAACAACAAAAACCCTCCCAAAACAGTCAGCAATAGATAGTGATTGACCTCTAATTTGGGTCTTACTTCGCCTAGGCCGACTCCCCTGCTCTCGGCCGACAAGCCAATTAACCCCAATAAAACAAAAAATATTAACCATAAATTAATATCAAAGGGGATAAAAAGAGCAACAATTAATAATGTTAAACCGATTATTTCCGGGTGAGCAGTAATTAAGCGATTGTTCGCTCCCTTAAATTGACGCCAAACAACAACCGCCAGGCCTAAAAAGCCCAAACAGCCCAGCAAACCAACTTCGGTTAATAGATTTAGATAGTGATTAAAAGAGCTACTAAAATATAACGCCCAGGCCAGGGTATTATTAACAGTCACCGGTCGAAAACGGGCATAAGCAATCCTAAAATTATCTGGTCCAACCCCAAAGGCGGCCCCAACAAAACTTTTAAAATTTTCTACTGCTACTATCCAGGCGTTTTGCAAGCTAATTAAAATTGGCTCCGACTCTATTAGGGCAATCGCGCCCATAATTACCCCTAGGGCCAAAACAATTAATAGAATTAACAATCCAACCAGACTGAGTAATTTGAAATTACTTTTTAAGATTTTCAAAAAGTTTATTAAAACGTAAATTAGGGCCAAAAAGGTCAAAATAATTGTTGTTAAAATTGACCCTGTTGGTGTCCAGGTATTAACTGAAAAAACTTCCCAAGTAAAAAACCTCGCCAGCAGTCCGGTATATTGAAAAATCGTCACCAAGGATAAAATCAAGGCTGAGGTAGTAAAGGCTCCTAGCATTAGACCCTGAACCTGCTTTGCCTCTTTGCCTTCTCCTCTAACCTGCTTAAGCAACAACATTAATAAAAACCCTCCCAAAACAACAGCCGTGGTTCCCGAGAAAGCATTAATTCGAGCTGAAAGATTAGATTGTAAAAAAGAAGAAATAACAAAAGCTAAAACTAGCAAGGAGGAAAAAAATAAAGTTCTTTTATCGCTAAAAAAAATTGTTTGATTTTTATTTGAGTTTTTATTAAGAACTGCCGGCAATAATAGCCCTAACCAGCCAAAAAGAACCCCTACCAACAAAATAATAGTTTTAGGCAAGAAGTAAACGTCATACAAAGAGGGAACAAAAACCAGGGGAATTAAAAAAATAATTAATGCCAGCCAATATCGTAGATATTTCATCATTAAAGAAGGTTTTGTTCTCGAGACAGTCGGGACAACTGGTGCCCCCTTAAATGTTTCCCCCATATTCTTGATGGTAGCTTATTTTAGAAAGAGTGTCAATGATAAAAAAACCATGTATAGTACATAGCGAAAAGGGGTCTTTCTCTGGACGGGATTCTTCGGGAGTACCCCCAAAAATGACGAAACAAAAAAAGCCCACGATACATACATATCTCCTAATTACGGTTTACCCACCCACTTACTGCGTGGTTCTTTTCCGAAAGTTTTTAACTTTAAGTTGCCGCTTTGAGTTTTGAGTTTTAAACTTTGAGCTTTTTATTGTAAATATCCCAACGGATTGACATTGCCAGAAGATGTGCGAATCTCAAAATGAAGATGGGTCCCGGTAGAGCGGCCAGTGGAACCCATCCGGCCCAGAACCTGCCCTCTCAAAACTTGCTGGCCGGTGCTAACGGATACCGAAGAAAGATGAGCATAAAGAGTTTGAACACCGTCACCGTGGTCAACGACAACATAAATACCATAACCCCGAGAAGGAGCAGTCCAATCGGCATCAACTACCGTTCCCCCTCGAGAGGCCACTACGGCCGGACCAGACGAATCGGCAATATCAATTGCCTTATGATACCAATGGTAGCCTTGAGAAATTTTTCCGGTGGTCGGCCAAATGTATTCACCTAAAGCAGAAGCAACATAATCGGGAACCTGGGGAATTGTTTCGGTGGGAGTGGCTGGCGGTGACCAGGGTTTGACTTTCGGCATTACCCCACCAGGAACGATTAAGTCCTGACCAACGGCTAAGGCAAAGGTTTCATCGTTGATAAAAGCGTTGAAAGGAAAATCAACAATTGCCTGAGGATCAATACCATAAGTTTTGGCAATTGAATAAACCGTCTCCCCTCTTTTAACACTGTGTAGAACACCAGTTTCGGGCAAAATTTTTAGAGTTTGGCCAACCTTAACATCATCGACCGACTTCAGATCATTGGCCCATCTGATCGTATCTAGAGAGACGTTAAACTTTTGAGCAATAGAAGAGGCGGTGTCTCCCTCAACAACAACATAATCAACCGCTCCCCCTCTTCTGCCGGAACTATTATTTTCCACTCCTAAAACAGTGAAATTAAAAGAATTTTCCCCTAAAACTGCTCCCCCTTCACCAATAACCCGATCAATTTGGTCAGGAGAAAAAAGCGGTGAAATTGCTACCCCTAAAATCATCATTAACCCCACCCCGAAATGACTAACGGGGCGGGCCAGTTTTCCCCTTTTACGATAAAGAAAATAGGCTCCTCGAGACTTATTTTCGTCTAAAAAAGAGGTTAGCGAAACCAGGCCCTTTTTAAAAAAAGTTAGCCAGGCCCTTAGGAAGGCGGCAAAATCGTCGAAAAACGATTTTATTGACTCAAACATTGCCTGATTATATTAGCAAAAAGGAAACAATTGTTCAAATTACCGAAGATTCTTCGGTCGCTTGAGGCTCCCTTAAGAATGACGAAGAGGGGGGGGGAACAAAACGACAATGAAAAACAAATCCCACTATACACTATACTTTTCTCCTGGTTACGATTTACTGTTTACGGATTACCAGTTACTAGTTGTTATCTCCCCAATTGTGACAAGAAATCTTCGTTGTTTTTAGTCTTTTTTAGTTTTTCCAAAAATACTTCTGTTTTTTCCTCGTCACCTAAAAGATCAATCATCTTGCGCATTATCACAATTTTGGGATAAATTTTTTCTCCAAATAAAAGCTCTTCTTTTCTTGTTCCCGATCGTTGAATATCAATAGCCGGAAAAACCCTTCTGTCGGCTAAGCGTCGATCTAGGTGAAGTTCCATATTGCCAGTCCCCTTAAACTCTTCATAAATTAAATCGTCCATTCTGGAGCCGGTATCAACCAAACAGGTGCCAACCACGGTTAGACTGCCGCCATTTTCGATATTCCTGGCGGCGCCAAAATAGCGCTTAGCCGGAAAAAGAGCCGCCGGATCAAAGCCCCCCGATAGGGTCCTACCCGAGGTGGGAATTGATAAATTATAAGCCCGAGCCAATCTTGTTACCGAATCCATCAAAATAAAAACATCTTTGCCTATTTCGACTAATCTTTTTGCCCGCTCTAAAGAAACTTCCGCCGCTAAGGTTTGGTTTTCCGGCGACTCATCAAAATTTGAGGCAATTACCTCTCCCCTACCGCCAGTAACCTCTTTAACATGACGACGAATATCGGTCACCTCTTCAGGACGCTCACCAATTAAAACCGCCATTAAATGGAAATCGGGAAAATTAGTGGCCAGACCCGTCATCATGTCCTTTAAAAGCCAAGTCTTACCAGCCTTAGGAGGAGAAACAATCAGGCCTCGCTGGCCATTACCAATGGGGGAAACCAAGTCAATAATCCTAGTCGATAAAATTTCCGGCTTTGTCTCCATTCTAAGCCACTGGTCGGGAAAAACTGGCAAAAGATCTTCAAAGTGGGGTCGCTTATCAAGATCAGCCTCCTCAACCGAAGCGCCATTAACCTTCTCGACTCGCAACAGGCCATAGTAGCGCTCTTTTTCTTTCGGTTCCCTAACCTGACCGCCAACAATATCTCCAGGGCGCAATTTAAAGCGATAAATCTGTGAAGAAGAAATATAAATGTCTTGGGTTGAGGGAACAAAATTGGGCCGCAAAAAACCATGATCGTCATCAGCACGAACATCTAGAATCCCTTCTTGATAATCGGTGGGAAGATCGGCATCAGGAATTCTCATTTCTACCAAACCAGCAGGGTTCTCTTGACGCTTATCTTCTGAAGAATCGTTTAACATGAGAGTTAATTAAAAATTGACAATTAAAAGTCAAAAGTAGGGGTGGATTTTATGTCCGCCCGCGATATTAATTTTATCAGAATGACTATTAAATGGCTGAATGGCTAGAGGCCAAAATAACAAGAAAAATTATTCGCTAATTTACGTTTAAAAACGCGCTAAAAATACTTAATTTAAATTTCCTGGGTAATGCGAACAGGAAAAAACAAACCAAAAAGAAGTAACTAGCCAGTATTAAACCACCCCAAAGTGTTTTTGTCAAGAAACTACTTAGCTAAGTTACCACCAGAAAAAAGAACAAAGTCAAAGAAATCGGGCAATTCCGGCCAACCTCGGATAACCTGCAGGCGCCGAGAAACATCGGCCACTTGCCCCTGAGAAACAATAACCGTCCCTTGGGCGGGCAAATTGGGGGCGGCCAAGAACCTTACTCGACTAGCGTTCTCATAAAACCGAACATTAACAAAGTTAAAAGTAATTCCCAATGGCACAAGAACTTCTAGGCCTTGGCTAAAATCACCTCCGCAACTGACTCCAGTGGTCTTACCGTAGTGGCGCTTTGCTTTAAAAACCCCCTCCTCTTGGTAATAGGCCGTCGCCTCAATTTTAGTCACCTCGTTTTTATCCCAGCAAATATTTACCCTATCGCCAGACCAAAAAACACTATCATTAGGAAAGGTTTCACCGCCAAGGCTAAAATAGTTAAGCCAAAAAGTGGCTGTTTCTCCAGGGTTAAGGGTCCTGGTAGCTAATTGACCATCATCGGTTCCAACAAACTGAACACTGGCATTAGCTCCACTATCCTCCAGGCTAAATGAGAAATCACCACCCAAACCGGTTTCTAAATTTTTTAAGGCTTCTTCTATCCCCGCTTCGGCCGCCTCAAAGGCCTTACTAGATTCAGTTTCTTTTTGAGAAATAGCAATATCGGTGGTAGTTCTGGCCACTAAAGACAAGCCGGCGGTCAAGGCCACCGACAAAACCAGCAAAACCACCAGAAGAGCCTGGCCAGAAGAATGCTTCATTACCCTATCAATTTATAACAATAAAGAAGGGGTTGTCAAATTAAAAAAATTAAAAGTCCAAAGTCCAAAATAACAGAAGAACAACTTAACAGTTTAGCAATACAGCAATGAATTTTTTTCTCTCAGGAGGAAGGTAGTGGCCTGCCCTACACACTACCTCCCACCTCGAAGAAGAAGCTCCTAAAAAGACTTCTTGACTTTTTGAAAATTATTGGCTAACATTACTAGTATACGTTAAGAGCATTGCTTATCGGGTTTTCCACCTTCCGGAATCGACGACAGCGATGCTCTTATTTTTTGACCTCAAGCTTTCCCTTAAAAACCCGCTTTTCAAACGCTAGCCTGAGAAACAAACATGCCTCCTAATTTTACCATCTTTACCAGCTGACGCCTATTCCAAGACCCTGGTCGAACGAATTTTAAAATACTCCCCTTATCTTCTTTATTAACAAAAACACTCCTATTTTTAAGCCTGTTATTTTCCATCTCTAATAAAGAGATTAGCACAAGGCTAAATTGTTGTCAAGCCTATAACATTTTTAAGTCTTTAAAGGGTCTATCTTATAGTTTCAGCTATTAATACTTTTAGCTTTAAAATCGACTATTTTAAGAAAAATTTTGGTTATTGTGGAAAAGAATAAAGTTAAAAACATTAATGGTTGAATGGTTAAAAGTTAAAATCAAAAATATAACTTGTCATCCCCAGGCTTGTGATCCCCAAAGTCTAAACTCTAGGAAGCGAGAAAACAGATCCTGAATCGAGTTCAGGATGACGTGGGGAGAGATTCAGGATGACAAGAAGGAGGAATTCAGATAGCCTACCCCGAACTGGTTTCGGGGATAACGGGAGGTGCGTGAGAAGTCGCGGGAAGAATACGGGAATCTAAGGAAGATACAGGATATATGCGGAAAATCACACGGGGGGAGAAGGGAGATTTAAGCTTTAGCCGTCTCTTCTTACCTAAATAATAGATACTAATCCCTCGATACTATTTTTATCGCCTCAAGAAGGTTGGCGGCATTTTGAGAAGAAATAATTTTTTGATAACCCAATCTTTGGGCTTCTTCAATTCGTCTTTCTTCTTGAGAGGTTGGTCTTATTTCCCCCAACAGACCAATTTCTCCAAAAACAACCACACCTGGATCAATCGCTTTATTATTATAAGAAGACCAAATCGCCAAACAGGAGGCCAAATCTATCGCCGGTTCTTCACTTTTAATACCACCGGCAACATTAAGAATAACATCTTGGTTATAAAGAGGCATTTTCAAGTGCTTTTGTAAAACAGCGGCATGAAGCTCTAGTTTATTCCGACTCATACCCTTAGCCAGTCTCCTAGGATAAGCCATATTCGTTTGGGTTACCAAAGACTGTACCTCCAAAATTAATGGTCTTGTCCCTTTCAAAAGAACCGTTTTGACTACTCCGGCTATCGGCTGTTGATTGGCCGAGAGAAATAATTTACTGGGGTTATCGACTGGCTCCAGGCCAGAAGAGGTCATCATAAATACACCCACTTCTCCGGTAGCCCCAAAACGATTTTTTACCGAACGCAATAGCCTTAACTGGCTATATTGATCACCTTCAAAATAAATAACAGTGTCCACCGCATGCTCTAGCACTTTGGGTCCGGCAATCGCCCCAGATTTAGTGACATGACCAACCAAAAACATCGACATGCTGTGCCTCTTGGCAAAATTAATTAAACGAGAGGCTGTTTCTCTCACCTGACCAATCGATCCGGCGGCACCAGTTAAGTCTTGGGTGGTAAGAGTTTGGATTGAATCAACAACAACAAAACTACCCTCCCCAAAGTCGGCCAGGGTAGCAATTATTTCATCAACATCAACAGCCGATATTAACTTTAACTTATCTCCTTTAACCCTAAGGCGATTGGCTCTTATCTTAATTTGCTCTGGCGATTCCTCTCCGCAAACATAACAAACTGATTTATTAGCAAAAGAATCTGAAAGCTGTAATAAAAGGGTCGACTTGCCAATGCCGGGCTCTCCGGCTAACAAGACTACCGAACCAGGCACCACCCCACCCCCCAAAACCCGATCGAGCTCATTGATGTTACTTCTAACTCTAGCCTTTTCCTGATTTTTAATCTGAGCAAAAGTCAAAACTTTTGCTTTTACCGAAGAAGTTCTACTACCGGCACTAACAGTAAGACTAGTTTCTTCTAGGCTATTCCATTGACCACAACCTGGACAACGTCCTTGCCATTTTGGCGATTGATAGCCACACTGCTGACAAACAAAGACGGTTTTAGTTTTGGTCATACCTTTATTTTAGCAGTTGACAGTTAAAAGTTAAAAGTCAAAAATAATGGGATTCTTCGGGAGTACCCTCAGAATGACGGAGGGGTGGACGGGGCTCTTCTCCGATGAGCCGGCGCGGATCAGAATGACGGAAAGAGAGGCAAATTCAAAGCCTACCCGCCATCGCTATCGCTATCGCTTCAGGCGATTAGCAGACATAGCAATATAGCAACTTAACAATTATTGTCTTTTCAGCTTAGTAACTTTAAACTGAAAGTTTTGAACTTTGAGCTTTACGCTTTGAGTTCTAACTATTTGTATCCTACCGGCTTCTGGGCTAAAACCAGGCCCAGGCTAATTCTGCGGTTGGCTGGATCGATCGAATCAATAAAACAAGCAACCTCTTCCCCAATCTCAACCTTCTTATCGGTAGGAATTTTAGAAATATGGACTAAGCCCTCTATTCCTTCGTTCAACTCGACCAACCAACCATAGTTAGTAATTTTAGTAACCTTACCGGTTATTTGTTTATTTTCTGGATACTTTTTAACTATCTTGTCCCAAGGATCAATTTTTAACTGTTTAATTGAAAGCTGAAGACGACCATCTTCTTTATTTAGAATCTGGGCCTTAATAATATCGCTCACTTGATAATCGTTAGCCAGCGATCCCACTTTTTCCCAAGAGACCTCAGAAATATGAATTAGCCCCTCTAAGGTTATTTTACCTTTACTAACCTCAACAAAAAGGCCATAGGGGGCGATCTTAACAATTTTGGCCTCAACAACATCGCCCTCTTTTATTTCTTCAAGGGCTTGTTTTTCTTTGGCAATTTGATCAGCTTCAGAAACCGCTCTTTCAGAAAAAACCAAGCGATTTTTTTCCCTATCAACCTCAATAACCTTAACTTTGATTCTATTATTAATTAAGAGATCTTCTTGACCAATCCACTTCGCCCCTAAACATGATCCGGGAATAAAACCGGTTAAGCCAAAAGGGGCCTTAACCAAAATACCACCAGCGTTTTGATCTTGGCCAATTACCTCAACCTCCTTATTGCTAGAAAGTTTTTCTTGATAAAAACTCCAAGCGTGATCTTGGGCTATGTTCCTCAAATTGAGTAAAATTTGTCCCCTGGGATCCTCAGCTTCACCAACTACCGCCTTTACTTTATCCCCCTCTTTAAGATGGGCGATAAAATCTTTAACTCTTTCCAATTCCCGACCAAAAAGAACCCCTTCAGTTTTGGCACCAATATCAAAATAAACCCGCTTGGGAGTAATTTCTGAAATAGTAGCTAAAACTTGCTCGCCTTTTTTAGGGATATAGAAGTCTTCTAGAGTTTGGTCCAACAAATCAGCCATAGTCTGGGGCTGATTACTTTTTTTGGTCTTTTTATTTTTTTTGATTAGTTCTTTCTTGGTTTTTTTTACTTGCTTTTGAGCCATTCATTGCTCCTCCTTTTTTTAGTAATGATTCTAGAAGGTATTATAACACTAATAAGTTAAAAGTTAAAAGTTAAAAGTTAAAAATCAGTTGACAATTCAAAATTAAAAATTCAAAGTTAGGGGGAATTGGGATTTGTTTGAAAATTGGGTTAATTGGAAATTTTATTATTTGTCCATTCCCTAATCTCCTCCCAACTCTCGTCTTTTGGCTCCCAAACCCAAAGGCCATGTTTACTAATTGGCGGGTTGATTAAAAGCTCTTCCGGAAGAGACAAAAATTCTAAAACCATCTTCTGCCGGGCATAAACCGCCCCCATATTAATCAACAAAGAAGTGGGAATACTAGTATCAATGTTTTCTTGCCAGTAGCGGTAAAGACGACCAACGGTTTTGGGGCTAGCAAGTAAAAACTCGAGGTTAGAGATTTTAGTTATCATTGCCAAAAGAGTTTTTTGCTGACGCTTAATTCGAGCCTCATCGGTTCCCTCCAGGGGGTCGTCACTCTTTCGAGAACGAACATATTCCAGCACTCTCTTGCCATCCATAGTTTGCCAACCGGACTCAAACCTGAGATGAGTTAAGCCATTAGTGCCATCATCGGTGGGAAAATAATAATCGTCAAAGGTTCGCTCTACCTCTATTTCAACTCCTGACAGCAAGTCAACAATCTGAGCCATAGTTTCAAAATCAAGAATTAAATAATAATCCGGCCTTAACCCTAAAATCTTTTCTAACTCTAGAACAAGCAGGTTGGTTTTATTATCAAAATCTTGCTTTTGGCCATAATAATATAAAGCGTTAATTTTTGTCTTTAATCCATCTAACCACAAATCTCGGGGCAAAGAAATAAAGACGGCCTGGTTGTTTTCTGGACGCCAAAAACCAGCCATCAGGGTATCTGCTAATAGGCCATCGCTGGCCTCTCTTTGATCTAGGCCTAAAATAAGCAAATTGGCTCCGCGGGGGTTAGCCAAATCGGCGGCCAAGAAAAGCTCCTTAATTTCGTCATAACCTAAACCAGAAGAGGAAGAAAAGTGCCGATAGTAGTTAGCGACGAACACCATCACCCCTAGAGGCAATAAGAGAAAAAAGGCCAAAGAGCTAAAGAGAAAATATTTTAATAAGCGTCGCATTATTGATTACTTTTTACTAAAGATTGGTGTCTTTAAATTTTAGCATTTTTTCTCGTCTTCCCGAAAGCACTTCCTCTCCTTGCCATCCTGAGGATATTCCCACCCCTCATCATCCTGAGGCCACTTCAGGCGACCGAAGGATCTCATCTCAGACGGGATTCTTCTCCTTCGCTTTGCTTGAGGATCAAAAATGACAAAAAAAATCAAGACAGCCCAAGGAGGCAAAAAAAATGCTTTGGCTATGACCTATTTTCTCGTCCCCTTTCGGAGACAATATCGTCAGCGCTGTCGCGTTTCACTTCTGAGTTCGGAATGGAATCAGGTGGTACCACGACGCTCCAATAACCAAAGCAAGTTTTATTTTAACAGAAAAATTATTTTTAAAGAAAACTTATTATCTACTCTTTGTTAGAGCAAGAATATTTTTCTTTGCTCTTCTTTATTAGTCTAATTTTTTAGGAATTAGGTTTTTTTCACATCCAAATTCAATCGATTAGTACTGGTCAGCTGAATCCGTTACCGGACTTACACTTCCAGCCTATCAACCAGGTAGTCTTCCTGGGATCTTTAAGAGACTCTTCATCTTGGAGTGGGCTTCCCGCTTGAGATGCTTTCAGCGGTTATCCGTTACAAACGTAGCTACCCAGCTTGCCGCTGATGCGACAACTGGCCCACCAGAGGTTTGTCCATCCTGGTCCTCTCGTACTGAGGACAGATCTCCTCAAGAGTCAAAACGATTACTGCGGATAGAGACCGACAATTTGTTACTTCTTCGAAAAACGAAGAGGTCTAGACATTTCTGCTAGGCTCCCAATATCGCTATTGGGTTCGGACTATATCTTCCGAGTCAGACTCGGTCTTGCGTATAGTCTCTGAGGATCCCAATATTTCTTCTTTAGAATAACGTTTATTAGTATTTCTTGACGAAGAATATACCAATTTGACGATTATT
>Ga0265594_1002040_pt1 | contig 14993 bp, 13 predicted proteins | sample saktaG_11_FD_190147 | JGI IMG/M metagenome (GOLD analysis project Ga0265594, IMG submission 190147) | Saline water microbial communities from Sakinaw Lake, British Columbia, Canada - sak_2011_5_24_80m | ecosystem: Environmental > Aquatic > Non-marine Saline and Alkaline > Saline ... | reverse complement strand
AGCGTAGTGGAGTGTTTGTGAACCGATGATGCTTTTATCTTCTAACAGAGGAGCAATCATCTCTTGCAGCCATTTTTTATTGGGTAGAAAATTGTCTGAATCAATAATGGCGATAAACTCTCCTTTCGCTTTTTTGAGGGCTATCGCTCTCCCGGCTTCAGGGCCAGATAATTTGGTTTCAAAAATTTTAACAAAAGAGTAATCTTTGGCAATTTCTAAAGTACTGTCCTTACTGCCGCCATCAACAATAATCACTTCTATCTTATCTCGTGGATATTCTTGTTTGGCAATTGAATCCAAACAAATTTTAATCTTCTCTCCGCTATTCAGCGTAGGCATTAAAATAGAAATAAACGGCTTACCAATTCGTGCCACCGTTCCTCCAAAAAGATTTTTTGTCTAAACCCAATCGTTGATGTTCCATAAGATCAAAAATGTTAAATCCCGAATTTTTCTCGGTTGTTTTCTTTACCGCTTTTACCATTTTACGACTCACTTTTTTCCCGTAAAGCTTTGGCGCTTTTCTCATTTTCTCTTGCAAACTTTGATTATCAACTGTTTCTCTAATAATTTTCAAGATAATCTCTTTTTTAATCGGCGGCACTAAAATGTTTGAGCCGGCAAAAATGGCTTCAGGCCGATCAGAGTTAAATCTCAAAACTGCTCCCGGCACTCCCAGCATATTTGTTTCTTCTTGAATACTGCCGGAATCAGTCGCCACCAGCGAGCATTTTTGCATTACCGCAATGACATCAAAGTAAGAAGGCCAAACAGGTGAATAAATAAAATTTTTGTATTTCTTCGCCGCTTCCACTGTTTTTTTCTTTAACTGATAGGCTTCAAGGGCCTTTTCCGTCGCTCCTAAAGAAATGAAAAGAATAATTCGCCCTTCACGAACTAACTCCATCATCGCTTCATATAAAACAGTGAATCTTTGCAAACAGGAAACATTTTCCCGACGATGAACACAAAAGCGAATAATGTTTCCCTTAGCCAAGACAGGAAATTTACTAAAAACATTGCTCCGAGAAATTCCTTTTCTGGCATAATCAATGGCATCGCTAATCGGATTGCCAACAACATAAATCCTTTCCTTGGCATAACCTTCTCCTAAAAGATGATCAGCATTTAATCCGGTGGGAGCAAAATGAATCCCTGCCGAAGGAGCTGCCGCCCGAGTATCAAATTGTTCAGGATAAGGCTCATAAGATCCTTTAGACCAGAATTGACTTTTTTGAAGTTTATTAAAATATTTCTTGACATTAAAACCTGAAAGAAGACCTAAGATTGTTTCCTTACTAGGACTCATTGTCCTAAGACCGGCTTCCACATGGGCAGTGCTGATCAAATTAGCAAAAGAAGCGATGCCGCCAGCTACAGCCGTGGTTGTATCACCGTAAATATAAGGAAGTACTTTTCTGTTTGTTTTTTTAATTTCAGAAAGAATAAAGCCCAAGCGTTCGATAATCTGTGATTGCTGCTCAAAAAGAGAACCATTAACATTAAGATTAATGTCAGGAACAATACCAAATTCCTTTTCCAGACCGCCGGAAAGATTCCAGTCATAATGCTGTCCGGAATGAATAACTAAAACGTCTTCCTTTGCTTTCTTAAGCTCTAAAATCAAGGGAGCTTGTTTAATGATATCCGGCTTTGTCGCAATTAAAACCAAGTGCAAAGTTCCCTTTCCCTTTTTTAATCTGCTTAACAAATTTTTATTAATCTTCATTTAAGTAAAATTTTAACTTGACAAAGCAAAGAAAATAATGTAAATTAAAATTAACTCGCCCCGCATGCAAGCATGCGGGGGATTTTTTTAAAGTGTTTTAATTATTTTACTCCGCTTAAGACAAACTATTTTAATTCTCTGTTTTTTATTGATTTTAATTTCTTCTACTAAATCAAACTTTAAAATAAATGTTTTATAAAAATACACAAATCTATTAGGAATTCTATTCTCCAACGCTAATATAGCAACTTTCTTCTTTAATTTTACAGCTTTCGTTAAAGCATGCATAAAATCTGCATCTCCAGATAAAAGAAATAAATTATCATACTTATCTAAATGAGCGAAGTCTACAATATCTACTGCTAGTTTTACATCAACTTCTTTTTCTTTTCCGCTTGTTTTTGAGCGATAACCCTTAAAAAAAACAGTATTTTTTGTTTCTTTTACACTTCTATAAAACAAAGCTTCATTTTTAAGATAAGCTCTTTGCTTTTTCGTTGACTGCTTCGATTTTGGCGAATATGATGCATAAAAATAAATTTTGTCAAACTTTATTTTTATCTTTCTCTGAATTTCTTTAATGAATTCAGAAAAATTCAAATATTCTTTAGGCCCAAAAAGCTCATATTGAGCAGCATATAAATTCGTACCATCAACAAAAAGATATAGAGCGCGCCTTTTCTCTTTTTTCTTCATTTAAACTCCCAAAGTTTACCAAAGTACTTCAAGACTTGAAAGCCAACGTATTTCATTCCATCAAGAGATTTCAATTGGGAAAAAGTGTTTAAGATAAAGCGAGGCGTCCAAATAGACCGACTATAAAGATTGCGCACGGCGGCTAAAAGCTTTTCTTCAGAAACTGCTGTTTTCATCACTGGCTGGCGCATATCATAATTATTCCAGTCTTTTGTCTTTAGCAGTCCCTCTTTTTCACAATATTCAAACAAGGGCGTACCGGGATAAGGAATAATAAGAGTGGCCTGCATTGAATCAGCCAAACCCTTTTTGAAGAATTTCTCTGCCAAAGCAATCGTTTTTTGGATATCTTTTTCATCTTCCCAAGGAAAACCAACCATGATAGTTAAATGAGGCATCAAACCGGCTTTTTTTGCCCATTTTAAAACTTGCTCAACCTTTTTAATTTTTAGATTTTTATTAATTCTGTCTAAAGTTTTCTGAGAAGCAGATTCTAATCCATAAAGAATAAATCTAAAACCCGCCCTACCCATTAATTGATAATCTTTTTCATCAAGACCGGCATTAAATCTCATATTGCAATTAATTCTCACTTTTTGGTGATAACCACGTTGAATCATTCCTTGACAAAATTTTTTTAACCAATCTCCTACTGGAAAAGTACCGCTGTCATCCATAATTTCCCGAACTTTATAATTTTCAATTAAATGACCAATCTCATCTAAGGCTTTTTCCGGCTTAATCACTCGATAACAAGAACCGGGAAATAAAGTTGTCCAACTGCAAAAACTGCACTTTCCCCACCAGCAATCCCGGCTGAACATAGTGTAGGTTCCTGGAGCCCGATAGAAATTAGAGTTCTTATAAGCATAAAGCCGCCACTTTGTTAAATCGCGATCAATCATCGGCAGTTCATTTAAATCATGATTTAGTTTAAACTTGCCTGTATTTGAATAATTTTTAATTTTGAATTGCAATTTTGCATTTTGCATTTTGCATTTTGCATTTGTTCTATACCAAATACCTGGCTCTAATTTTTCTTTTTTAGTTAAATGGTTAACCAAGTTAAGAAGTAAAAAATCATAATCGCCGCCAGCCAAAATATAATCAACTTTGGATTTTTCGAACGACTCTTTTGGCAATGCCGTGACATGATCACCAACTAAAATAATTTTTAGTTTTTGGTTTTTAGTTTTTAGTTTATCAATAATCTTCCAGTGTTTTTTAATGACCGGTGTTTTTGTTTCTATCATTAACAAGTCTGGTTTTTCTTTTTTTATTTGTTCCCGCCACTTTTCATAACTCCACTTTTCTGCCAAACCGTCGAGCCAAACTATTTCATGTCCCTTAGATTTTAATAAAGTTGCGGCTGAGGCAGGAACAACAGGATAAATAAAATAAGCCAAAGGACCTGGAACGGTCCACTGAAATTGACGATTTTGGCCAATTTGAGGAATTCCCTTGGCATTCCCAAGAGGAGGATAACCAATAGCTATTTTCACCAACTTGTAGTATAACATATGCACAATGCCCAAGATGGTGTAAAATATCTTTAATGGGACTGACTGGAAAACAAAAAAAACATCTTAAGAAACATCTGGGGAAAAAGTCGCTGGCTAACATTGCGATTGATTTGGGAATACAAAAAAAAGAAATAGAAAATTACTTAAAAAAAATTTGGCGAAAGAAAAAATATCAAAAGTTTATCTCTAAAGAAAACTCCGGCCATCGCCGCGGCAGCGAACTGAATCTCAAAAAATACTTTGTTCAAAACTGGAAAATCTTTGCTTTTCTGGCCTTTTTAGTCTTCGCTGTTTATTTTAATTCTTTAAGCAATGATTTTCTTTCTGATGATATTGCCGGTATTGAAGAAAATCCCCAGATCAAAGAGATTAATTATTTCTGGAAGGTCCCTTATTTTAATTTCAATTTAAGATCGTTAATTATCTTCTTAACCAACAAAATCTTCGGTTTAAATCCAGTCTTTTATCGGCTTCCTAATATCTTGTCCCACCTTGGATCAACCTGGATCATTTTTGTATTAATCAGCTTTTTCTTTACATCACCGGTTCCCTTAATTACTGCCAGTATTTTTAGCGTTCATCCCATTTTTACTGAATCTATTACTTGGATTTCCGGCGGACCGTATTCTTTGGGTGCTTTTTTCCTTCTTTGTTCGCTTTTGATTTATATTTGGTCAATCGATAATAAAAAAAGTAAAGTTTATTTTGTTTCTATCTTTTTATTTCTTCTGGCTCTTTTTATCTCTGAAAAACTGGTCGTTTTCCCCTTGATTTTACTTATGTACGAGTTTTGCTTAAAAAGATTTAAAAATAATTGGCGGAAATTAATTCCTTTTTGGTTAATCGGCGGCCTCTGGGCATTACGCCTGACTGGCCTTATAAGCTCTAGGGTTTCTAGTCTGGAAACTGTCCATTATCAAGAATCAGGCATAGAAAATCCTTTAATTCAAGTCCCAACTGCTGTCACTTCTTATCTTCAGCTTATTTTCTGGCCGAAAAATTTGACTTTCTACCACTCAGAAATGTTCTTCACCCAAACTGAATATCTTCTCAAGCTGGGAGGGTTTATCTTATTTTTAGCTATTACTGCCTTTTTCTTAAAAAAAGACCGCCGGATTTTTTTCTGGCTCTCATTTTTTATTATTACTCTCCTGCCAACATTAACGCCATTCAGAATCTCCTGGATTGTTGCCGAACGCTATGTCTATTTAGGCGCGCTGGGAGTTATAGTGCCAATAGCCCTAGCAATCAAAAAAATTGGCGAAATCAGCAAAAATCAAAAACTGCCTTATATTCTCTTATCTTTTTTTCTCTTAACTCTTTCTATCCGAACTGTTATTAGAAATACTGACTGGAAAAATCAAGATACTTTATGGTTAGCTACTGATAAAACCTCTCCTTCCAGTTCTCAAAATCACAATAATTTAGGCGACCTTTACGCTCGCCATGGCGATCTTGAAAAAGCGGTCGAAGAATTCAAAAAGGCTATCGAACTCAAACCTAATTACGGCGATGCTTATCATAACTTAGCTAATATTTATGGCCAAATGGGAAAAAATGATTTGGCGATAGAAAATTATCAAAAAGCCATTTCTACCAACCCCAATCTCTGGCAATCACACCAAAATTTAGCCAATATTTATCATCAGCAGGGCAAAATTGATCTTGTCCGTCAAGAATTAGAAAAAGCCCTTCAAATCAATCCCGATAACCAAAAACTCAAAGAAGCCCTTTTAAACCTGACACCTTAGAGGTGTAACCCTACCTACACCTCTGGTAAACATCTTATTTCTCTAAAGTCAGGTGTTTTATTTTTTGAAGTTCTCTTTGGTAATCAGCCTGATTAAAGACAAACTTTTTATACGACTCTAAATTTTCAAACTGATCAAGAACAATCTCTTTATTACAAAAAGCAACCTCAGATTTTCCTAAATATTCTGGGAAAGAAGAATAAAAATATTTTTCGAGTTCTTTAAGAGTCTTAACAACATAAGAAGAATAAGGATTGAGATGGATATACCTAGATAAATGAATTAATTGTTCATCAGTTTCAACCCTTATTGCTTTAAATTTTCCCTGAAACAAAGAACCGTTTCTTTTATTTTTAACATTAAAATATCTTGTATAACTATTACTAAAGTCACCCATAAATTTCGAGATTCCACCTTTTTCTATTTGCTTGAGAATAAAATGAAAATGATTAGGCATTAAACAATAAGCAATTATCTCTACTAAAAACTGTTTTTCTTTAGCTAGCTTCTCTAAAATCTCTTTTCTCCTCTCAATTAAAAGGGCCATAAATTGAGCATATCGCAGGGGCGGTTTCTTATTCTGATAATATTTTGTTGTTTCTATTGTTCGTTGAAAATCCCTTTTAGTTTTGAAAGTAGGTTGAAGGGCAGCGCCTCTATTTAAAACATGATAGATTTGATTGTTTACTAGTGCTACTTTTCTTCCTGGCATAGTCTTAAATTATCATTAAATACCAAAGGTGTAAATAGGATTACACCTTAGAGGTGTTAGATTTTAGATCTTTCGTTAGAAAACCTTTAATAAATAAAATTCCATAAACAAGATGGGTCATAAAAATTGAAGGAATTGTGAGAAGAGCAATCTTAAAGCTCCTTTCTTTAAGAAAAATCTGGAAACAAGTTAAAAATAAAGCGCTCAAATACATTCCTAATGCTGTTAGATAAATTATTTTCATAAAAGGATTAATTAAAGAAAGAAAAAAACCTGTTATTAATCCTAAAACAAAAAGTGTCGGCATTAAATAACCCAGCCGCAAAGAAGTTTTAGGTAAAATTCGGGCAAAATGACCCCTATGGATAGCATAACGAGAAATTTGCTTTAAATGAGGAATAAAAATCTCGCGGCGATGATGATAAACAAGAACCTCCGGATCATAAATTATTTTTTTACCTAATTTATAAACTAAATTGCAGCAAAGCTTTGTGTCTTCTCCCGGCCAGAAATGAGAATCAAAACCGCCAACCATCATAAAATCTTTTTTCTTGACTAAAAAATTTACAGTCGGGTAGTCATCTACTTCTCGCCGAGAACCAACAGCACACCGATAAGTTCCTGCTCCCCCACTCCCCAGCCAAGTCGACCAAACATATCCGGAGATTTTCTGATAAATATTATCGCTTGCTGGCGTCAAGCTCGGCCCGCAGACAGCGGCAATTTGATGATTGAAAATACTAATTGCCTTTTCCAACCAATTTTTGTCCGGATAAGAATCGTCATCTAAAAAGGCCAAAACATCTCCCCTCGCCTCTCGAGCGCCAATGTCTCGTTTATTCGCCGGCCCAATTTTAGGCCAAGTAGAAACTATTTTCGTTTTAGAAAATTTCTCACCTGATTTCTTATTTGGAAGAATAATAATCTCAAAATTTTGATATGTTTGTTTTAAAATTGCCGGAATTGTTTCCTCCCGTAGATAGTCATTAATCTCTTTAACCGGAATAATAATAGAAACTAAAGTCTTACTCGTGTTTTTTTGGGTTGTCATAATAGTGAAGAATGTTCAAGCGATAAAACACGGCTAAAGTATCAATTAACATATCAAATATCGTCCCAAAGCCCACACTTGAATATTGCAGCTTTGAACCATCAAAAATAACCGGCCCATCATGAATATTAATAAAGCCAAGGCGGCGGGCAACAGCCAGCATTTCTATATCAAAAGCATGTTTCTTGACTAAAAGTCTGGGTAAAACTTTTTCCAAAACATTCCGTTTAAAGATTTTCACCCCCCTTTGACAATCAGTTATTCTTAAACCAAAAAGAGTTTTGGTCATTAAATGATAACCAACACTCAAAATCCTCCTCTTGAGAGGATAGGATTCAGCCCTGGAGGCAGAATGCCTGATTGAACCAACGATGATATCAGAACCATACCAAAGCATATGCTCTAGAAGCATGGGTAGACCGGAAGGATCAATATCCATGCCGGCATCAATAAAGGCTATTAGATCTCCTTTTGCTCTAACCATACCATAGCGAACGGCGTGACCCTTGCCAAGATTTTCTTTGTAGCCAACCACCTTTATTTTGCTTGACTTCACTTTTTTAGCATTTTCAAAAGTCTTATCGACTTTCCCATCAACAACAACAATCACCTCATAATCATAGCGTATTCGCTTCAAAACCTTCTCTATACGCTGAAGATCTCTTTTAATTGTTCTCGCCTGTTTATAAGCAGGAACGATAACGGAAATTAATTTAATTTGTTCTTTCTTTGCCATAAAACAAGAAAATTCCTTCGCTTAAGAAAAGCGCTGCATTGATTATTATTGAAATAAAAATAATTTCTTTAATACTCCTATGGAGAATTAAAATTAAAATCATCTGAATAACAGCGGCCAATACCGGCAAACCAACCATTTTTACCCTGCCAATAGAAAGGTAAAAACGATTTAATAAAAAAGACAAAGAGTAAAAGCTGATAAAAATTCCGAAAAGGCCTAAATAAGCAGCAACAGCAAGATAGGCAGAACCGTAAAGCATCTCAACCATTAACTCTGGCAAGAGAAAATAAACTCCAGTTACTATCAAACAAATAACCGCCACAAGCCCTAAACTAGCTAATAAAAGAGAATAATATCTTTTTCCACTGGCATAACGCTCAGAAATCAAAGGAAACATCACCGAAACAACAGGTCCGGAAATAAAAAAAATTATTTTCCCCAGGTTAGCTAGCGCTGAATAGAATCCTGCTTCTTCAGCAGTTAAAAAATGCCTGGCCAAAACAATATCAATAGTATAAAGCGAAGTAAAAGAAAGAATAGAGAAAAAAACGGGTAAAATAAAGGTAATTATTGGTTTACTGCGAAAATCTTTTTCCTTTTCTATTGATGGTAAAGAACGCAACGGATAAAAGGATAAAAAATAGGCTATTACCGCCCCGATTAATAAACCAAAAAGAGCGCCATTAACTTTGAAACCCAAGACCACCAATAAAACGCCTACTATTAACTTCAATCCCATCTCTGTAACACCAATCGCTGTTACATATCCAAAACGCAATAATCCCTGCAAAATTGCCCCATTAACTGTAGAAAAAATGCCCACAAAAGACGTCGTAACAATAATCAAAAAAGGAAAAACAGAATTAAGATGTAAAAAAGAAACAATAAAAGGAGAAAATACTGAAAGGACCAATAAAAATAAAAAAGAAAACGGTAAAAGTTTTTTAGTAGTGCTTCTAAATAAAATACCAACCTTTTCAATTTTTTTCTCTCCTCTAAAAGCAGAAACAAATTTGACAATTGCTAAACCGAGAGCTCCCATCGGCACTGCTAAAAGGTAAGTAAGAGAAATAAGCGAAGCTAAAACACCATAATCTGTCGGACCCAGCATTCTTCCCATTAAAAGATGATAAAGATAATTGCTCGCTCCGCCAATAAAAGTCCCAGCCATCAGGACAAAACTACCGCCGATCAGTTTATGTTTTAATATCCTCCTGATTCTTTTTTTCATTATTGTTTTCTCAAGATCTTTTTATAAACACCAATTGTTTTCTCGGCTGTCTTTTTCCAGCTAAACTGGCTTGCTCGAGAAATACTTTTCTTTCTAAAAGTTTCTTTAACTTCTTCATTTTCTATTACATGCTTTATTCCTTGAGAAATGCTTTTAATATCTTTTGGATCAACAAAAATAGCCGCACCGCCAGCCACTTCAGGTAAACTTGAAGTCTTACTGCAGACTACCGGCGCCCCGCAAGCCATGGCTTCCAATACCGGCAAACCAAAACCTTCATAAAAACTTGGCTGACAATAAACAGCCGCTAAATTATAAATAGCCGCTAGATCTTTAGTTGGCACAAATCCCGTAAGAATGATTGATGATCGATGATTGATGATCGATGATCGATGTTTATTTTGCAGCCAAACAAGATCTTTATTTTCTGGGTGAGTCTGGTCAAAATCCTGACGCTTTGCCTGCTTACCCACAATTACTAAAGGAATTTCTATTTTTTCACAAGCCCGAACTAAACCAGGAATATTTTTATTCCAATTAACATCGCCAACATATAATATAAAACGCTCAGGAAGAGAATACTTTCTTCGCGTTTTGACTAATAGCTGATGGCTAATGGCTAATGGTTTGAAATCTTCGCCTGGAGCCAGAGGAACAACAAAGATTTTATCTTTGGAAAAACCAAGATATTTAACAATATCTTTTTTAGAATTTTGGGAATCGGTAATTACAGCGGCAGCTCCCTTGAGGGAAAATTTTTGAACTTGAAACTTAAACCAACCCTTTAGCCCTTTAGGATAATGTTCAGGAAAAACCAAGGGAATAACATCGTGAATAGTCACTGCTGCTAGAGCATGTTTTTTAATTGGCAGAGTCAAAAAAAACAAGTCAAAATATGGATAGTGGACAAGATCAAAATTTCCAATTTTCAATTTCCAATTTTCAATTAATTCTATTTGCCAATCTCTATATTTGGAACCTACAGCAATAAGTTTTTGAAGAGACGCTGTTAAACGCTCGGTATAAAACCCAATACCCCTGAATTTATGACCTGTTTTAAGCGGAGAAACATCAATAGCCACTCTCATCAAGGATTATTTTATCATAAACTAGGGTCAGAAACCGAAGATTTATGTCACTATTTTTTCCCAGGGAAATTCATCACGACCAAAATGACCATAAAAAGCGGTTTTTTGGTAAATCGGTTGAAGAAGATCTAAGCCTTTAATAATTCCGCCAACAGAACAATCAAGTAAAGACCAAGCAAAATCCTCAATCACTTTCTGTGATTTTTTTCCGGTTCCAAAAGTTTCTACGGCCTTGGCAACCGGATCTCTATATCCAATGACATAAGCAAGTTGGACTTCACAACGATCAGCTAATCCGGCAGCAACAATATTTTTAGCAATAAAGCGAGCTGCATAAGCACCAGTCCTATCAACCTTTGTTGGACATTTACCGGAAAAACAGCCGCCGCCAACCCGGGCCATACCGCCATAAGAATCAACAATAATTTTGCGGCCAGTTTCACCATTATCAGAATGAGGGCCGCCAATCTCCCATTTACCCGTTCCATTCAATATCAATTTCTTGATGGTAATTGGTTTCTGCTTGTATTTCTCTAAAATCGGCAAAACAACGCTTTTAAACAGATCTTTTTTAACCTGATCTTTTTTTACTTTGGGATCATGAGGTTTTGCTAAAACAACCGTTTCTACTGCCACCGGTTTGCCTTTTTCATAACGAACCACTACTTGACTTTTACCGTCAGGCCGTAAATAAGAAAACTCGCTTTCTTTCAACTCATCCATTTTTTCCACTAATTCATGGGCAAGCATAATCGGCAAAGGCATTAATTGGGAAGTTTCTGTACAAGCGTAGCCAAACATCATTCCCTGATCACCGGCGCCGCCAGGATCAACACCTAAAGCAATATCTGGTGATTGCTGGTGAACTAAAACTTCGACATCAGCCGTCTGATAGTCAAAATGATAAATTGGCTTATTGTAACCCAACCCCTTTACTACTTTTCGAGCAATCACCTCATAATTAAGTTTAGCTTTAGTTTTAATCTCGCCGCTGACAATAATTTTATTAGTCGTTACCAAACACTCAATACCAGTATGAGCATAAGGATCAACCTTTAAAGCTTCATCTAAAACAGCATCAGAAATCTGATCGCAGATTTTATCTGGATGGCCAGCGCAAACTGATTCTGAGGTAAAAACTCGATAATTCATTAATAAAACAACAAAAAGCTGTCTTTTGAACGAGACAGCTTTTAAATAAAAACTTTTTTAAAGCGTTTCTTTGGATTAATCTACCAAAGCTTATCTCTCCCAAAAGGCTAGATTTGGCACCTGACGCTTTCAGGTTGCCGGACACTTCACCGGGCTAGTTCCCTCCATGTCCTCTTGATAACGCTTATTAGAGTTTATGACAACATTTTTTTTCTGTCAAGAGCTAATTTTTAATTCACAGTATTTAATGAAAGCAATAGAATGATGCAGTCCTGAAAAAAGAGCAAAAACAAAACCGGGAAAACCATCCAGAAAACCTTTGTGCCGAAAATAAATAGCAAAAAAAGTTTGTAAAGGCTTAAATAATAGATAATAGATAGTCGATAGTAAATTAATAGGTATTTTATTTTTAAGCATTTCCTTTGCAGTCAAAGAAGTATAGCGATTAGCATTAGTCAAATAACGGGAAAATGTAGGTACTGAATAATGCAAAAGATGTCCTTTTAAATACCCTGCTTTACCCTTAACTTTCATTTGTTCATGAACTGATTTACAAGGAAGGTAAGCCTTGCCCTTTCGGAAAAAACGGATGACGTAATCTGGATACTGGCCCCCTTTTCTTAACCAACGGCCTAAGAAGTAATTCTTCCGCGGAATATAATAAGCAACTATTTCCTTGTCAATATTTGATATTTTATTTTTAATCTCAGCCCGAAGTGTTGGCGTTACTATTTCATCGGCATCTAATTGCAAAATCCATTCTCCTTTTGCTTTATCAATAGCCACCTGTTTATTAATATGAAAAATGGGCTTGTTAGTAGTTATAAAAGTCTTGGCACCGTATTTCTTAGCAATCTTGACTGTTTTGTCAGTAGAAGAACCATCAACGACAATAATTTCATCCGCCCAACTTTTAATCGCCTTAAGGCAGGCACCGATATTTTCTTCCTCATTATAAACAGCAATCGCAATAGATATTAGGGTTTTCATCGTTCTGCAATTTGAAAGACAGGCTGATTATTTTGAAAATAAATCGTCTTAATAATATTAGCATCATCGGGAATCTCCTCATCAGTACCAATAATCAAAGCATTCCTGGTCTTTTTATCTTCTTCCCAATCAATCTTTCTAAATTCAAATTTATCAAAAGAACGAACAGTACCAAAGCCAAACCTGTCTCTCATCGTTAGCTTTGCTTGAGGTTGATATTTCTCTGGCGGATATTTCAAGTAAAAAAGAAATAAAATATAAGGCTGATCATAACGATCAGTGATAATAATTTGATCATATTTATCTTGAATCGGCTCTACTAACTCAACCAGTTCTTTAAATCCATGTTCCCAAGCCAAAGGATAACGCTTGGGATACTCCACATAATATTGGCGTAAATAATAACATAAATTTAATAAACCAATAAAACAGTAACCCAATAAACCAATAACAAAAATTGAAGACATATTTTCTTTCGTCCATTGCAGAATTTTATAAACACCGAAAGCGCTAATTATTGTCAAAGGAATAACCATATTATGCGCCCGAAGAGCATGAGGCGTTTGAAAAGTTAAAGATGAAGCCAAGGGAGAAATGCTTAACCAGAAAAAAACAAGCCACTTATTTTTATTCTTCATCTTTAAAAGAAAATAACTTCCTATCGCAACAGTGAAAATTTCAAAAAAATAAAGCAGCCCCATCTCAGGCACCTTATTTCTTTCAATAGAATCGCCTGTAATAAATAAAAACCGAAGATCAAAATGAGACAGATAACCTTTTAACCAACTCCTACCATAAGAAATAACTTTATTATGAAAAACAACCGCCGTTATTCCATTAGGATTTTGATGTTCCCCTCTGGCTTCATTAGTTGCCCAAAATGGTCCTTGATCAGCAAATATCGATAGGCCGCTAAATCTAGCCTGTCCCTCCTCGGAAAACATCATCGGCAGTAATGGTAAAGCTAAAATAAAAGCCAAAATAAAACTCACTAACAGCCACTTCGAATAATCGAACTGCCGACGAAAAACCTTTCTTCGATTAATCAAACAAAGAATTAAAAGTAAAAAAGGGACAATAATACGAGCGGAATGATAAGTATAAAGAGACAGCAAATAGCAAATAGCAAATAGCAAATAGAATTTAGGATTTTTGAGCGCTTTTAAGAAAAAGAAAGTACCTGCCGTAATAAAAAAAGTGGCTGTATTTGTTTCCCAGCCGCCGCGGGAAAAATGGAGATGCCAAGGGCTGATTGCCAGCAAAAAGCTAGCGAATAGCGAATAGCTAATAGCGAATGGTAAGTCTCTAAATATCTCTTTAACTAAAAAATAAACCAACAAAACTGTTAAGATTCCTAAAATCGCTGATGGCAGACGAACCGCTAATTCATTAAGCCCAAAAATTTTGACAAATGGCAAAACCAAATAAAAATAAAGTCCTGGTTTGTAATCACCAAAAGACTTAAAAACTAAAGGCCAAGAAGCGCCATATTCATCCTGGCCGGTCTTTAGCAATGAATAAGCATTATAACCAATCGCCGCCTCATCAGCGTTAAAGCCGGTTGGATATTCGCTTACTTTCCATAATCTTAAAAATGCAGCTAAAATTAATATCAATAAAATCAAAAAAACTTGGAATTTTTTCATCTTCTAATAAGCACTATGAACATAATAAGAATCCAGACAGCGAGCAAAACTATAAAGATAGCAAATAGCGAATAGCAAACAGCAAATAGCGGCAATAAATCTAGGTTTGCTATTTAACCAAATCAGGAATTTATCTATTCCCAATCCAATAATAATTACCATAGGAACAATCATATTAAAAATTCCTACCTTATTAAAAGTTAAAACAGCAGGAATAGGACCTAAAAAAAGCCAAAAAAAGATTATCTGCTGCACCAGTCTTCTTTTTTTTATAAGCATATAAATTCCCAAAAAGAAAAAAGGTAAAAGAAATTCATAAAAAAGACCGGAATAACGAATATTAAAATTTCCTTCTATGAAAAAATAAACTGGTGAAAAATACGCCAAATAACGACTAATAATCCCGCTATCTAATCCAATTTTTTCTTCCGGTGAAAAAATAAACCAAGGACTAGTTGCTAATAGAAAACTAGCAATCAAAGCTACTCGTGAATTCTTAAATAATTTTTCGGATAAAAGATAAACAAAAAAAACAATCAGTGTTCCCGAAAAAGCAGGAAAGAAACTTAAGCTGCAAAACCTAAACCCAAAAGTTAAGATTAAAATTACAAACAAGATTATAAATCTATATTTTTTGCTCATCTTTCTAAAATTTCAAACGCTGGCTGGCCATCAAGAAAATTAA
>Ga0265594_1002039_pt1 | contig 14996 bp, 15 predicted proteins | sample saktaG_11_FD_190147 | JGI IMG/M metagenome (GOLD analysis project Ga0265594, IMG submission 190147) | Saline water microbial communities from Sakinaw Lake, British Columbia, Canada - sak_2011_5_24_80m | ecosystem: Environmental > Aquatic > Non-marine Saline and Alkaline > Saline ... | reverse complement strand
TCCTGTTCAGCAAAAGTGAAACCTTCAAAAATGTATTTACAGATAAGGCAACACCCTGGGATTCTACAAAAACAATAATCCTGTTTACAATTATCGGTATTTATGGTACAACTCTGGGTATTCCAGTAGTAGGAGCAATATCCAACATTCGTGATACAGCTCCCTTTGTCGCAGGTTTTATCGGTGGACCCGTCGTCGGTATCATTACAGGATTACTGGCTGGATTGCACCGTTTTCTCTTGGGCGGATTCACCCAGCTTCCCTGCTCTCTTGCGACCCTTCTCGCAGGTGTGATCGCAGGATTCGTCTCCAAATCCTTTAAAAAATCTCTGTCCTACTGGCTGGCAATAACAGTCGCTGTGTGCCTTGAACTTTTCCACATGATACTGATCCTTTTGCTTTCAAAACCCTATTCACAATCCATCGAACTTGTAAAAGAGATCATACTCCCAATGGTTCTGGGCAATTCAATCGGTATCTTCATCTTTGTGTACATTCTACGAAATGTTGTAAAAATAAAAGAGCAATAAAGGAGTCACATTTGAAAAAAATTATCATAGCACTTTCCATAATCGTTCTCATCATCAGTTGCACTCAATCCAAGATCGAGTTCCCTGATGAGCTGGCGATCGGTTCCGGTCCTTCCGGCGGTACATGGTTTGCGTTCGGTAAGCTGCTGGAAAATTTATACTCGGATAAACTCACAAAAACAATGTCCGTCCCCGGCGGTGGAGTGAAAAATGTGATCGATCTGAATGAAAATGATATTGATTTGGGATTTTCGACTGCGGTTCTGGGCAAAGCAGCAATTGAAGGTTACAGTCCTTTTGAAGCTGCACAGACCAATGTTTCGTGCATTGGCAACCTGTACAAGCAATACCTGTATTGCATCGTACGCACTGAGTATGCGCAAAACAATGGACTGCTTTCTCTCGATGATGTCTTTACAAATAAATTACCAGTTAAACTGGGTGTGCTCACACAGGGCACTGTAAGCGAATATATTACAAAACATATTCTAACACAGCTTGGAACTTCATACGAGGACATTGCCACACTTGGAGGAAAAGTAGAATTTGACAATTACACCATCGGCGCTATTCATCTTGTGGAAAATGCTATTGACGTATTTATTTTCATGGCATCCTCACCTGCCGACATCGTGACCGATCTGGAAAATGAAATCCGTATTTCCATACTGCCATGCTCAAAAGACCTGCGAGATAAAATGCGCTTAGAATTGGGAACGACCAGTCATGAGCTGAAAAAGCACACGTATAAATCTCTTTTCCATGACACCCTCGTCATAGGTGACTACACTGTCCTCCTTGTACGGAACTCACTTTCTGCCGATGTAGTTACCGCACTTGCAAAAACCCTCTTTTCAAATACACAAGCCCTTTCAACCAACGAAAAAGCAATCGAACAGATAGAAGCCAAAAATGCGTTTGAAGATACTGGCTTTCCCCTTCACCCCGGCGCCGAACAGTATTATAAAGACTGCGGACTGTGGGAAGAGTAGGCTACAAGAATATTGACCTTTAAAAATGGATAAACGAGTCGAGATATGAAACTTAAAAAGTTATTGTTGGAGAAAAATGAAAAATAAGATACCTGATTTGAAATGGTCTTTACATATAAAAGAAGATATCAAATTATCATACAAAATGTTCCCTGTTGCAATATCAAGAATTGCAAGAAAATTTCATAATGCAATCCCTGGCTGTAAAATGACTCCACTCAGGAGTCTATCTAATCTTGCAAATATGCTTGGAGTCGAAAGTATTTGGGTAAAGGATGAATCCCAAAGGTTAGAATTAAACTCCTTTAAGGTGCTTGGAGGATCTTTTGCCATATAAAAATTCATACAGAAAAAATTAAATCTCAGCGATGATGAAATGTCAATTGAGAATATTATATCTAAAAAATCAAAGAAAATATTGGGGGAGATTACCTTTGCTTCAGCAACAGACGGTAATCACGGCAGGGGTGTTGCTTGGGCGGCAAGTAGACTTGGGTATAAAAGCATGATCTATGTTCATTCCGAAACCTCGAAAAGTCGTATTGATGCTATTAAAAGCTATGGTGCTGTAGTAAAGATCATCAAAGGAAATTATGATGATGCTATAAGACAGGTTACAATCGATGCCAAAAAATATAACTGGGAAATAATATCCGACACTTCGTGGAAGGGCTATGAAGAAATACCAATCTGGATCATGCAAGGTTACACCACTATGATATCTGAAACACAAGAACAATTCTCATCCCAGGGCATCATTAAACCCACCCATGTATTTATTCAGGCAGGAGTCGGTGCTTTAGCTGCCGCAGTTACAGGTTATTATCATAGCTTATTCGCAGAGGAAGCACCAATTTGTATTATAGTGGAGCCGGAAAATGCAGCATGTTTATATCATTCTTCAATTTTAGGTGATGGGGATCCACACACAGTTAAGGGGAACCTTAATACAATTATGGCGGGTCTCGCTTGCGGTGATCCCAGCCCTGTTGCATGGAAAGTTTTAAAGGAAACAATAAGTTGTTTTATTTCTTGCCCCGATTATATCGCAGCAAAAGGCATGAGGGTATATGCAACTCCTCTTGCAGGTGATCCATTTGTGGTTTCAGGCGAATCCGGAGCAGTAACACTTGGTGCGTTAGTAGCTATACTAAAAGAAAATGGTATGGAAGAACTTATTTCATATTTGAAACTTGATAAAAATTCAAGAATACTGTTGATAAATACGGAAGGAAATACAGATCCCATACACTTCAGGCAAATAATATGGGAAGGATCTAATCCAGTCCCTCAAGAATATTGGACAGATGAAGATTAATCTGATATTTATGGGAATTGTGCTGAAAGCATATTTACAAAAATGCTAAAACTTTGATTCAGTATTCGATGTTCGAAAAAAAATCATGCAAAATAAAAACTTTAATACAACTATCAACCTCCTCCTTCAACATAGATCGAACCGCAAATATAACGATAGGATCGTGTCGGAAGATGTGATTGAGACCATTGTCAGGGCAGCAGAAATCCTTGGGCTTGGAACCTGCTATATCGGCGCTGAACAGTATTACAAAAACTGCGGACTGTGGGAGGAGTAAGTAGATAGAATATCGGATTATGAAAAAATATTTTAAGATTTAAGAATTTCGATATTTTAATGTTGGGAAAATTATTACAAAATCGTTTTTAGTTGTTTTTAAATATTAAATCAAATTTTTTAAATAGAGATTGACATTATAAATCATAGAATTTTAATAGTGAATACTTAAACGTTTGGTTTTCTCCATTCGTTTTTGTGCGGTTACAATCCCCTGCTTAACGGCGGGGGATTATTTCTTTATAAAAACTTGACGGGTTTTATTTTGGGATGTAAAAAAGACCACTCTATGGAAAAGAAAAAAAATATGACAAAAATTCACGTTAATCTTAATCCTTATTATAAGGAGATGGTTGACCATCCTGAAAAAATAAGTCCACGATTAGAAGGCGAAACAAATGCCAGTATTGTACGCTTGGCACTCGATGCTCTTTTAATCCAAGAAAGAAACCGCTTTAAAATAATGGGGGATCAAAATGATCAAGGAGAAACTGGATAAGCTCGTAAAAGAGCAGGCGAGATTTATCAGGAATAATGATCTTAGCTACGATGAGTTTAACGAAGTGAATCGGCTGTCACGGGATCTGAAAAGCTATGTGCGGTGTGTCTCAAATAATGTTTGGCTGTTCGAGAGCAGGATCAGCAAAACATATACTACGGCAGGTTTCCGTAAAATTGTCCGCAAGTATCGGGATCTCGCAGGATTGAGCGATAAGATATATCCTCACAATTTCCGGCACCTCGTTGGAACCGAAGCAATAAAACTTGGGTACAGCAAAGAAGAGGTTCAGAATCTCTTGAGGCACACGTCCATAAAATCCACTGATATTTATACCAATACCAATCAGGAATGGACGAGAGCAATTGGCGCAAAATTAGAGCAGCAATTTAATAATTGTTAGGAGGAGGGATGAGCAATAAATTAAAAATAACTTTTGGAATTGTTACGATTATTATGGTATTGGTTCTATGTTATTTAATTATGAATGATCCTTCCAATTTAAGGAAAAGGGAACTGGTAAAATTGGATAAGCTCAAAGAATTATACAAAGAATTGGCAATATTCGAGAATGAAGAAGCAGCCCGTAAACCAAAAATTCAAATGCTGGATAGCTTGCTAAACAAAGAATATTTATTCTCATCTGAAGAAAAAAAAGCAAATGAACTCATGCAGGAATTGGGTTACGATTGTCCGGCTGCTGCTGTTTTAAATAAATATGCAGATGTAATCGAGATTGATTTGGATAAACTAAAGATGTACAAATCATTAAAAAAGAAATATTTAGAAAACGAGATTAATAATATTTTAAAAAGAAGCTCTTTTGACGAAGATAGTATAGCAACAATTAAAGAAAATGCTTTTGCTGAACATGAGATTAAAGAAGAGCCAAATTTTAAAATACCACCATATTCAGTAACATCACCTAGCAGTTGGGACAATAGTGTGACATATTATCCAACTGCAAATATGATTTATGAATATGATGAAGAAAAGGATTTTACGATAAAATATGAGCTATTAAGGTATGGAAAAAATAATCCAATTTTTTATGTTTATACTCACTATTCCTCCGTTGAACCAAAACATCGTCCTCATGGTTATATTTTTTACAGAAGTATTGAGTTAAGGTCTAAAGACATTTGGTTCACAATTTATACAGACTATCCTGACAAAAAATCAAGCCTTGGTAAAAATTATAGCGTAAATGAATGGTATGAATTTAGGGTTAAAAATAAAGATTTATATAAATATATTTCCTTGGTAAAATCTGATACTGTTATGGTTAAGTTTAATGGTAAAACATTTAGTTATACTTACACAATGCCTAAAGAGCAGCTTGAAGGTTTGCGTACTATAGTTAATCTGTATCACGAATTGTGGGAGGAATGACAATGAAAAAGAGTATATTCATTATTATAATAATATTAGTATGTTCCTGTTTATTCGGGAATGAATGGAGCAGGGTATTGGTAATGAAAAGTTATATCGATTTCAAAAATAATACTAATATGATTTTAAGTGGTGAACTTACTTCTGCTTTTTGTGCTGGATTCCAATTTACTCGCAATGTACCGCGGAAGCCGGGTTGGTTTGTAAATGCTAAATTTAGTCTTTTAGAGCCAGGAGATGAACAGTTCGAGGAATATACTAAAAATCTTTATGTAGCCGGATTGACTATTGGGATGTCATCCTCAACATTGCTGTGCATTGGATTAGGTGGCTGTGTAGAGAAAAAATATTTAGAAATTTCTGAGTCTTATTATATACTTGAAAATAAAGAATGGAAATTAAGCCCTTATATTTCTATTTTTGTCAAAACAGCGAGAACATGGATAATATCACTTTCAACATCATTAAATCCACTCCAGATAGGTATTGGGGTAGGGCTGGATATATCACTACCTATATATGGATATAAGAAATAAAAAATGTCTGAATATTGAATAATGACTAATAAAAATTCTAATTCAGTAATCGATTTGCTTTTAAAACACAGGTCGATACGCAAATACAAAGATAAAGAAGTTGCTGATAATATAATCGAGACCATTGTCAGTGCAGGGCAGCAGGCAGCTTTTGCGTACCAAGCATACAGCGTACTCCTTTCAAGGAAAAAAGAGAAACACCCTTTTCATGCTCCTCTATACTTTGTCATTTGTATTGATTTCCATAAGATCGGCAAGATCATGGAAACAAAAAATTGGAAAGTCATTATGAATGATCTATCCTGCATGCTGCTGGGTATGCAAGATGCGGCATACATGGCACAAAATATGGTCATAGCTGCAGAAAGTCTTGGACTTGGAACCTGCTATATTGGCTCAATTCCTTATTATGCAGATAAAGTTGCAAAACGATTCAAACTCCCCCAAAAAGTTTTTCCACTAGTTGGTTTGACTGTTGGCTATCCGGCAGAAGATCCTCCTACACGACCTCGTTATCCAATGGATTTCACACTCTTTAAAAATGAATATCCAGAACTTGATGAAAAAGCAATCGCGCGTGCAAAGAAACAAATGGATGATGGCTACTTATCTCAGGATTATTATAGAAAGAATAATGCCAAAATTGATCTTACCGGAGATAGAGAAGAAACTTATAATTTTGAAACATATAGTTGGACAGAACACATTAGTAGAAAATTGGGACAATGGCAACCGTCTTCAAAAGAATTATTAGAGCAGTTTAAGAAGAGAGGATTTAGTTTAAAAGATAAAGATACTAAAAATAATAAATTATATTTTTTAGAATAACGTGGAGGATATTATTAAAAATTCAAAACCATTTCAAATATCATCCCTAGTCCCATTCGCATTATTGTTGATAACAGCTATCGTTAATTTAATTAATCCTAAGCTTTTCGTTTTATTGGAAAATTATTTACCATACACTCTATTATTATTGCTATTTATTCTATGTTTTGTAATAGGATTTACAATTATTCTAATATATCGTTCAAAATTTAAAAATGATAAAATTGATAAAAATAAAATATTGGAACATGAGAAATATATTTTACAAATTGAATCCGAGAATGAGAAACTTAAAACTGATTTCAAAGAACAAAAAACTGATTTTGAGAATAAATTTTCAATAGAATCATTCTTAAATGAATGTGAATTTTTGAAAGATTTCGGAGTTTGGCGTCATAAAAAAACAGGGATTTATTACTGCCCAAATTGCATACAAGAAGGTTACAGGTCACCAATGGGGGGAAAACGGAGAGAGATTGAATGTCCAAAAACAAAGAAATGTGGTTTTAAATGTGATAATCCTGAATATCAATCAACTTATTACCCACATCCTAAAAATAATGAACATAAAAGTATCGCAAGTAAATTTGAGGATGAAATGTTTTGATATTATTTTTTTTATTTAATTTATACAAGTTAAGGTACAAATAACTTTTAATATTAAATTAAAATAATTGAAATTGAATTAATAGATAAATTATTTTTTTTATTTGTATAGAATAAAATTGTTGCATTTGCATATATTTTCAGTTGATATTTTCAAAACAAGTAAAAAATCCTATAAAGGATTTAATTTTATTGACAGAAATACTTTAATCACGTTTTAAAAAATATGATTAAATTTGATAAAAGCAAATACTATCTTGGTTCTATTTGTACTCGGGCACACAATTGGAATAACTCTGGAAAAAGTTTAAGATACAAATCTGACTACAAATGCATTGAATGTGTAAAGATTAAATCTCATATTAAATACGAAAGAACCAAAGAATTAAGAAAACAAAAAAAAATAGATGAAATTAAAAAATATGATGGTTTATATGACTCTAATATATTTCATTTAGGTAGTCTTTGCAAGAAAGGACATGACTGGAATAATTCTGGTAAAAGTTTAAGATATAATATAAATAATATATGTATAAATTGTAAAAAAGAAAAAGATAAAATTCAAAAAGAATTTAGCTACAAATATGATTATAGCAATAATAAATTCTATTTAGGCATACTATGTAGAAGAAATCATAATTTTAAAAATTCTGGTAAAAGTTTAAGATATAAAAATGGTTCTAATAAAAATAGTTGTCTTGAATGTGTTAGAGAAAATCGAAAACAAAAAAGAGAAAATAACAAAGAAAAAATACGAATAAAATCTCAAGAATATTATAAAAAAAATAAAGTAAAAATATCAGAAAAGTCTAAAGAGTATAGAGCTGGGAATAAAGATAAAATAAAAGGGATCCAAAGGAAGTATTACCTAAAAAATCGGGAAAGGGAAATACAAAAAAGTATTAAGAGAATAAAAGAAAGAGAACAGAATGACCCTGGTTTTAGATTACATAGACGAATGAGTAAATCAATTCATAGTGCAATTAAATACAAAAAAGGAAGATCGTGGGAATCTTTGGTAGGCTATACAACAGAAGAATTAAAAGAACATCTTGAAACACAATTTAAAAAAGGAATGGCTTGGGATAATTATGGTAAAAAATGGCATATAGATCATATAATTCCTAGATCAAAATTTAATTATATTTATTATGATGATATCGATTTTAAACGTTGTTGGGCTTTAACCAATCTTCAGCCACTTTGGGCGAAAGAAAATATTCAAAAAAGTGATAAGGTTGACAAAGATTTTCAACCCTTTCTTTCTTTTTCTTAGGTTAAGGAAGCATTATAAAACTCTTTTTTTCAGATTATTTATGTTCCAAATATAGTCACTTGGCCATTTAAAAGTCATTATTTGACATTAAATAAAAAAAAATAGTATATTATATATAATATTGTATAGGTATTAAATAACATTGACGAGAAAAAACACTCCTTTAGGATTTGTAGCAATAAACTTTTTAAGTAAGCAATATTTTGCTGGAGCATATTAATGAGAAATGCATTTGTGGGTTATTATAAGCCCACTGAAACCGAGCTTACCCGGCTGTGGGAAAACAGCGTATTTGTCCTCGATGCAAATGTGCTGCTCAATCTCTACCGCTATTCAGCAGAAACAAATACAGAAATTCTCAATACCTTCCACCAGATGGGAGACCGCATCTGGATCCCCCATCAAGCCGCTTTAGAATACCATCAGCGCCGCTTGCAGGTTATCGAGCATCAGGAAGATTCCTATCTTGACCTCCAGAAATTTTTAAAAGAGATACAGGATGAGCTAAAAAACCGGCTGCTTTCTGACGACCACTCTTTTCTTGCAGACCAGCTTATAGACAAAGTTGTAAAGATCTTTAAAGACCTCGAACTCAAACTACATGAAAGAAAAGAGGAGTATCTCTCACTTTTTGAAAACGACAAACTTCAGGAAGCAATATCAAATCTCTTAGAGAGAAAAGTCGGCAATGACTTCCCGAAAGAACGCCTTGAAGAGATCTATAAAGAGGGTAATGAACGTTACGAAGATGAGACTCCGCCGGGATTCCATGATATGAAAGCTAAGAGAGATATTGATAAATATCGCGATCTTATAATCTGGTACCAAACTATTGAACATGCCAAAGCAACGTATAAACCAGTAATAATGTTGACTGATGAAAAAACCGATGACTGGTGGCTGAAATTCAAAGGTGAAATAATCGGACCCCGTCCTGAACTTGTTCACGAGATGAGAAATAAGGCGAATGTGTCATTCTACATGTATCGCATAGATCCTTTCATGGAAAATGCACAGAAATTCCTCGATGTTGCTATCAAACGCGAGGCGATCGATGAAGTGCACAAATTCCGCATTCGTGATGACAAGCGCGTAGAAAGTAAAGATGAATTCACAAAAGCACTCCGCTTCCAGCGAGAAGCAGTAGCAAAACTTTCAGAGGAGCTTCAGGAACTTGCAAATCAGACCGAAATATTCAATGTCCTTGATATTTCCAAAGCGCTCAAACAATATACCCATCGTCAGAAATCCCGCCTCGAAGAAGTTGCAGAAGATACGACTACTGACGATTCAGACAAAAAATAAATAACACTTGCTAATAAATAAACAAAAAATATTAGGGACTTTATGAAAAGTAAAAAGCCGATAATATTATTTTTCTGTATCATTCTTCTTTGCACTCAGGTTTTGATGAGTCAAAATAAACAGAGTATCTCTCTTATGGTGCACTGGTTTCCTCAGGCACAGTTTGCAGGATATATCGTTGCATATGAAAAGGGATTTTATAATGAAGTGGAAATCGACGCAACAATTCTGTTTTCTGACGGAACGGATAGCCCCCTTCAGGAAGTGCTGGATAAGCGTATCGAATTTTGTACGGGATGGCTTTCTCAGACAATCAAGCTACGCTCGGAAAATAAACCTATCCTGAATATCTGTCAGCTTCTTCAGAAATCATCCCTGATGCTCGTCGCAAAGAAAGAAAGCGGGATCGAAACAACGCAGGATTTCGAGGATAAAATTGTGAGTAACTGGGGTGGAGATTTCTCCATCCAACCCATCGCCTTTTTCCAAAAACAGAATATTCATCCAGAAGTGATCCCCCAGTCGTTCCGAATTGACGGATTCCTTGTCGGCGCTATCGATGTGACCTCTGCAATGTATTATAATGAGTATCATAAGATACTTCAAGCTGGCATCGATGAAGATGAACTTGTGAGATTCTTCTTCACAGATTATGACCTGAACTTTCCTGAAGATGGCATATACTGCAGAGAAGAAACCCTTCAAAATGAACCTGAAATGTGTAAAGACTTTATTGATGCTACGATAAAGGGCTGGGCTTATGCATTTCAACACAAAGAAGAAACACTCGATATTGTCATGAAATATTGCAGAAAATACCACATGCAGACAAACCGCTCACACCAGAGATGGATGCTCAACGCTATTGAAACTGCTATGACCTACCAGGTTGGAGATGATCCCAAGCACTGGGGCATCCTTAAAAAAGATGATTATCATACTGTTGCAGAAGAATTGCTCAATCAGAAACTTATCACAACCATTCCTTCCTATAATGACTTTTACAAGGACGTGGCTCATGAAAGATGAAAAAGTGAAAGTTAAACGTCCTTTGGTCCGCAAGCTTCTTCTCTGGATCGGACTTCCGCTGCTGTTGGTGTATATTATTGTAATCCTGTTCACCTATTTCTGGAGCGGTGATAATGCGTTAAAACAGATGAAGGAATACCTCTTTGAGCTCACCTCACACCATGCCTGCATGCTTGATGGAAAATTTCTGAAAGTCTCCCGGGCTTCGATGGGCATTGCAGATGCTATTGATGAATTCTCTATGCCAACTAAAAATGAACTCTATTCTCTGATGAAAAAGAAATTAAGTGAGAATAGTGATATTTACGGCATGGCAATTGCTTTCGATCCCTTTGCTTATAATAATCTCAAACTTTTTTCTCCTTATGTATATCGTACCGATAAGGATATTGCAGATATTGATCTTGCAAAAAGCTATGATTATACACTTCAAGATTGGTTCATGATACCTAAACTGCTGGGAACATCCTACTGGGGAGAGCCCTATTTTGATGAAGGCGGTGGCGATATTTTCATGGCTACCTATTCGCAACCGATGTACAAAAATGGAAAATTCTTGGGCATTTCTACTGCAGATATTTCACTCGACGATCTCGAGCTGGAAATGAATAATATCCGCATTATGGCTGGACATACTTTTATCATCACCCGTACCGGCACATTCATTTACCATTCGATCAAAGAATATATAATGAACGAGAGCATCTTCAGTCTTGCTGAGGAAGATGAGCAACCGGAATTGCGTGAGATCGGCAAAAAAATGACCGCGGGTGAGCAGGGCATCACAACTTTCAGGGATGTGAATACAGGTGAAAAAAGTTGGCTGGTCTATTCACCGATTCCAGACTGTGATTGGAGTTTTGCAGCAGTGATCCCCAACAAAGAGATTATGAAAACTGTCAACTCGATGGTGATCAGACAGATCACTATTATGGTCATCGGGCTGCTCATAATCCTTCTTGTAATTCTCTGGGCTGCGATTGGCATCACAAATCCGATAAAAAGACTACTCGGTTTTGCCAACAAGATATCAAAAGGCGATCTCGATGAGAAGATCACGGGCATACGGGGGCATGATGAAATTCATGAACTTGTAAAAGCATTCAATAAAATGACTTTTGATCTGAAGCATTATATATCCGACCTAACCGCTGCGACAAAAGCAAAAGAATCTGTGGAAAGCGAACTCCGTATTGCGCGCCAGATTCAGGAATCCCTTCTCCCGCGTATATTCCCGCCCTTCCCGGATGTCGACGAATTTGATCTTTACGCAAAAAATATCCCAGCTAAAGAAGTTGCCGGAGATTTCTTCGATTTCTTTATGCTCGATAAGGAGAACATTGCGGTGATCATTGCTGATGTTTCGGGCAAAGGTATTTCTGCAGGGCTTTTCATGGCTGTAACAAGAACACTTATGAAAACCGTGTGCGTGCAAGGTGTGCCACCTGCAGAGGCAATGGAAAAAGCCAATATCGTACTCTGCCAAGATAACGATGCATGCATGTTCACCACGCTTTTCCTGGCGATTTACAATATCAGAACAGGGCATATGCATTGGACGAATGCCGGGCACGATGAACCCATTATCATTTCCGAGGACGGCTCTTACAGGATAGTGAAAACCTTCAAGGACATTGCGCTTGGCATCAATGAATTCCACAAGTACCACGAAGGTGAAGCACAACTGCAAATCGGAGAAAAAATGGTGCTATACACAGATGGTGTGATCGAAGCGACTTCTCCTGAACAAGAGCTGTACGGTGAAGAACGATTTCTAAAGATACTCGGCGAGAATGCCGATAAATCATTAGTCGAAATTCTCGATGTCGTTACAGAAGACCTCGAAGGATTCCAAAAGGATAATCAATTTGACGATATAACGATACTTCTTTTAAAAAGAGAAAAATAATATAGGAGATTCAGAATGAAAATGAGATCATTTCTGTTAATACTGATCACTGTTCTTTTATTGACCACAACTGCTTTATCAGCCAAAGAACGGGGTATTGTTTTTGCTTTTGACAAAGACCACGCACCCTTTTCCTTTATTGAAAACGACGAGCCGGCAGGTTTTGACATAGACCTGCTCTATCCAATATTTGACGGATCAAAATTTGGTTTTGAACCCACTGAATATAAGTGGAGCGATGCACTGGTTTCCTTGCGAAAAGGAGTAAAAGTGGATCTGATGTCCCAGATGGACAAAACACCAGAAAGAGAAGAAATATATGACTTCTCGGACGAGCCCTATTTGATCGATGAGATCAGAATTTTTTCTAAGGATGACTCAATAAGCTCTATTGATGACCTTGCCGGGAAAAAAGTAGCGGTGCAAAAGGGAAGTTACTATGAAGAAATGCTCAAACAAAATGATCAGATAACCATACTTCCGACAGGGTCCGAGGTCGTTGCACTCGGTGCATTGGATAATGGTCTTGTGGATGCCTTTGTCGGTCCCTCAAGAGTTGCCCGGTATATCATCAATAAAAACTGCTATGATACTATTATCTCAGCAGAAGAACCGCTGGAAACAAGCTATATGTATTTCGCTGTGGCCAATAATGATAACGAACTTCTGGAATTTATAAATGAAGGAATGCAAACTATAAAAGAAAACGGCAAGTACGATAAAATCCATAAAAAATGGTTTGGAAAAAATGAACAGAAAGAAGAACCCGGGTGCGGAAAACCCTGCCAACATCCCTGCGATAAATAACCTCTTCGAGAAGATTCCTGCGAATCTTGAAGATGAATATTTTGAAGTTATTCTCAAGGGCGAAGATTTTTTTCTTGAGAGAATCATGTCTGAGGGACAGACGACTCCGAAAGACACATGGCTTTGTGAAGATACAGACGAATGGGTACTGCTCCTGAGCGGCTCTGCAAAATTACAGTTCAAGTCGGATGAGCAAATACATACGCTCAATTCTGGAGATTATCTTACGATTCCAGCCGGCACATATCATCGGGTTGAGTGGACAGACCCACAAGCAAAAACAGTGTGGGTTGCACTGCATTATAAATCAGAAATAAAGGGTTAGTATGGGTATATCACTTATCAATCATATGGCTGTGCTTATCGTTGTTGCCTATGTGCTCACACGAACAAAACTCTATTCCGAAGTTATAATTGAAAAGAAAATAACACTGAAAAATGGAGTGATTCTCTCGCTCATCTTCGGGCTATTCTCTATTTACGGCACTCTTAGCGGTATTAAACTCTTTGATGCAACTGCGAACATCAGGGATCTGGGTCCCGCAATTGCAGGACTGATCGCTGGTCCTCTGGTTGGTGTCGGTGCTGGTCTTATCGGTGCTGTTCACCGCTTCTTTCAGGGAGGAGTAACCTGCGTTCCATGCTCGGTGGCGACGCTCTTTGCCGGATTATTCGGCGGTATCATCTATCTTGTAAAAAAGAAAAGGATCATCACGATACCGGGTGCGATCATCTTTGCAGTTCTCCTCGAAATTTTTCACATGGAATTAGCATATTTCTGGAGTCTTCACACAGGAAAAGTAAGCCAGACCTGGGAGATCATTCAAAGTGCAGTCTTTCCTATGGTACTTGCAAACGGCGTGGGTATTGCAATCTTTATCTTCATTGCAAGAAATCTTGTAAAGGAGCGCAGAACAGAATCCGACAAAGCGAAGATCGAGCATGACCTGCGTATCGCACATGACATCCAGATGGGAATCATACCAAAAATATTCCCACCCTTTCCCGATCGTCCTGAATTCGACCTCTTTGCGGTTATCGAACCGGCAAAGGAGGTTGGTGGCGACCTCTATGACTTCTTCTTTCTTGATGATACACACATGTGTTTTTGCGAGGGAGATGTGTCTGGAAAAGGAGTACCTGCATCCCTTTTTATGGCTGTCAGCAAAACCCTGATTAAAGCCCATGCACATTCCGGCATGTCTTCTGCCGATGTTCTTTATCAAGTAAATAACATGCTCTGCGAAGAAAACGAATCGAGTATGTTCGTCACAGTTTTTCTGGGTATTCTGGATATCGAAACAGGAGAAGTCGTCTATTCTAATGCCGGACATAATATTCCCTACATCATTCATAACGCTGGTACGATCACAAAAATTCCAAACACAAAGGGAATCGCACTCGGCGTTCTTGAAGATTTTCAGTTTGAAACTAAATCTGTATTCCTGAAGCAGAATGAACAAATGTTCATCTTTACTGACGGGGTGAATGAAGCGATGAATATCAAAGATGAGCAGTTTACACTTCCACGTCTGGAAAATCTTTTATCTGAATGCAGTAATTGTCCTCCAAAAGAGACAAGTATGCGCGTCATCGAGGATGTCTATGGCTTTCAGGGCGAAGCTGTCCAATTTGACGATATAACCATTCTCGTCCTTCATTACAGAGTGTGAGGTTCTCATGAAATCATTAA
>Ga0265594_1002037_pt1 | contig 14997 bp, 14 predicted proteins | sample saktaG_11_FD_190147 | JGI IMG/M metagenome (GOLD analysis project Ga0265594, IMG submission 190147) | Saline water microbial communities from Sakinaw Lake, British Columbia, Canada - sak_2011_5_24_80m | ecosystem: Environmental > Aquatic > Non-marine Saline and Alkaline > Saline ... | reverse complement strand
CGCTCGAAGCTGGGGCAGCATCAATTGGACTTAATATAGAACTACTGGAGGAACAGGCCTGCAATCTTTACACCACAAAATCAATAACGTTTGATCACTTCTTTATACGTAAAGTCATGCTGGTCAAGTATGCTACTGCCTTTGTTATAATGCCTGGTGGATTGGGTACACTTGACGAGTTGACCGAGGTGCTAACCTTGATGCAGACTCATAAGATAAGGCCATTCCCCGTGTTGCTATTCAATGGGCAATACTGGAAAGGATTTCTGGACTGGCTAAAGGTTTCTGTCTTAGCCAGGGGGTTTATCTCTGAAAATGACCTTAACCTGCTGAGAGTTTGCGACCATATTGATGAGGTAATTGAAGCTGTCCAGAAATGGCACATTAATCAGGAGATTATCGGTAAGAAAGCCCTGCCGAAGTAATTTGAATAAGGCTGGCAAGTCTTTTCTCATCTTTCATAATTTTAATGTAAGTAATATACTAGTCACCAAATATACATGGTGGGTCTTGGTTAATAGTTCCCGAACTTCTTTTGAGAAGATTTGTAAGCTCTTCTTGCTACAAATAGAGTCTTAGGTATATCATTAGAGAGAAACAGTAAAAAGCTGCATAATCCGATAATCTTATAGCATCCATATATTACTGAAACTGAAAGAGAAAGTCATGTCGAATCAAGAATTTCTATCTCCATTGCCAGAACCCCCAACAGGAGACCCTTCTACAGGGGTAGCATTATTTGACAACTTGGCGTCAGTCTATGACAACTGGTTTGAGGAAGAAGGAAAACCAATCTTCGCCATTGAGGTAAGAGCTTTCCATGAAGTACTTAATTCCCTACCAAAACCTTGGCTCGAGGTGGGAGTTGGTAGCGGGCGCTTCGCTCAAGCCCTGGGAATAGAGACTGGAATCGATCCTTCTATTAAACTGCTGGAGATAGCTAGCAGACGAGGAATCGCTGTGTTTCTGGGTAGAGGAGAACAGCAAATCTTTAAGGCAGCATCTTTCGGATCGGTATTTCTGGTAGTTACCTTTTGTTTTCTTGACTCAGTGCCTGATGTTTTGAAAGAGGTCTACCGTGTTTTGGCGCCTGCCGGGAAGATAGTAGTCGGTTTGGTATTAAAGGATAGTCCTTGGGGTGACTTTTATGAACGAAAGAAGAAGCAAGGGCATCGTTTCTATAAATATGCCACCTTCTACAAATTTGATGATGTGGTAAAATTGTTGGAAGAAGCTGGTTTCTTGATTGATAAAGTGGTTTCAACTCTTTTCCAAAAGCCGGGTAAGGTAGAACAGCTGGAATTACCGCGGAAGGGCTTTTTCCCCGATGCCGGTTTTGTGATAATGGTAGCTGGGAAGAAAAGCAAACAGTATGGTACTGGATCTGAACCTTTAACCTAAGGTTGATTCTATGATACTGAAACGTACGCATGGAAGGGTAAACATCCCGATGTTTGTGCAAAGGTTATTATATCAACCAACTAGCCCCGGGAAGTGTGACTACACCGTTAAAGAAACGTTATCACTACGTTATTAAATATAACAGCCATGGTAACGATAACGTAAGGGATCAGTATTAATACGAAAGCAGATCGTCCGTAACCTTCAAACCCGAGCCTTGTAAAAACGTATCGTACACCGAGGGCTATCGTAGAGACAACGGTGACAGCAAGGATATCAATCAGGAAAAGTCCTATGAAACCGCCATTCTGAAGCGCCCAACTAGCTAGCGGTCCACTTTCGTAAACATTACTATTCACGCTTAATCTCAGGAATGCGTAGGTGCTTGTATAGTCCAGTACAGCCAGGCAGGCGATGACAATTATTAGCTTTGCTTCCCGCCAGGGCCACAACCATTTTGATAATGTTACGGCGTATCTTTCGAGACCCCTTTCAATTATCACGCTTCTTTGAATCATTTCTTTTACAGACCCATATTTACGAAACATGAGTTATCCTCTTAAGCTGTTATTTGACTTCCTGCGGAACAACACGCTAAGTATAAACGATGCGGACCTTGTGGATATCACCCTATTGGGTGATTTTAAGAATGATATACTTAAGCTGTGGGGATAATGCTAACAGCTTCTTTCCCACTCGGCCACTCGTAAGTGCAAGAAATCAGACATTCAGAGGATTTGAACCTTTTCTGACAGAGCCAGTAGACATAGGGTAAATTCTGTTTCTATTATGGTTGAAGATATATCTCAATATTCATAATTCATATGGTGATTTGGTTTAGATACTAAAGCTAAAAGGTATTAAACGGCTACAATCATCACTGGACAAACATCCCGATGTCATCTTGACCATCTTCAATAGCATTGTAATCGTCAATAATCGCTTGAGTATTTTTTAGATTGACAAAATGCCGTAAATAAATTATATTCTTTGCTACTGCTGAAGAAGGAGGTTTAATGCAATGATAAGTAGATTTACATCAACCAACAGGTTAGAAGAATACGATATAGCCAACAAAGATGGCGATGACATGGGGCAGTTGCAAACTTTTGTGGTAGATATGCAAGAAGGACTGATTGCATTCGCATTGGTCGCATTTGGAGGCATTCTTGGCATCAGCGACAAATGGTTTGCTGTACCCTGGGCCGCTTTACAATGGCATCCAGAGAAAAGGAAATTTGTTCTTGATATGGACGATGAAATTCTTAAGAATGCTCCGGGTATGAATAAGGATAGTTGGCTGGAAGAGATTGACAAGTGGCAAAAGGAGACAGATCTAGAATTGCTTGACCGATATTATACTCATCATGGTTATGAGGCATATAGGGGAATCGTCCAGCAGGCAATAACAAAGAAAGGAAGGCGCAAGCCTGATGCCAAGTTTGAGATAAACAAGGACGTATCGGGGGAATTCAGGTTTAATCTGGTTGCTACAAACGGAGAGATTATCGCAGTTTCTGAAGGCTATACCACCAAAGATAATGCGCTGAATGGTATTGAATCGGTTCGGAGGAATGCAGCTGAAGCTTTGATTGAAGACAATACAGTCTAGCGTTCAATCAAATGGCTAAATCAATAAGGGGAGCAAAAATGCTCCCCTTATTGATTTTAACGTGGTTCCTAGGGGATTACGCTTCAATAGTTGGATCTTTGTACAGTCTGGCAACAAGGAAGCTTTTTCACAGCAGGGCTCTTAGTATCCACAAAACACCGCTTACTATAAAGTAGCCACCAACTAGATACGGTAGCATTTTAGGTTTTGCTATAACAAATAAGCCGAATAGTATAGAAATAATACCAACAATTACAATCAATATCAGATTTACAGCCATCATATACTCTCCTTTTATAAAGTAATGAACGGTATATTATATAAATAGAATCGGATTGTCAAATTGTAATCCATATCACGCAAATAACAAGACATCATGAATTAATGAAAAAGGCAAACGGCATCATCCACGAGTACGCATGGGTGGACAGACATCCCGATGTTCGCCCGGTGGTGAGGCAAATTTAGCGGCTTGCTCTCTCGCCGCGACTAGTCCTTCTGTTTAAGGAGGGCGTGTGCCTTCTTTAGCCACTCTGGGATGGGTATCTCCTGTGGACAGGCTTCCAGGCACTCACCGCATTCCAGGCACTGGTCGGCACGTTGCTCCTCCTTCAGGTTATTGAGGTTCTGGTATCGGAACTGCGCTGTCTGGAGGTCATCGTACATTACTGCCTCATTATACAGCCGGAGGATTGTCGGTATTTCCACGCCGTTTGGACATGGTATACAGTACCCACAGCCGGTGCATGGGATAGGGCTTAACCTATTGTAGGCTTCGCGCACTCTCTCAATAAGTGATAACTCATCGGGTGTGAGCCTGTTTGGAGCGGAGATGTCAGCGGTAGCTATATTCTCCTTTACCTGCTCCATAGTACTCATACCACTAAGTGCCACGGAAACTTCTGGCTGGTTCCATACCCACAGCAGCCCCCACTCCGCCGGGGTGCGCCTCTGTGGGGCAGTCTCCCATACCCTGGTTACTGGCGCCGGGAGCTCTTCGGCAAGCCGTCCGCCGCGCAGTGGTTCCATAACGATAACTGCCAGGCCCTTACCAGCCGCGTATTCCAGCCCACGACGGCCGGCCTGAAAATCTACATCCATGTAATTGTACTGAATCTGGGCGAGAGCCCAGTTATCATAATCGTCCGCAATCCCTTTGAAGACCTCATAGTCATCGTGGAAAGAGAAACCCAGATGCTCAAACCCGCCCTTTGCCATCTTATCCTCAGCCCAGTGCAGCACACCGAGGTCTCGTACTTTAGACCAGCGCTTAGCATTCAAGCCGTGCAGGAGGTAGAAGTCAATCTTTTTGGTCTGTAGCCGTTTGAGCTGCTCGTTGAAATAGCGGTCAAAGTCCTGGGTTGATTCGACAAGCCACGTGGGTAATTTCGTGGCCAGTTTTACTTTCTCGCGATAGCCGTCCTTTAACACCCGGCTGGCGAAACCCTCGCTGTATCCTTCATGGTATGGGTAGCCTGTATCCAGGTAATTAACGCCGTGGTCAATAGCGTATCTTACCATTCGAGTGGCCTCAGGCTCATTGATGTTCCTCTTTTTGCCATCAATAACCGGCAACCGCATGAGACCGAAGCCAAGTACGGATACTTCCCAGTCTAACTTACCAAACCTTCGATACTTCACTGTTCTGTTCTCCCTTGGTTATTTTAACTATATTTTTTCTATATGGGTACTAGGAACATCTCTTTCTCAGTGGTAACGTAAGCGAAAGCGTATCCCCTGTCGGCGAAACTCAATACCTGCCCAGATTAGGGTAAGTATGAGGGATAAAACATCGGCGGTAGGAAAGGACATCCATACTCCCGTCAGACCGAATAAGCGGGGGAAAATCAGGAGACCCGGTAGCAGAAAGATAATCTGACGGGCTGATGCCAGCACTAGAGATGGGAATCCCCTGCCAATCCCCTGGAAGAAGAAGCTCAGGATCATCTGGATTCCGATAGCAAAGAAGGCTATGGAAAATATGCGGAGAGCTGAGCTCCCTTCAAGCAGAAACTCTGCTTCGGTGTTGAACAGTGACATAACTTGAGTTGAGAATACCATAACGATTATCCAGCACAGTACTCCCCAAAGAAAGCTGGCCAGCGAAGCCTTGATGGTAACTTCACCAATACGGTCTTTCTGGTTAGCACCAAAGTTATATCCAATTATTGGTAGCACCCCTTGCCCAAGGCCCATACAGGGCATGAAGGCAAAACTGGCCGCGCGGAAGAGGACACCTCTTATAGCCAAGGGGGTAACCCCAAAAGACACGGTTATTCTATTGGCTAATACCATCATTACGGAACCAGCCGTCGATCGGACCATAGATGCCATGCCTACGCGGTATATCTCGGCTAATATTTTTAGGCTGGGTAGAAAGTAGCTGAGTCGGAATCGGTACGAGGTCTTTGGTGAGGCTAGGTAGATGAGCATGATTAACGCGCCGACCCCCCGGCCTATTACGGTAGCAATCGCAGCCCCGGCTATTCCCATAGCTGGTATCGGTCCCAAGCCGAAGATAAGGATTGGGTCCAGAATAATGTTGGTTACCGCTGATAGAATCATGGTCCCACTGGCAAGTAGCGGGTTCCCCTCGGCTCTGACGATGCTGTTAATTACCATGGGGAAAAAATTTAGCACGGCAAAGCTCGCCAGAATAAACATATAACTCTTGGCGAACGGCAGGACAGATTCCGTGGCTCCAAACAGGCGCAGCAGGGCTTCCAGGTTCGGCAAGGTGATGGCGGTCATGAGAGCCCCCAGTAAGATGGCGAGGGTAATAGTAACACCGGCTCCCCTGTCTGCTCCCTTGCGGTCTCCTGCCCCCAAGCGTCGGGAGATTAAAGAGGCGGCACCCATACCAGTGGCCCCGCCAATGGCCATAAAAACCATCATCAGCGGGAAGGCAACGGTCAAAGCGGCCAGGGCTTCAGCGCCCAGACGGCCCACAAAGATTGCGTCAACCAGGTTATAACTGGACGCCACCATCATGGCTACTATGGCTGGTCCAGAAAAACGAAACAGCAGCCTCCAAATCGAGGCTGTTCCCATTGCTTCACTTCTATCAGTACGTCTAACCTGCACCTTTTATCATCTTTTCTATCAAGATATAGCCACCATCTTTTTCTCAGGTCCCCCGTTCTGTATAAGCTTCCGGCAATAGAGTAGGCTGCCCAGCGCAGCTATCATGAGAATGACTTGGTATAATTATATTGCCTGCCCGGGCTAAAGTCCATAATTGATTAACTCTCTCTGCTCTACATTGTAGTCAAAGGTATTCCTTCCGGGTTTTTGTGCTCCAGCCGGGCAGCCGGCTTCGAGTAGTCTGAATTAGTGCAAATTGGTGTCCAATTTAGTTGACCTATAAGTAGGAAATGGTCTATAATTTACTGGGTAAGACTAGTTGAAGTAATTGAGAGGCAGGTAGACTTGCACGAGTCTTGCGGCGTTTTTGGTGTTTATGCTCCTGGGGAGGATGTAGCTCGGCTTACCTTTTTTGCCCTATTTGCTCTTCAGCACCGCGGTCAAGAGAGTGCTGGTATTGCTACTACTGATGGTAAAAAGCTCCAGGTTCATGCCAAGATGGGGCTAGTATCCCAGGTATTTGACGAGGATTCGTTAAGCCATCTCACCGGGAATATCGCCATAGGTCATAATCGCTATTCCACCAGAGGTTCTAGCCGGGTGACTAATGTTCAGCCGATTGTAGTGGGTGAGGGGAAAGCGGCTATCGCTATATCTCACAACGGAAATATTATAAATGCTGAGCACCTGTATAAGGAACTCTCTGACCAGGGCTATACCTTCCACACTTCCACGGATACCGAGGTTATCGCTAACCTCATCCTCTCATCTCCTGAAAAAGACTGGGTAAGCAAGATAAGATACGCTATGCATCGGCTCCAGGGCGCTTATTCTCTGACTATTATGACTAACCATAATCTGCTTGGCGTTCGTGACCCCTTGGGTATACGTCCCTTATGTCTGGGGGCCATTAATGGCGGTTGGGTTATAGCCTCGGAAAGCTGTGCCCTTGACCATATTGGCGCCAAATTTGTCAGGGAGATTGAACCGGGTGAGATAGTTTCTGTTACTGGTAACGGTGTTGATAGTTATCAGGGAGAGGGAAGCAAAAGGGCGCTTTGCATTTTTGAGTATATCTACTTCGCCCGCCCGGATAGTGTGATTAATGGGCGGCTGCTCTACTCGGCGCGCCAGGCGATGGGTGCCGGGCTGGCCGAGGAGCACCCGGTAGATGCTGATTTTGTTATGGGTGTGCCTGATTCAGCTACCGCGGCTGGCATTGGTTATGCCCATAAATCGGGCATACCCGTAGGCGAAGGATTGCTCAAGAATCGCTATGTGGGGCGAACTTTTATTGAACCTGACCAGCGCATCAGAGACCTTGGTGTTAAGCTTAAATTTAACCCCTTGCCCCAGATGCTGGAAGGCAAACGGCTGGTGGTGGTTGATGATAGTATTGTCCGCGGTACTACTACTCCAAAGGTAATAGGGCTGCTGAGAAGGGCGGGCGTTAAAGAGGTGCATATGCGCGTCTGTGCCCCACCTATCCGTTATCCCTGTTTCTTCGGCGTGGATATGGCTACCCGCCGGGAGTTGATTGCTGCCCAGAAGAGCGTAGCCGAAGTTAGAGATTATATTGGTGCCGATTCGTTAGGCTACTTGAGCGTTGACGGTTTGATTAAAGCGGTGGCTTTGCCTAAAGATATTTTCTGTTTGGCCTGTTTCACCGGTGACTACCCCATACCGGTGCAGCTTGAGATGGATAAGCTGGCACTGGAGACTACGCCTTTTGAAGAGTATAGTCCCTTTGGTATAAAGAGGCGGTAGATTAAGGTATCCGTTTCTTTGTAACCCTCATTATTTGTTAACGCTATGGTGGCCGGTTTTCTGTGATTGCCAGCAGATCGGCCGGGGTGTTATGATTAAATTAGCACTATTAATATAGGGGGCTAGTATGATGGGCTACTTTACTATACTGGCGGCTGTACCTGGTTTCTTCTTGAGTTCTCTCATCTTCATGGCTCTGTGGGGTGTTATTGCCCCAAATCTTGGGATGGAGAAAATAGACTATCCTATGGCTATGTTGATTACTATTACCCTTTGGTTAGCAGTAGCACCTTTAGCGGCAGCGGCTGGTCGAAGAGGGAAAAAATAGCTATATTCTGGATTAGGTAGGAGTATTAGTTGGATGGAGAAACTAGTCTGTGATAGATGCGGGCTGGAGCTCACGGATCAGGATGATATAGATCTGGCTTTTGAGGGCAAAGCGGCCTGGGAAGCAACGTGTAGGGCACATGGCGTTGAACCAAGGGGTGTTTTGCCTTGTAAGAACTATATCCGTTGTGGCGGTGAGATAGTATTGGCTGTTTCACGGCATCGACGACTGGTGAAATTTTTGATAAAGAGGTGAACCGATTAAGGAAACCTATGCGGGGGCCGGTGTTAATATTGATGCTGCTGACAAAGCAAAAGAGCTGATTAGCAAACATGCCCGCTCCACCCTCCGCCCTGAAGTCTTAGGTGGTATCGGTTTCTTTGGGGGGCTCTTTGAGTTTAAGGGGTATAAGGAGCCGGTCCTGGTGTCCAGTGTTGATGGAGTAGGCACCAAGCTGAAGATTGCTGATGCTCTGGACAAACATGATACCGTTGGCATCGATATTGTCAATCACTGTGTTAATGACATCCTTACCTGTGGTGCTGAGCCCCTCTTCTTTCTGGATTATATCGGCATCGGCAAGCTGGTGCCGGAAAAGGCGGGAGCTATTGCTCAGGGGTTAGCTCAAGCCTGCCGCGAGGTCGGCTGTGCTCTTATTGGCGGTGAGACCGCTGAGATGCCGGGGCTATATACCGGGGAGGATTATGACCTGGTAGGTTTCATCATTGGTGTGGTAGAGAAAGAAAAGATTATTGTGGGGAAAACAATTGCTGTTGGTGATACCGTTATCGGCTTGCCCTCCGGCGGGCTCCATACCAGCGGTTATTCCTTGGTGCGCAAGATTTTTGGCGAATCCCCATCGGCTTTAAATACCCACTACACTGAGCTAGATAGAACTCTGGGTGAGGAACTGCTAGAACCTCACCGCGGCTACTATCATCAGGTGAAGCCGCTTCTGCCACTTGTCAGGGGTATAGCCCATATCACCGGCGGCGGGCTGGTGGGTAATGTGCCCAGGGTTTTGCCTCAGGGAGTGGCGGCACAATTTCACAGTCAGTCTTGGGCTATACCGCCCATTTTCCAGCTCATTCAGCAGCGGGGTAATGTTGACCGCGACGAGATGTACCGTGTCTTTAATATGGGTATCGGCATGGTGCTCATCTGCTCACCCGATAATACCGAACGGGTAATCAAAGCCTCGCCCGAAGCACATATCATTGGCGAGGTGGTGAAACAGGCGGATGAAGCAAGAGTAATTATCAAGTAATAAGGTATAGAGGAGGAGTTTTAGTGCGAGCTATTATTAGTGTTTCGGACAAGAGCGGCGTTACTGATTTTGCCAAGGGGCTGAGCCAACTGGGATTTGAAATATTCTCAACCGGCGGCACCCAGAAGGCGCTGGAGGGAGCTAAGGTGCCGGTTAAAAGTGTCTCCGGGCTTACCGGTTTTCCTGAGATTCTTGATGGGCGCGTTAAGACCTTGCACCCCATCGTTTATGGTGGCATTCTGGCCAGGCGTGACCTGCCGGACCACATGGCGCAGCTTAAGGAGAATAAGATTGAGACTGTTGACCTGGTGGCAGTTAATCTGTATCCCTTCGTCCAGACGGTGGCTAAGGAAGGTGTTGCCTTCGAAGAGGCGATAGAGAATATTGACATCGGCGGGCCGAGCATGATTCGGGCATCAGCCAAGAATTTCGCCGATGTCATCGTACTGGTGGACCCGGCTGACTACCCGCCGATTCTGGAGAAATTAAGCAAGGGAGGGGTGGAGCTGGCGGAGCGTAAGCGTCTGGCGCAAAAGGCTTTCCAGCACGTCGCTATCTATGATACGGCCATCTCGCAGTATCTGCGGCAGGATATGGAGGGCTTGCCGGAAGAGATGACCGTTGCCCTCAAGAAACGATATGGACTGCGCTATGGGGAGAACCCGCACCAGCAGGCTGCCTTCTACTCCGAACAGATGGTGGGGGCGAAGCAGGATACCGGTATCACCTGGGCTGAGCAGCTATGGGGCAAGGAGCTTTCCTTTAACAACATCCTGGATGCCGATGCTGCCTGGGGGGTGGTTATTGACTATGCGGCTCCTACTGTGGATGTTATCAAGCACACCAATCCCTGCGGTCTGGCCGGGCATGATAATATTGCCGAGGCTTACCGGCGGGCGCTGAGCGGCGACCCGGTAGCTGCTTTTGGCGGCATTGTTGCCTGTAACCGAAAGATTGACCTGGCTACCGCTGAGGAGATTAGGAAGACCTTTTATGAGATAGTTATTGCTCCTGAATATGAGGCTAAGGCTCTTGAGGTATTAAAGAAGAAGAAAAACCTCCGCATTCTGGTGGCTGAGTTACCCCCCGCTTATGGCAAGGCTCCCGCTGGCTACCTTGATTTCCGCCGGGTAAAAGGCGGTTTCCTGGTTCAGACTTCAGACTCTCTGGCTGAGGGTGATGTCAGCTTGAAAACAGTAACCAAACGTGAGCCAACTGAGGCCGAAGTCGCCGACCTGCTCTTTGCCTGGCGAGCGGTTAAGCACGTCAAGTCCAATGCTATCCTCCTGGTTAAGGATAAAACCCTTCTGGGCATGGGGGCGGGGCAGCCCAGCCGTATCATCAGTGCTCAGATAGCTAAAGAAAAGGCTGGTGGTGAGAAGACCAAGGGCAGCGTGCTGGCTTCGGATGCCATGTTCCCCTTCCCGGATGTGGTGGAGGCGGCGGCTGAGGGTGGCATAACCGCTATTATCCAGCCCGGCGGCTCGATAAGAGACGAAGACTCGATTAAGGCGGCGGATAAGCATAATATCGCTATGGTATTTACCGGGACGAGACACTTCAGGCATTAGTTAGAAAAACAGGGAAGGCTATGGCTAACGCAGTTTTAGTGGTGGATATGCTCCGGGGTTTCCTGGAGGAGGGTTACCCGCTGTATTGTGGGGCCAGGGCCCGCCGCATAATCCCCAGCGTGCAAAGGCTTCTGGGGCGGGAGCTTGCCAGTGGTGCTGCGGTATTCTTCCTGTGTGACCATCATACCCCCGACGACGCGGAGTTCAAGATGTTTCTGCCGCATTGCCTTGAGGGCACTGCCGAGGCGGAGGTTATCCCTGAGTTAGCCAAGTATAAGGGTGAGGTAATACCCAAGAGGCGCTACAGTGCCTTCTTTGATACGCCACTTGAGGAGAAACTGCTTAAGCTCAAGCCGGAGAAGTTAATTGTCTGCGGGGTGTGCACCGATATTTGCGTGTTGCATACTGTGGCTGATGCCAGAAACCGTGACTATCGGGTTGAGGTGCCGGTTGACTGTGTCGCCTCCTTTGATGAGAAAGCGCACTCCTCGGCTCTGGGGCATATGGAGAAGACACTGGGGGCGAAGCTCACCGGCTTCAGGGTCAGCCAGGTTAAGCCGGCTAAATTTGAGCCCTCGGAGGCGGTCCTGTCCGGGGAGACGGCTGATATCTACTTTGCCCGCACGGTAGATATTTTGCGCAAGGAGGGGCTTAACCCGGTAGCTACTATGGAGGTATTCTCCAGTCGTGCCGGGATACTCTGCGGCATGGAGGAGGTCAAGGCCCTGCTCTCCCGGATTTTGCCTGAGGGTAACCGTGAGGTATGGGCTCTGGCTGAGGGTGAGGCGATGGAGTCTAGGGAAGTGGTGCTGCGTATCACCGCCCCCTATCAGAGCTACGGCTTATATGAAACGGCAATTGATGGGATTCTGGCTCAGTGTAGCGGTTGGGCGACAGCGGCTAGGGAGTGTGTGGAGGCGGCTCAGGGGATACCCGTCGTCAGCTTTGGTGCCCGTCATGTTCACCCCTCGGTAGTCGGCATAATGGATTACTCGGCTATTATCGGCGGCTGTGCTGGTTGCTCCAGTATCGCCGGTGCCAGGCTGGCTACTATTGAACCGTCGGGTACTATACCCCATGCCCTGATTATAGTTATGGGTGATACGGTTAAGGCGACTTTGGCCTTTGATAAGTATATGCCGCCTGAGGCACCCCGCGTATCTCTGGTTGACACCTTTAGGGATGAGGCTGAGGAAAGCCTGCTGGTAGCTCAGGCACTGGGGGAGAAGCTCAATAGTGTGCGGCTTGATACCCCCGGCGAGCGAGGTGGGGTTACCGCTGGTTTGGTTAAGGAGGTGAGGGCCAGGCTGGACCAGGCTGGCTTTAAGCACGTGAGGATTTTTGTTAGCGGTGGTATTGACCCGGAGCGTATTGCCTGCTTTATTGAGAGCGGGGCTCCGGTTGATGGCTTTGGTGTCGGCAGTTATATCACCGGGGCTAGACCTATCGATTTTACCGCTGACCTACATGAGGTGGAGGGTAAGCCAATTGCCAAACGGGGCAGAATCCCCGGTATCACCCCTAACCCCAGACTTAAGCGTGTAATGTAATACCATAGCAGTCAAAGGAGGATTAAATGAAAGGGAAAGAGACGGAGATAAAGAAGAGGGTGAGAGAGGGCTATGCCCGCATAGCTAAGAAAGGCAGTTCCTGCTGTGCTCCGGTTAGTTCCTGTTGTGGCAGCGCTAGCCTGGCACAGAATATCAGCAAGAATATAGGCTACACAGATGACGAACTCACGTCTATTCCCGAGGGGGCTAATCTGGGTCTTGGTTGTGGCAATCCTGTTGCCCTGGCATCTCTGGCTGAAGGAGAGACTGTTCTTGACCTCGGCTCAGGTGCCGGTTTTGATTGTTTCTTGGCAGCGAGTAGGGTTGGTAAGAAAGGGAAGGTTATTGGTGTTGATATGACACCGGAGATGATTGAGAAGGCCAGAGAGAATGCTAAAAAGGGGGGCTACAAAAATGTGGAATTCAGGCTGGGAGAGATTGAGAACATACCAGCTGCCGATAATTCTGTTGATGTGGTCATTTCTAACTGTGTTATTAATCTTGCACCTGATAAGAGCCGGGTGTTCCACGAGACACTTCGGGTGCTAAAACCCGGCGGCAGGCTGATGGTATCGGACATCGTCTTACTTAAAGAGCTTCCCGAGTTTATAAGGAGTTCCGTTGCTGCCTATGTCGGCTGCATTTCTGGTGCCATGATGAAAGACGATTACATAGAGGCGGTAAAGAAAGCTGGTTTCCGTGAGGTCAGGATAATGGATGAGACTCCTTTCCCCATTGAGTGTATGGCCAACGACCCCACGGCAGGAGCCATTATCAATAAAACGGATATCCCCTCGGATGAGATAAATAGCCTTGCTGATTCGGTTCTCAGCATAAGGGTTCAGGGCATAAAGTAATAGGCTTAAACTTGCTTAAATTTCAGGCACAGGACCCTTTTGGTTTTTCTGCTAACCTTTACCCGTTCATCTATGCGCCAGCCGACTATCCAGATGATGTGTTGCGGTGAGCAGACAAGCGGGATTCGCTGCCGCCAGGCAGAAGGGATTTTGGCGTCAATCATGAACTCCCCCAGTTTCTTGGGCTGGCTCATACCCAGTGGCTGAAAGCGGTCGCCGGGCTGGCGGGGTCGCACCAGCAATTTATCGCCAGTTTTATCATGGTCAAGGTAGGCGCTAAAATCCTCGTCCTTCTCTGGCATCTGTTCCCGGCTGATGATGGTTGCCTCTATACGCCAGCCAGGTAGCACTGTTTCCCCGGGAAGCTTTAGGGTGAACTCGGTGTCTAGTATGGGGAAGGGTGATAGTGCTGCTTGGTCTGAACCGATGAGGTACCTGTCATATTCAATGGAAAAGATTAACCCGCCGGGCAGGTTGAGACTTTTTCCGGCTGGCTTACTGAGAATGTCCATTATTTCTTCAGTGTGGCGGCTCTCAATATCCTTGAGATTGCCTAATAGATCCTCTATCGCCCTTCTCAGCAGGTATCGCTTGAGGGCAGGGGGTAGCTCAAGGAGTTCTTCCTTGCCTAGAGTAATGGTGTTTCCCTGCTTTTGGGCAATCTTGCCCCATAATCGTGTGGTTTCTTTATCTATGAAGGCGAGGTCATCACCAACAATGCGGGCAGTCCGGAGCAGGGCTTCAGCCACCTGTGGGTTGTAGCTCTTGAGCAGGGGCATGAGCTGGTGGCGGATTCTATTTCTAAGTGGTGATAGCGACAGGTTGGAGGCATCAATACGGGGCATAAGCTGATGGCTTGAGCAATAATCGGCTGTCTCCTGCCGACTTACTGGCAGGAGGGGTCTTATTATAGTGAGGCCGCTCTTTGAAGATTGCCATGGGCTGGATGGTTGCAATCCCTGCAGCCCCGTAGTTCCTGTCCCCCGGATTAGGTGCATCAGTATGGTCTCTATATGGTCGTCGGCAGTGTGTCCAATTGCCACCCGGTCAGCCCCGATGGATTTGGCTACTTGAGCCAGGAAGGTATATCGCACCTCGCGGGCGGCCTCTTCCGGTGAAAGGTGTTGCTGGCCCTGGTACGCCTTCACATCACGTTGCTCTATGGTAGCTGGAATGTCCAGGCGGCGGGCCAGGTCGGAGACATACCGGGCATCGGCCTCAGACTCAGCACCTCGCAGTTGGTGGTCAAGGTGCGCAATATGTAGCCTTATACCCAGCTCCCCACGAAGTTCAATCAAGATATGGAGCAGGCATACTGAATCCGGCCCGCCGGATACCGCTACCAGTAGGCAGTGCTGGCCTGACACTAGCTTATTTTCCTGGATGAAGTCCAGCACCCTCTGATGCAGAAATTTCTGTCGTTCCCTTTTTGCCATGACAGCCTCGGTTAACTTGTCTTTAGGATAAGTTTGGTGCGGTGTATTAGCTGCGGGTAACGGGTAAAACCTAGCGCAGTGGCGACCTGCTCCGGTCTTCCCGAACCGCTGTTATCGCAGCGTA
>Ga0265594_1002036_pt1 | contig 15003 bp, 16 predicted proteins | sample saktaG_11_FD_190147 | JGI IMG/M metagenome (GOLD analysis project Ga0265594, IMG submission 190147) | Saline water microbial communities from Sakinaw Lake, British Columbia, Canada - sak_2011_5_24_80m | ecosystem: Environmental > Aquatic > Non-marine Saline and Alkaline > Saline ... | reverse complement strand
AGGATTGTGTTGAGAAAAATTTTATGGCATTTTCTTGCTCAATTTCTTATGCTTCATCATGGTTGAATAAATTTGATCTCTCAAATTGGCAAATTTAATTTAAGAAAGTTATGTTACTTACTATACTTTCTAACGATGCCTCACCAGGTGTTGGCAGAGAACCAGTCTCATCCGCACCCGAAGGCAGGCAGAGAACCATCCCGAAACAGACAACAATGAAAACCAGTACCCTATAAATTCTCATGATATCCACGTTCCCCGGGAAAACGTTGACTGGGACACACTATACCTCACACAATCCCCTTATCAGTCTTATCCGTCCGGTCCCAGCAGGTTATGCCAACGGGTACAGGATTTGTAGAGAACGATACGGAACTGGTAACCGGTTCTTCTCATAATTTTTACCTACCCTGTCGTAATTCCACCTGAAATAAAGTGCCAAACCTTTTATTAGAATCTCATTATGTATGTTGTAATATAGAAAGATTGTCTAAGTGCTTAATTAATGGCATTTACACGATTTATAAAGGGATTCAAATCTCCCAGGTACATAATAAACAATAGATCAGTGTCAACCGGTCTTGACATGAAGTACAAATTTTCCCCTTATTATTCTTCTGTTGCTACTTAACCAATGCAATCCAGGTGCATAAAGAACGATATCACGAGTACAATATCATCTGAATACTGATGATCTGCAGATATCCGTACTGATACATGGGGATTATCTCACTCCCGTCAATCCCTCCCTTCTATGCATAGCGTCAGGACTCACCGTATTTGAAGCGTTTTTCCAGGAAACACCCAATTAATGTACATATTGGATGGCGGCTCTGTCGATTTTTCAGGTGATATGAAATAGTTACATATGAATCATGTAATTATTTTCGACCTCTTCCTCCGCCCTCTGCATTCTTTTACGCTCTCTGCGGATGGAATTCTTAACGTGATAGAGAACAATGTCAACATGAAAGTCAGAATGTCATGTGATTTCATCCTGCCTGAACATTATCGTATGGTATCACTTTTTTTTCAGACAGAGCCGGATACATAATTTCAATCCAGCAGATCCGAAAAATATGTGTGTATCAGAAAAATACCGGCATCCCTCTTTTTAATCGGGCAGGACAAACCCGTTCTGTATCACGACACTGCCTTATATAACAACCGATCATGCAGTTGTATGTTCATAGGTGAACATATCAAAAAGAGAAGTTTGTATTGATATCTCAGGACTCCAACCGGTTTTCTGATGAATTTTTGAGATATCACCCCTCTGAACAGGAATCAGGTCAGGCAGGTTCCCCTGAAAGGTCACATTACTCGTAACTCCTGATATCTCTTCAAGAAACGTAAATATATCCTGAATTGAATACGAATTGCCGGATCCAACATTATATATCCCTAAAAACTGGGTATCATCTTCTGGTAATGATGCAAGCATCCAGTACGCCCTGACTGCATCCCTGATATCAATAAAATCCCTCCCTGAATTGGATCCTTTCAGACTGACGCCTTCAATGAGTCCTTTTTTCCTCATTTGCATCTGGTGTACAATATTTCCACAGACAAAGGAAAAAGGCTGACCTGGACCGATGAGATTAAATGGCCGTACAATGCAGACGGAGAGATGCTCCCTGATAGAATACAAATGAGAAAGACTTGTCTGTGCAGCCTTTGTAATACCATAGATACTTACCGGAAAAACAGGTGCATCTTCAGAAATCGGTTCTTCTCCCTGGTATCCGTACTCTGCAGATGAACCAATAACAACAATACGGGGATGTAATCCTGACAACAGAATTGCAGAAAGAAGGTTTTCTGTACATTGGACATTTGCATCAAGCATCTCTGAGAGAGATCCATGTGTCAGACCTGCAAGATGGATAACAACATCTGGTGCAATCTCCTGTACCAATTCATTTATTCGCCCTGGGTCTGTGAGATCTCCGTGAACTGGAATGTACATGCCAGAACCGGTAACTCCCAACCTCCGTACAAGTCCATATATAGTACAGGCAGGGACACTGCTATCCCTGATATAATTGAGAAGAAACTGGCCGGAAAAACCGGTTATCCCGGTTATCAAAACGTTCATTTCAGGAATAATCCAGGGTTTTTCTCAAATTGATCAAGAGCCTCTGCATAATCATCAGGCCGCCCGATATCCAGCCAGTATCCATTAAAAGGATAACTCCTAATCTTCCATTCCTTTTCAAGCATGTTCCTCATCAGGTCATCAAAACCAAACGGTTTTCCTTTCGGAACAATCGCAAGAATAGCTTTATTCAGGATATATATTCCCATACTTACCTGGTATGAAAGAACCGGTTTTTCCTTAAACGTGGTTATGGTATAGTCCGAATCATATTCCAGAATGCCAAAATCGGTCTCTACCTGCCGGGAATAGGTAGCAATAGTCGCAACAGAGTCATGTGTTGTATGATACGTTACCAGATCACGATAATTGAGATCTGTCAGTATATCTCCATTAATGACAAGAAAGTGGTCTTGTAGATTGTTGATGAGATGTAACGGCCCGATAGTTCCAAGCGGTGTCGTCTCATGACTGAACCGGATGTTACCGGAATTCGAGGATCTCCCTTCAATATACGCACGGATAAGGGCATCCAGGTATCCGGTTGAGATGATAATATCTGAGAATCCGGCATGTTCAAGCTGCCTGATAACAACTTCAAGTATGGGATAATCTCCAATTGGCATCAGAGGTTTTGGAAGGACCGTGGTGTAGGGATGCAATCTCTTCCCTTTTCCTCCGGCAAGAATTACTGCCTGCATATTATAAACCCGGATTATACGGCATATGTTTCCGTTTTAAACCTTGTCATGTTATCACGGACCCAGGTTATTGTCTTGGACAGCCCGGTAGAAAGATCTACTTCAGGCTTCCAGGAAAGAACCTCATCAGCCATCCTGTTATCACAGATAAGAGCCATTACTTCACTTGATTCCGGTCTGATTCTGCATTCTTCTGAAATAATAGAAGCATCCGGATTAATGAGATCAACAATTTTCTGGCTGAGATCTCCAATGGTTATTCCCTTTCCTGAACCGATATTGATGGTTTTTCCTAACGCATCATCGTTCTCACCCATTTTTATAAAACCCCGGATAGTGTCATCGACATAGGTCAAATCCCGTACGGGACTGCGGGATCCAATCTTAACCACATTTCCGGCAAGTGCCTGGGATATAACGGTAGGTATTATTGCCCGTGCAGATTGGCGTGGCCCATACACATTAAACGGTCTTATGATTGTTACAGGAAGGCTGAATGCATGATAATAGGATTCTGCAATTTTATCTGCTGCTATCTTTGAGGCTGAGTACGGAGACTGCCCACATAAAGGATGCTTTTCATCAATGGGAACATATTGAGCGGTTCCATAGACTTCACTGGTTGATGTCTGTATGAGTCGCTCGACCCCGGCATGCATACAGGCTTCAAGCACCCGGTGTGTGCCGATAATATTGGTATGAATGTATGACTCAGGAGCCTCGTATGAATAGGGAATCCCGTTTAATGCTGCCAGATGATAGACCAGATCAATTCCGTCCAGAGATGCCCGCATGGTTTTACCATCGGTAATATCCCCGGACAGGACAGTAATATCATTTTTAATGGCTGGGTCTATATCATCTACCATTCCCCAGTCTCCACGGGAGTTGTACTTGACAAATGCAGTGACACGAGCACCCGTGCGATGAAGCCCTTCAACCAGATGACTACCGATAAAGCCCCCGGCACCGGTGACAAGGACGTTTTTATCTCTCCAGTTCATCATTTAACTACTATGTTTGGTGCAATGATTATATAGTTAATGGCAAGAATTCAGAGAAGTTTGCCTTATCTATGTAGTGTGATTGGCAGGGCTACACCTTCTTATAATCTCTGTTTTCCTACGATTATAGAAGATGTTATGCGAGAGCACTATACAGTTAATGGCGAAACTTTCCTGAAAGTTTACCTTATCCTATGTAGTGCGATTGGCATGCACGCCTTGGAATAACATCTGTTTCACTACTATTATTCCAATACATTATACAAGAGCACTATAATCATCTTCCAGCTCCCTCATGAGCCGGGCCCAGTCTCCACGAAATTCTATCGTTTTTTGAGCATTATTACCTAATTTAACCCGCTCATCAGGGTTATCCAGAAGAAACCTGATTTTATCTGCAAGAATATCCGGTCTTTTGGGAGGAAATACCAGACCGTTGTGTCCATCACGTATCCATTCAGGCACCCCGCCCACGTCTGTCATAACACAGGCAACGCCACAGGCCATAGCTTCGAGCATGGAGACCGGAGTTCCATCTGATATTGCTGCTGAAATAAAAATATCTGTTTTTCGATAATCATCTGCCACAGAGGAATAATCAGTCCTGTCAAGAAAGTGAATGAACGAATCAAATCCCTGTAAAAAGACATATTCTTCAAACGCCTGCCGTTCAGGGCCACCACCCTTTAAAAATAACATGCTATCAGGATATGATGCATGCACACTTGCTACTGCATCAATAATGGTCTTTGGATCATACTCATGCCGGAATCCCCGGTTGGAAAAGATTCTAATCTGATGAGAATTGGCAGGGGATTTTACTATTCCTGGATAAAAAACGGACAAATCTACACCAATTGGCAGGTTTTTTACGGTATTTTCGGGTATGTTGTATTCGGTAATTATCGCCTGCCTGATATGCTCTGATACAGCATAGATTATATCTGCTTTTTTAAGTGCCAGTTTTGTATAGAGAAAATAAATCAGACCAGTATGGGGCAGAATTAATATGTCATCACCAAGAGCGGTTAACAACGTTGGAATTTTACGTATTGGCACAAGATGCCAGCCAAATTTACTCACATACATTGCATGAATGAGATCCGGCTGTACCCGGGCAATGATTTTTTGGATATATAGCTGTCGTGGGAAAAAATCCAGGAATATGTTCGAGAATAAGGACGGAAGAATGTGCAGAATCACTCCGGGAATGGGTGCATCAGGTGGGAGATAAGAGATGAGATGTACTTCATACTTTTTTTGTACAAAGTATTCTACAAAACGAATGGTATGGATAGAAGCTGCATTTGCTATAAAAAGTATATTCATCGTATCAATTGGGAGTACGTTATTTGTAGAAAATATATAGTATCTTTGGTTTTTCAGAGACACAGCACCCTTAGGACAAGGGTGAATCCTGGTAAAAAACAGGGATTTGTATAGCAAATCCAGATATTGTATCAACACCAGTATTTTGATAAATCATTATTATTTACATCACCGACAAATCTCATCCCATTTACCTTTCTCAAGGTTAATAGGAATATGGGGGATGTATCATGTCGGCTGTCGAAGAAGAGACAAAATCACTCAAAAACGCCGGAGAAAAACCAACGAGCAACAACTATTCAATAAATTATAGAACGATTACAGTTTTTCACGGGCAATATGCCGTTCTCTGGTTCAACTCATGCACGAACATATCGGGGACAATTATGGCAATCTGATAAATGACAATCAGATAATCTACCATGCTGTTAGTGCAGATGAACCACGAGGAAAATCCTTGGATAATCTCCGTCTGGTTTCTGTGATCTTAACTGTATCTGAATCAGGATGAAAAATAAAAAACAGATCTTCAAGCGAGGATTTAAAGAACTCAGGATATGAACTGTTTTTTATCAGGCATATTATCATTATATCCAAAATGAGCACAAAAGAGAGAAGTGAACCCAGGAACCAGAGCCGGGTTTTTTATTTTGGTCCCTGCAGGTGCATACCGAAATACTGTATATGTTTCCGAATTGTTATATAATATAATATCTCACATTTTTACGTGTTACAAAGGAACAGCTAATCCCTTGTAATGCATGGTGAAATTATGAACAGGCAAACAATACTTTTTTGCATGATAATTGGTTCTTTGGTAATTGGTCTTTTTTGTGCCGGGTGTACAGAACAGACCGTTACAGAAAACCAGTCATCTGGCCCCCAGCAACCCTCGAAAGGTGCTATTTCTTTTGTTGCAACACCATATGGAACAGAACTTTCCAGTGGTAATGTAATGTTACTGATGCTTGAAAAGGCCGGATACACTGTTGATATGAAAGTCGCTGATGTCGGTCTTTCCTGGCAGGCAGTAGGCGATGGTAATGTAGATTTCTTTATCGGTGCATGGCTTCCGACCTGTCATGGCCAGTACCTTGATAAATTTGAGGATGACCTTGATTTTGTGCGGAAAAGCCTTATTGGAACAAGATGCGGCCTGGTTGTCCCATCATATGTTGAGATAGACTCAATTTCAGATCTGAATACAAATAAAGAGAAATTTAACAGCAAGATTATTGGAATTGAACCTGGAGCCGGTATCATGGTAGGAACTGAAGATGCTATTGATGCCTACAATCTGGACTTTGAACTCCAGGCAGGCAGTGAAATTGGAATGCTTGCAGCTCTGAAGGATGCTATCGCTAATAACAAATGGATTGTAATTACCGGCTGGTCACCTCACTGGATGTTTATGGGATGGGATTTGAAATATCTTGACGATCCAAAAAATATCTATGGAGGAGAAGAATATATTGCAACCTTCACTAAAAAAGGATTAAAGGAAGAAAACCCAGAGATTTACGGGATCCTTGAACGGTTCAGCTGGGAGCCTTCTGATATGGAATCAATCATGTATGATGTTCAAAATGGCATGACTGATAAAGACGCAGCCCAGAAATGGATCGATGCACATCCTGAAAAGATCCAGGAATGGCTTGGAACTCCTTAATCCTTTTTTTCACCGCCTGACTTGTGCTAAAAACAGATCTGTTAATGATTATAGTGCACAGTAGAACTTCTTGGAATAATCGAAGTAAAACGGGAGTCATTCCAAGGTATAAATGTGAATCGCACTACACAGATTAAGACAAACTACCTAGAAAGTTAAGCAATAAATTAAATATCGTATCGATTTCATGATGGGGATCTCTTCTCTCCAACATCAGAAAATATAATTACCTGTTCGTTCTTTTTTTTATAATCAGACATTTTGCAGACATTTCATAGTGAATACTATTTTTCACAATGTGATCCAACAATCAAATCACTTTCATTACAACATCATTTACGTTCAATACTGTTGTGACATTTTTTCCATTAATATGTAGAGATATCTTTCTTACCCTGCTAAAGGAAGAACACCCATTTCATCCCTGATTTTTGAGTTGGTTTCCCTTTTTGATCTCGTATTGTTGAGTTTCATTATTTCAACATTGTATTGAGAACCCATTTGGTAAATGAGTACAAGAAGGCAGAGAACCATAATCAAGACAATGCGACAATACAATCTTCATTCTCAAGATACACCTCTGAGGCATGGAAAGTATCCCCCTTAATAAAACTAAAGGCCCTCTCAATAGGATTCTGTTCTTTGTAATATTAAAGACATATTTCAAGATCAATGTTACGTCATTACTGGCGAAAATAAATCTCCCCTTAAGTTCCTGTTTCTTAAGTATATCTCTGGGATAATTGTGATATTGCAAGATGCATGATGCCATAACTCACGGATTGATAAAACAGATGTAAAAGCTCTAATACGTACGGAACGACAGGATACCATGACAGGGTAAACACCTCCCAGTTGTTCACAAAATTGAGTCTGTTTTGCTGACTCATTCTATTCACCATACTAAAGGAAGTATTCAACTCCTTTTTTTATTTTAAGTTATTCAAGGGTTTGAATAGAAACATCTACTTCACCAAAATCAATATTACATCTTAAAAGGGGTGCGAACGAAATTGTGAAAACAGGCTGGATATTATAAATAAATCTGATTGTGTATAACAATGCAACTATATTTGATCTAGATAGATACAAATGGAAACACTTTTACCTGATAAAAACTAATGAATAGCCTTGAAAATATTATTATTACTATTAATATTATTCCTAATTGGAAGCACTTTCACATGTGGATGTAGTTTTCCGCACGTTTCATCAAATACTGTATGTAGTTACTTAGGTGATGATAGTTGGCAGTGTATAGAAACAAAGGACAGGTGGTCAAGTGACGGTGGCTATACACAACAAATTATTTGGTCTACACGGTCTTACTGTGATCCAAACTCTAAACGAAACCAAACTACAGTATGCAACGGAGATGATTACATACCATCAACACAAACACCAACAACAACACCAACGAAAAAGTGCGGAACCATAAAAATATCAGAGATGGGGAGATCATCAACAGCCAATGTTGAAATCCCGGAAGATATTGAGATCCCGGAATAAATCCCAGAGAATTTCAGTCCATAAGTGGGAGTAAAATTTGATATCCACAATGTCTGAATTGCTGTAGATAATGAAATTAATAAATACAAAAATGAGTACAAGTAAAAATGAAAACAAAAATGTCCATAATCCTGATAATTATCTTCTCTATATGGGTGATAATGTCAGTGCCTGCAGTAACTATCTCTGATGCAACCATTAGGCTTGGCAATGACAATGGGGGAACAATATCAGTAAACTACAAACTATCTGATCACGATATCAGGGTACTATCTTCGGAAAAAAAGGCTACTATGACTTTAGCGAAAGGGCTTTTAGGACTAAACGAAGATGGTTCGGGAACATATTCCTTTACCGAGAATAATATGACCCAGTGGGCAGATATGAATGGACAACGGGTTCTACTCTTTTCTGGATTTTATTTTGATAGGTATGACTGGAGAACGAACAATACTCTTATTTCCGAGTATCCGCGATTAGCTGTGATTAATCCTGATTTTCAGCCGGATTTAATTACCATTATCTGGCCAGATAATAGAGAGATCCAGTTAGAAAATGTAACATACATACCCAATATGTATATAAAAGTCTAGATATACCAGGATTCCATTTTTTTTGTCTTATCCTGCTGTCGTGAGAGATCAGCATCTGCCATCACCAATGATGCCAGATATAGTTTCTGTTTATTTGTTCCCCGAAAAACTAATAGATCCAATCTTTTTTTCTGATTTCACGCCTGGAATGCCAATATTAACAAGGCATCACACAAATCAGATTCAGATCTTTTGTACCGGCAGCTCAAAAATACTCTAAATACACGAGTTTTTAGGTCACAAAAATTAAAATCCAATAACATAAAGAGATTCTCTGACTAAATCCCACGATCTAAAGGACTCATAAGGTGTGAACATAATAACGGATTACTATAGAGACTCTGGATTTTAAACTCCAGGCAGGCAGTGAAATGGAAATGGTTGCAGCTCTGAAAGATGCTATCTTTAGACAAATGAATTGTATAGTTAATGGCGTAACTTTCTAGAAAATATGCCTTAATCTATGTAGTGTGATTAGCTTGCACTTCTTGGAATAACCGCCGTTTCACTTCGATATTACAAGAAGTTCTGCTGTGCACTATAATTACCAGCGGGTCGCCTCACTGAAAGTTTATGGGATGGGATTTGACGTATCCTGACTATCCAAAAAATATCTATGGAGGAGAAGAATATATTGCAACCTTCACTAAAAAAGGACTGAAAAAAACCAGAAATTTACGGGATCCCTGAACGGTTCAGTTGGGAGCCTTCTGATATGGAATCAATCATGTTTGATGTTCAAAATGGCATGACTGATAAAGACGCAGCCCAGAAATGGATTGATGCACATCCTGAAAAAATCCAGGAATGGCTTAACTCCTTAATCTTTTTTTGACATCGCCTGATTTTTCCCGTTTACCACTATTGAAATATCATCTAAACAGGGGATGACCTTATTTCCTTTCATACCCCAGAGTATCATATGGACATCTCTAATGAGATAATCAAAAAATCTCTGGAGTTTGGTGCCACAACGGCTGGTTGTGTCCCTGCGATAGTACTAAAAAACTGCCCTTCTGCAATAGCAACAGGAATACAGGGTTTTTCTGTCGGTACCGGAACAATTGTGGTGCTGGGATTATATCATGATCCGGCCCGGCCTGAGATGGACTGGTGGGAAAGGAAAAAGTACACCTGGAGACCGAATACTTTACCGAGTGGCAACACAGGTATCTGAATGGCTTAACAAAGAATATGACATCAAGGCCCATCCCATTCCGTACCAGATCTATGATGGCGGCCTGTATTTAAAAGACGCTGCAGTACAGGCGGATCTTGGAATAATCGGGAGAAACAATCTTGTCATTGTGCCAGGATTTGGACCGAGAATCAGATTCCGTGCCTTATGGGCAGATTGTGAAGTCCCAAAACCCGATATCTCAATTGATGCATCATGTTGTAAGACATGTAACGAACCCTGTGTAACCAGTTGTCCAATGCATGCGTTTTATGACGGAAAATATCACAGGGATGCCTGTTATGAACGAATAAATACAGATAAAAACTCTCCGTTTCAGCCACCAGGTAGTACAAACGGGGGTTTATCTGTCGATCATTGCAGGATCTGTGAACTGGTCTGTCCACAGGGTACGGAATAAATTTAAACCCATCATCCGGGATTATTGGTTAAACCATCCCTTCACCGGATCAGTCACGATGATTTTATACAGATATAGCCGATACAAACCACAGCAACCATGACTGCACCGATCCTCGTTACCTATACCTCATAAACCAGAACAACTACAGGAATTACTGAAATTATCGGAAAAATAGTATAAAATAATAGATATTCGGTTAATATTTTAAATATTAAGAATTTTATTTGCTTCCCTGGTATGATGCCAACCTGCTTTCTGACACTGATTGGATCGGTTCTGCATCAAGAAAGAGTACTGTCACCTGACCATTGCAAGGATGAACCTGCCCGGTCAGTATCTTTATAATCGTGGTTTTTCCTGAACCATTGGGACCGAACAGACAAAATAAAGAGACGTTCCTCACCAACAACTGATATGGTCAATAGCAGGTACATTACCACATTGTTTTCTTATATTGTTGGTATTGATAATCGGTGTTATCTCAGATACGTCATGATATCAGATAATGTATAGTTCTCTCTTTTTTTTCTCATACACTAGCGAGACGAAACCGGGATAAACCTACACTGGTTTAGTCACCCTTTTCCTGGGGATATAACACCTTTTTTGATTACCATATAAATGAACAACCTTAATTTGTTTACAACCTAAGAAAAAAGATGAAAGTTGGAATTATTCGATGTCTGATGACAGAGGATATTTGCACCGGAACGATGGATTTTGTTGTAACAAAAGAAGGAAAAGGTGCATTCCAGGAGACCGGCCCGGTTGAGATCGTTGGATTTGTAACCTGTGGAGGATGTCCGGGAAAACGGGCCATTCCACGGGCAAAGATGCTTGTAGACAGAGGTGCAGAAGCAATAGTATTCGCATCCTGTATCAGTAAAGGGAATCCGATAGGGTATCCCTGTCCTCATTATGCAAACATGAGAGACGCGGTAATAAAAGCAATAGACCCAAAAATCCAGATAATCGAATGGACACATTAATCAGAACCGTGTATCATACATTTTTCCTGATAACCAGATACTTTTTTTCTCATTATTGGCTCTTTTTTCATCAGACAAGTGCTAAATGGCTGATACCGGTTTTTAGAGATTGCAGGAATCATCAATGGATACTGATTGATTTTGTAGCAGGATGAAACCTGCAGTACAGGAATCTGAAAAACAAAAATATCCTATATGTCAGGGGAAGATACACATACTGATTCATCCAGAAGTCCTGATTTTTCAATGGCACACATTCTTAAATTCGGAATTTGAAATCGTGGAAATCTTTACATGTACATGAACCAATGAACGTATCAGGAGTTGATGGGATGATTTCAATTCTCAAAAGAAGTAAAGATAACGTATTTGGATTACAAGCATCAGGTGAGATAACCGCTGAAGATATTGAACAGGTGATTCCGATTCTTAATGAAGGAATAAAGAAATACGGAAAAATAAACTGGCTTATGATAATGGAGACCGGAAAATGTACAAGTTTACGTGCCATGTATGAGGATATGATGTGGCTGCTTTCAAACCTGAAACACTTTGACCGGATGGCCATAGTCGGAAACAAAAAGTGGGAAGAACTGTTAATAAAGGCGGATGGTCTTGTATTTGGAGAGAAATACTTTGATGAATCAGAGCTGGAAAAAGCCTGGAAATATGTTGAGACCGGCTCCTGACAGAACCTAAAAAAATTGTAAAACGGCTCAGTTACCTTATCATTCCTTTTCTGAATCATACTCCGGCTGAAAAACAACCTTGGATACCCTTTTACCATAAGTCCTGCCGATTCTGTAATAATGACATATTCATCAGATTCGGTTTTAATTAGATGACCTTTTGGTACTACAATCAGCAGACTGCGACCGGTTTTTAAGAGATCAACCACTTTCTTAAAGAAGATCCTGATATCAGGAATCTCATGAACCAGATAAAATACAAGCATAAATCAGGTTCTCGAGGGAGGTCAGGTTTAGTGAATCAGCTCTTAACTGGTGAATCAATATACATAAGAGCAGCTTTTATGAATTTGTACGTTCCTTACACAAATACTGCATTTTCTGCTTTATATCAACCGCAATGACCCTTCCACCTTTCTCAGGTCATCTCTGCAATGAATCAAATAAAAGCCCGGGTCCGCACCCGATATCAGCTACCATGTCACCAGTAGAATGTATGGTTTTTTAATTTGTTGGGGAGGACTGCACGAATTTCCTAAAGGAGTTAGTAAGCATGCCAGCAAGTGAGGCAGAACAGACCTTCTTCTTTTCGTTCATGCTACCACCTTCCTTGTAGAAGTATAATATGCCTGTTTTCTCTCTGGTATTTCAGCATGATATGCACATTTTTTTCCTTTTCAGAAATTTTCCTTTCTATTCATTTTTTCCGGTTAAAAAGATGTTCTGACAGAACTACCAGATAGATATACTCTCCATTTATGTTATCTTATACAAAAATCAATACGTACACAATATGAGGACAAACCCTGTCATCTCACCGTAAACAGATATCACACCCATTCATAACTATGTAATCAGCAGTAATTGCTGGTATCATCACCAGATTTTTTTCCTGATTACACACACAAACGGTAAAAATCCTATCAGAAACAGTCAATTTCAATGAGAACGTAGCCACATACCACTCACCAACAGATATGAAAACACATTCACAGACCATGACAGATACACGAGCAGACACCCACCATCAGGAAGATACCGAAAAAATAACAAAAGGAGTCTCTATTCTGACTGGTGATCCAAAAACGGCAATCCTGAAACTATCAGGTCACATGATAATTGCAATGCTCCTTCTCTCGGCGTATAATCTCGTGGATGCAATCTGGGTTGCAGGACTTGGACCGGGTGCTCTTGCAGCAGTAGGATTTATTACCCCGTTTTTTATGATCATTATCGGGATCGGAGTCGGAACCGGGGCTGGCACGAGTTCTGCAATCGCACGGCGAATCGGTGCACGGGATAAAACCGGGGCTGACAACACGGCAGGACATGCCATACTCCTTGCAATAATGTTGTCGGTTTTTCTGACCATCTTTCTTCTGATTTTTATTGAACCACTGGTAATCAGTATCGGAGCAGGAGAAACTGCATATCTGGCAGTTGAATACGGACAGGTTATATTTATCGGAACGTTTTTTATGCTGTTTACAAACATTGCTTACGGCATTCTCCGGTCTGAAGGAGATACAAAACGGACAATGTATGCCATGGGTGCCGCATCAATTGTCAATATCATACTCGATCCCGTACTGATTTACGGAGCAGGGATGGGAGTTGCAGGAGCTGCATGGGCCACTGTTATCTCAATGGGTCTGGTATCAGGAGTACTCGCCTACTGGTTTGTCATCAAAAAAGATACCTATGTCTCTTTTGCATATTCCTCTTTTGTTCAGAATAAAGCAATTTATTATGGCATCCTATCTGTAGGAGTGCCTGCAAGCCTTGAATTTTTTCTGATGGCAGTGATGCAGGGAATCTTAAATCTCATTTTAGTAATGGTATCGGGAACAGATGCAGTCGCAGTCTACACTGCCAGCTGGAGAGTCGTAATGTTTGCAATCGTACCCCTCATCGCAATCGGCACAACCGTTGTATCAGTTGCCGGTGCCACCTATGGTTCCAAACAGTATGAAAAACTCTCACTGGTGCACACATTCTCAATACAACTTGGTATCGGAATCAGCATAATAACCGCAATTTTGACGTGGATCTTTGCCCCCTTTATTGCAGCCCTGTTTACCTACTCCGAAACAAGTGTCATGCTGACCCCTTCAATTGTGGTATTTCTCCAAATATTCTGTCTCTTTTATCTGTTCGTACCGCCAGGCATCATGTCTGGTTCACTGTTTCAGGGGACCGGCAGAGGCACAACCTCACTTGTCATCAACTTTTTTCGCAGTATCGTATTTATTGTACTATTTGCATATCTTTTTGCGGTCGTCATGGACTATGGCGAAATTGGTGTATTGTGGGGACTTGTGACCGGCAACATCATCGGGGGTGCTGTGGCCTACATCTGGACACGTCTGTATATTGTCAGTCTGATAAAAAATGATGCCAGAAAACCCACCAGTTCTGAATGAAAATTACCCCATTTTAGCGAAAATATCACCATCCATACCATACTGAATCGGCAGGGATTGAGGTAATTCTCATATATGAATACCATTCATCCCACCTCATCTCATAAACAACATCGTAACAGTAATAGCTAACATTCAAAATGCCGGCACAACAGATACCTTTATTGAAAGGTACATCCACAAATCAACCCATGAGTACGTATAGAGCCATACTCAAAGTGGCGGTTCTCCTCTTTTGTCTGCTCGTACCGGTCATGGTAACAGGAGCCGGAAATGGAGAACTTACCGTGCACTATGTCAATGTCAGCCACGGTAACGCCGTTTTAATTCAGTATAATGAGAAAAACATGCTCATTGATGCAGGTACAGGGGAATATGCCGCTGACCTTGTATCTTAC
>Ga0265594_1002034_pt1 | contig 15018 bp, 14 predicted proteins | sample saktaG_11_FD_190147 | JGI IMG/M metagenome (GOLD analysis project Ga0265594, IMG submission 190147) | Saline water microbial communities from Sakinaw Lake, British Columbia, Canada - sak_2011_5_24_80m | ecosystem: Environmental > Aquatic > Non-marine Saline and Alkaline > Saline ... | reverse complement strand
TTGGGAAACTCCAAAACTCATAAGGTCTAACTGGCTTATCTGATGGGCATCAGTTCCGATCACCATTTTCACTCCCGCTTTTTTAGCTTTTCGGATATTAGAATCTTTAAGATCTAAGCGAGTCGGAGAAGAATTGATTTCTAAAATTGTTCCTGTCTTTTTAGCCGTTTCTAATATTTTATTAAAATCAAAATGATATTCATCACGATATTGAAGAATTCTTCCTGAAGGATGAGCAATAATATCAACATTGGGATTCTCCATCGCCCTAATAATTCTTTGAGTCATTTTTTCTTTGTCTATTTTTAGGGCCGAATGAACTCCAGCAATAACATAATCCATCTGTTCTAAAACCTTATCTGAAATATCAATAGAGCCATCTGTTAGAATATTTGCCTCGCATCCCCATAAAATTCTGATTTTTAATTTCTTATTTAATTTGTCTATTTCTTTTTTTTGTTTAAGCAACTGCTTCTCGTTTAAGCCATGCTCTATTGCCAAAAATTGAGTATGATCTGAAATACCAATATATTCATACCCCATTTTTATTGCTTTTTTAGCGATGGTCTCTATTGAATTCTTTCCTCCGTTCCAGTTAGAATGACAATGCAAATCTCCCCTTATATCTTTCAACTCAATAACCTTAGGAAGTTTTTTTAAATCTAATTCACTCTCTCTTAATTCCGGTGAAACCCAGTCAAGTCCAATTGCCCTATAAACCTCTTTTTCTGTTTTTCCAGCTATCATTTTAGCTCCCCTAAAGACACCGTATTCATTTAGTTTTAATCCTTTACTAATGGCAATCCTACGAGTAATAATATTATGTTCTTTAGATCCAGTAAAATATTGCAAAGCTGAGCCATAACTTTTAGCTGACACCACTCTCAAATCAATGTCTATTCCCTCTTTAATTCTTACCGATGACTTAGTTGTTCCATGACCCCAGACCTTAACAACATCGGGTAAAGAAACAAAGGAAGCCATAACTTTTTCTGGCTTTTTAGAAACGACCAAAATATCAACATCGCCAATTGTTTCTTTTCTTCTTCTAAAAGATCCAGCCGTGCTTATTTTTTCAACTTCTTTTAAGCTACTTAATTTATCTAAAATATCTTCAACAACTGGTGTTATTTTCCCAAGTAAAAATCTTCCGCTACTTCTTTCCAAGAAAGCAATCCCCTCTAAAATATTCTTTTCGGTTTTTTCTCCAAACCCTTCTAATTTGGCAATCTTGTTTTTCTTAGCTGCTTTCTCTAAATCTTTGAGATTTTTAATTTTTAACTTATCGTAAAGAACTTTGGCTTTTTTAACACCCATTCCTTCAACGGCAATAATTTCTTCTAGTTTTATTGGTGTTTCTTTTTTAAGTTTTTCGTAATCCCTGATAAAGCCCGTCTTCAAATATTCTTCTATTTTTTCAGCAATATGTTTACCCACTCCTGGAATATTTTCTAGGTCTTCTATATCTTCAACACTCTCTTGTAAGGTTTCTAAAACTTCGGCCACTTTTCGATAGGCCTTAGACCTAAAAGAACTATCTTCCATTTCAAGATAGTTCGCCATACTATTAAATATTTTTGCCAATTCTTGGTTTATGTTCATATTTGTAGAAACCTACGATTTAGGCATAGGATAAACTCTTTTTTGAGGAACCTTAGGTAAGATATCTTTTATTATAAGTAAAAATAATAGAGCAGCTAGTATATTTAAGACAATCACTCCGATAAACAACGGCGTAAAACCAAATTGACTAGCTATTGTTCCACCGACAATTCCAGCTATTCCGCCTCCAAGTCCCATGGCTGAGCTATCTAGACCCCAACATAGGGCTTCTCTTTTTTTAGGAATATGGCGACCGAAAATTGCATACCAAGATGGAACTGCTATAGCCATTCCCAACGCGTGAATTGCTTGACCAGCATATATGTGCCAAGCTTCCGTAGAGAAAAGAAAGATGACAGGGCTAACTGCTGTTAAAAGAGTTCCTAAGAATAAAGCTAGGTGGTCATCTTTTTCTCCATGGTTTTTATCTAAGAAACTAGCTATTGGTATTTGTAAAACGGACTTTAATACTAAATAGATTCCAACGGCTATTCCAGCCACCCGAACATCCCCTCCTGGAACATTCTTGACAATAAAGATAGCAAGAATTGGACTGATTAGTCCCCACCCAGAATTCATAAATAAATCCGAGTAGATCATTACCTTGATCACCTTATTTATTTTATTTTTCTTTTTCCTCACCATATTTATATATTATACACCACTTAAAAATAAAACAAAAGCGACCGAGTCACTTTCGCTAAAGTGAATCGGTCACCTTTTTAACTCTAATTATATTTTATATTCTTTATTCTATAGACCGCTTTCATCGGCGATAAAACAGTAACCTCGTCACCAACCTTGTGACCTAATAAAGCACTGCCCACCGGCGACTCATCACTAATTCTTCTTAGCATTGGGTTAGCTTCTAGAGTCCCAACAATTGTAAATTCATCTTTCTGACCACCAACTTGGACAGCAATTGTTGCCCCCAAACCAATAGCATCTTTTCTGGGTGGTTTCTTAATGATAACTGCTTTCTCTATAATAACTTCCAGTTCGGCCAACCTTGTTTCAAGAAAATTCAAATCTTCTTGAAAAGCCAGGTAATCAGGATTCAAATCTTCTGACTCCCAAATACTAGGAACATCTCCCTTGATCTTATTAGATCTAAGAATTTTTAAAGTTTCGTATTCTTTCTCTAATTTATTCAATCCCTCTTTTGTTAAATAAAAATTGTTTCTTTCTTCCATAATGCTTGTTTCTCCACCTTCATTTTAGTCCGCCAAGAAACTTTGTCAAGCATCTTATTTCTAGTAGCCCATTGGAGGCATTTGAGGCATTCCACCAGCTGGCGAATTCTTTTCTTCTGGTTGATTTGCAACCACAACTTCTGTGGTTAAGAACATACTGGCAGCAGAGGCTGCGTTTTGCAAAGACGATCTAACAACTTTAACTGGATCAATAATTCCTAGCTCTGTTAAATTTCCCTCTCTTAGTTTTTCAGCATCATAACCATAACCCTCTCCCTTTTCTTTAATTTCTGTAATAATAACTTCTGCCCTATCCACTCCGGCATTTACAAGAATTTGCCTGATTGGTTCTTCTAGAGCCTTCTTAAGAATATTTATTCCTATTTTTTCATCGCCTTCTACTTCAACACTGCCCAGACCTAAAAATGCTGCTCTGAGTAAAGCTGTTCCGCCACCAGAAACAATTCCTTCTTCAACAGCTGCCTTTGTCGCAGCTAGAGCATCTTCAACTTTATGCAATTTTGCTTTTTGTTCTACTTCAGTAGCAGCTCCAACTTTAATTACTCCAACACCTCCCGAAAGTTTAGCCAATCTTTCTTGAAGTTTTTCTTTTTCAAAATCAGAAGCTGAGTTAATTTGAGTTTTGATTTGAGCTAATCTGCTATTAATTTTTTCTTGATCTCCCTTGCCTTCAACAATGGTAGTATTTTCTTTAGTTGAAACAATTCTTCGGCAAGAACCAAGCACGCTTAATTCAACATTTTCTAATTTCAACCCCTTTTCTTCAGAAATAACTTCCGTTCCAGTAACAACAGCTATATCATTAAGCATCTCTTTCTTTCTGTCTCCAAATCCGGGAGCTTTTATTGCCAAAACATTAAAGACACCTCTCAATTTATTAACTACCAAAGTAGCTAAGGCCTCTCCAGTAATATCTTCGGCGACAAGAACTAATTCTTTTTTACCAGCTTGAGCTATTTTTTCTAAGACAGGAAGAATTTCGCTCAAGGCAGAAATCTTTTTGTCGGTTATCAAGATCATTGGTTCTTCATAAACAGCCTCCATTCTTTCAGCGTTCGTAATCATATATGGAGAAATATATCCTTGATCAAATTGAAGACCCTTAACAATATCTTTCTCAATTCCAAATGTTTTTGATTCTTCAACCGTAACCACTCCATTCTTTCCAACCTCATCAATAACTTCAGCAATTAAACTTCCTAACTCTTTATCTTCAGCAGAGATAGTGGCTACTTGAGCCATCTCTTCTTTGGTAGTAATTTGTTTGGCCATTCCTTTTAATGTCTTAACAACCTGTTTCACTCCTTTTTCAATCCCTCTCTTTATAGCTAAAGGATTTGCTCCAGCGGCAACATTTTTTAGTCCTTCGTTAATCATTGCTTGAGCCAAAACAACGGCAGTGGTTGTTCCATCTCCAACCATATCATTAGTTTTTTCAGCCACCTCTTTAACAATTTCGGCTCCTAAATTTTCTATTTTATCTTCTAGCTCAATTTCTTTAGCAATAGTTACTCCGTCATTAGTAATCATTGGCGAACCATAACCTTTGTCTAAAACAACATTTCTACCTTTTGGGCCAAGAGTAACCTTAACAGCGTTAGCTAATTTATCAACTCCGGCTTTTAATTGTCTTCTTGCTTCCTCCTGAAACTTAATTTGTTTTGCCATATTATTCTACAATAGCAAGAATATCTCCTTGCTTTGCTATTAAATATTCTTTATCTTCTATTTTTAATTCTGTTAAACTATATTTTGAAAATAGTACTCTATCGCCTATTTTTACTTTCATCGCAATAATCTTCCCCGCCTTTTCATGCCCAGGACCAACAGCAACAACCATACCTTCTTCAGGTCTTTCTTTTTCGGCAGTATCGGGTAAATAGATACCGCTTTTAGTTTTTTCTTCGGATTTGATCGGTTCAATTAAAACATGATCAAATAATGGTTTTATATTCATAATTGTTATAATGCAAATCTACGAATGATATACGAATGCTACGAATAAATTATTCGCGGTATTCGGATTTAATTCGCAGTATTCGGATTATATTTATTTTTAATATCTTATAGTTTACTCAAAACAAAAACAATGTCAACCCCGTAGAAGAAATTTGACAAAGATTTTTCTGTTGAAAAATCTAAACGCTGAAAGCAGTCAAATTTTCTCTACGGGGTCAACCCCCGAAAAGGAACCGAGTCACTTTTAGCTAAAAGCGACTCGGTTCCTTTTTATTCTTAAATTTATTTTTAAATTATTATTCTGAAACTAAATTATGTTCCTCCAATCCTTCAGCATACAACTGCCCAATCTGTGCTTCCGATAATGCTTGTTCATAGATTTTAGCTCGGTCGATTAAACCATTAAAATTCGGAGACCAGCTATAGTGAGGATATATTGGATCTTCACCAATACGAACCGGATAATTAGCTTTATCCCTATCGCCAGAAACTGCTGTGCTCGTTTTTTCTAATTTTCCATTTACATATATCTTTAAATTATTTCCGTCAAAGGTTATCGCTACATGCGTCCATTCGTTTAAAGAAAAAATGCCGGGACCCGCAATAACTGCTGTGGCATCACCAAACCATGGATGTAATTTACTGTTTATTCTTCCATCTGTAAAAGCCATTACATTAAATTCTACAGCATATCCTTTTGATATTATATGCCCTCCACTTCCTCCTTTCATATAGAACCAAGCCTCTAGAGTAAAAATATTACTATTAGATAAAAGTGCTGTACTATTCGGAATATTAACATTATCATTAATTCCATCAAATTCTAAAGAACATCCTTTTCCAGAAGGAGTGTAATCTTTATCCGTAGAAGCACATCTCCAGACGGGACCATTAGTTAAGGTTCCGTTATTATTGTTTCCTGAAGTATCATTGGCAATAGTTCCTGAGCCCTCGTCAAAATCCCAGATGCCGACGGCGTAGGCACCCAGACCATGATAGATATTAGATTCAAACTGAAGACCAGCTGCTATTTTGGCTTTATCTCTAGCTCCACTTAAAGAGACAAAAACTATACTAGCCAATAAGCCCAGTATGGCTATTACTACTAATAATTCTATTAATGTGAAAGCTTTGTTTTTCATTGTGTTATTATACCATACTGCATAGAAATGGGAGTTGTGGATAACATTTTATTCATATCTTAAGGCATCTACGGGTTTTAATTTGAGGATTTTTTTATTAAGTCATTTAGGTCATCTAGAATTTTCAACTTTCCAGCTTGTCGTATAAGATAATCCATATCTAATTTTTTGCCAGAGATAGCTAAAACTGATTCGGCATCTTCTAAATGCTTAGTGGAATAAGTTTCTTTCTGCCATTGCAACTTATTTAAAATCAAATCTTCTGGTGATACAAAATAAATATTTTGATTTCTGAATTTCTTTAATTTCCTATTTTTAAATTCAAATAACTTTTCTTTTTTAGTTACCCAAAAATCAACCTTTAAACCGCTATCCGGATCAATAAAATTGAACTCACTTTTATGCCGAATTGCGTCTTTTACCATCTCCTCATCCGCATAGCCCGCTTTACGGATATTTCTGAAAGCCCTTACCAATAAACTTGCTTGTGATTCAATAATTTTAACTACGATATCTATATCAAAAGTTGCTCTTGGCCTTCCCCAAACCGAAACCGCCATACCTCCAGTAATAACATATTTTATTTTGAGATCACTAAGAATTTTAGCAATATCAATAAGAAGTTTTTCTTGACTTGATATTTCCATTGAAAGAATTAAGTTTTAAACAAAAAGATGTCAGCTCCAAAGCAAGTCTAATTTTTTTCTCAGCAGGCATTTTTCTAAAAATTTCATCTTGCATATCCTGAGCTGTCTTTTTTGTTTTAATATTTTTCTTTTTATTCTTCCAAATCCCTTGAGCTTTCTCCCAGATCCTAAGAATCTCTTGAGGGTGTTCCCTCAAGGACAGTTTTAGTTTAGTTTTTGGATAAGTAACAACTTGTTGCATAATTCTAATTTTAGTTTATCATTCTTGAAAATCTATGTCAAATTTTTAAAAATTGGCCGGTGTAGGAATTTTTGGTTTTGGCTATATCTTTGGGAGTACCTTGGGCGACAATATATCCGCCTTTGTCGCCTCCTTCGGGACCAAGATCTATTACCCAGTCCGTGCACTTAATAAATTCGGGGTTGTGCTCAATAGAAACAACCGTGTTGCCTTTATTAGATAATTCTCTTAAGACCTTTATCAGTTTATTAATATCGTCTAAGTGAAGGCCCGTTGTTGGTTCATCAAGAATGTATAATGTTTTCCCAGATGATTTTCTGGAAAGCTCTGTCGCTAATTTTATTCTCTGAGCTTCTCCACCAGATAAAGATGGTGCTGGCTGACCAAGCTGAATATACGGAAGCCCAACCTCTTTCAATATTTTAAGTTTTTGACTAAGACCCGGCACTTGTTTAAAGAATCCTAAGGCCTCCTCAATAGTCATATCTAAAACTTCTGAAATATTCTTTCCATTATAACTAACTGCTAAGGCCTCTTCATTATATCTCTTACCATTACACTCTTTACATTCTGTATATATGTCCGGCATAAAATACATTTCAATTTTAACTTGACCTTGACCTTCACAGGCCTCACACCTTCCTCCTTTAACATTAAAACTAAACAATCCTGATGTATAATTTCTCGCCTTAGCTTCTCTGGTTTGAGAGAATAAATCCCTAATATACGAAAAAGCTCCAGTATATGTTGCCGGATTAGAACGAGGCGTCCTTCCAATCGGAGATTGATCAACCAAAACAACTTTATTCAAAAATTCTATACCTAATATCTCTTTATGCTGACCTGGCTCATCTTTGGCACGATAGAATTTCTTAAGCAGTGCCTTGGCTAAAATATCATTCATTAAGGAACTTTTGCCAGATCCCGAAACTCCTGTTATACAGACAAATTTAGCTAGAGGAATTTTAACATTTATATTCTTTAAATTATTCTCTGTAGCGCTTTTAATCGTCAAATACTTTTGGGTTTGACATAAGTCCGACTTATGCAAGCCTGCATAAGTCGGACTTATGCAGAATTTCTTATTTAAATAATTTCCTGTTAAAGTTTTCGCCTTTGCCAATTGTTTTGCCGTTCCTTCAAAGATTATCTCTCCCCCGTACTTACCAGCTCCAGGCCCAACATCAATTATCCAATCAGCTTCTTTAATAGTTTGCATATCATGTTCAACAACAATAACAGTATTTCCAAAATCTCTTAATGTTTTTAAAGTGCCAATGAGTTTTTTTTGATCTCTCGGATGAAGGCCAATAGACGGTTCATCTAGAACATACAACACCCCTGTTAATTTTGAACCAATTTGAATAGACAGCTTTATTCTTTGCTCTTCCCCGCCGGACAGAGTAGAGGCCTTTCTATCTAAGGTTAAATAATCAAGCCCGACATCAATCAAAAGTTGACAACGATTTAAAATCTCTTCTTTTATTGGTTTAGAGATTTTTGAATCTGGAAACTTTTCAAAGAAATTTTTAAGTTTACCTATGCTTGTCTCGGTAAGCTGATCTATGGAACAATTATTTACTTTCACCGCCAGAACCTCTGGTTTCAATCGCTTGCCGTGACATTCGGGACATTGCCGTACTACCATATATTGTTCAATTTCTTTACGAGTCCAGTCAGAATCAGTTGTATGATATCTTCTTTCTAAATTATGAACAACTCCTTCAAATTTTCCGTTGCCATATAAGATTTTATCTATTATTTCTTCTGACAAAGTCCCTACTGGCACATCTAATGAAAAATCATATCTTTCGGCTAGTTCGGAAAGCTGTTGATAAACATAGCTTTGACGACCGACTCTATTGAAAGCTTTCATCCAAGGAATAATAGCTCCTTCGGCAAGAGTAAGATTAGGATTAGGCATAACTAATTCAGGATCAACTTCTAACTTTTCACCCAAGCCAGTACATTTAGAACAGGCCCCATAAGGATTATTAAAAGAGAACAGGCGAGGTTCTAACTCTGGCAAAGAAATTCCACATTTATCACAGGCGAAGCGAACACTGAACATAAAATCATTAACCATAACTAGCCCTTTGCCTATTCTTAGCCCTATTTCTAACGAGTCACTTAACCTTTCTTTGCTTAGCTCGTTGTTAATAATTAAGTCATCTACAACAATTTCAATATCATGTACCTTGTTCTTATCTAAAACTCTTTCCAAAGATTGCTCAACTGTATAAACAATTCCGTCCACCCTCACCCGGACATAACCACCTCTTTTAATTTCTTCTAAAACCGCTTTATGTTCTCCTTTTTGAGAGCGAACAACCGGACCTAGAATAACAATTTCTGAATCGCTAGGAAGTTTTAATATTTGTTTTAATATTTGTCCACTTTCTTGACGAGAAATTAACTTTCCGCATTGAGGACAATGAGGTTTACCGATTTTGGCAAATAAAAGACGAAGATAATCATAAATCTCCGTAACTGTACCCACTGTAGATCGTGGATTATGAATCGCTTTTCTTTGGTCAATAGAAATGGCTGGACTTATCCCTTCTATTTTTTCGACATCTGGCTTATCCATTATTCCTAAAAATTGACGAGCGTAAGCTGATAAACTTTCTACATATCTTCTCTGACCTTCAGCATATAGAGTATCAAAAGCTAAAGACGATTTTCCAGATCCAGAAACACCAGTAATAACTACTAACTTATTTCTCGGAATCTTAACGCTAACATTTTTCAAATTATGAACCTTGGCATTTTTAATTGTTATGTAATCGTTTTTCATAAAACATAGGCAGGTCTTCCATTATACAAAATTATCAAAACAAAATCAAGTATAACTCTTTAGATATTGACAGATTCAAATGCTTTTGATAACATAATAGTAATGAATGCCGCAAAATTACTCTTTCATATTATTTCTGGGGCTTTAGGTATTTTTGTCGCAGCTAAGATAGTTCCGGGAGTAGAATTTTATGGAACTTACTTCTCCCTTTTAATAATTGGTGTTGTTTTAGGGATAATTAATTTCTATATCAAACCATTGCTAAAAGCGATATCGTTCCCTATTATGATATTAACTTTAGGCCTGTCCAGTTTAGTAATAAATTTGGCTATTATCTGGCTTATTGAAATTATATTCCCTAGAGAATTAGAAATTATTGGTTTGATTCCTCTATTCTGGACAACTTTAATAGTTTGGATCTTAAATTCATTCTTCGGATTACAAGGTAAAAAATAAATTATGACAATTTTATCAATTCTTCAATCGGTAATTGCTATCTTATTAATTATCTTCATTATGCTTCAACAAAGAGGAACTGCTCTAGGTTCTTCTTTCGGCGGGGGTGATAGTGGAGGAGGAGGCTTTTATTCTACTAGAAGAGGTATTCAAAAGAAACTGCTTTGGGCAACCATAGTTCTAGGAACTATATTTCTTGCTCTAGCAGTACTAAGACTTATCATTTAATCCTAATGATCAAAGAAAAAAAATCCAAGTGGCCTAATCGCAAACAATGGGCTCAGTTTTTCAAAATATTAAGCGGAAAAGAAAAGATTATTTTCCTTGCTCTTTTTGTCTTATTCTTATTTTCATTTGTTTCTATCTGTCTTAATTTTTATTACAGCAACACAAAACCCATATCAACAACCGGTGGCACTTATACGGAGGGAATTATTGGCCAACCAAGATTCATTAATCCCATTTATGCTAATTCTGACGCCGACAGAGATTTGACTCAACTTGTTTTTTCTGGATTAATGAAATTTGACGAAAATTTAAATATTGTCCCCAACCTAGCTGAAAGTTTTGAGATGGAAGATGAAGGTAAGGTCTATATTTTTAATTTGAAAGAAAATCTCAAATGGGAAGATGGTGAACCAATTACTGTTGACGACATAATATTTACTATCCATACGATTCAAAACCCTGACTTTAAGAGCCCCATTCAAGCAAATTGGGTAGGAGTGGAGACAGAAAAAGTAAATGATTCAACTATTAGATTTATCCTAAAAAGACCATACGCTGCCTTTTTAGAAAATTCCATTCTCGGCATATTACCACAACATATCTGGCAAAGTATTTCTGCTGAAGAATTTGCTTTTGAGCCACACAACCTAGAACCCGTTGGCTCTGGTCCATTTAAAATCAAAAAGGTTAAGCAAAAAATTAATCAAGTAACATCCATTATTTTGGAGCAAAATTCTTTTTATCATGGTAAGAAACCGAACATTTCCGAAGTTAAATTTCTTTTCTTTGAAGACGAAGATGAATTAATCAGAGCAGCTAAGAAAAAAAACATACAGGCCTTATCCTTAAGTTCAGCGGTAACCATTGATGAAAACTGGGAAAATCACTTAATGTCTTTGCCAAGATATTTTGCTGTTTTCTTTAATCAAGAGCAATCAAAAGTGCTTGGAGATCAAAATGTTAGATTGGCTTTAAACTATGCTACTAATAAAGAAGAAATCCATCAGAAAACCGTTGATTCCCCCATCTTGCCAGAAATATATGGATTTGATGAACCTGAAACAATCTATGAATTTAATATTAAAAAAGCTAAAGAAATTTTAGATGAAAATGGATACCAAGATACCAATGGGGATGGCATAAGAGAAAAAATCACTAGTAAAAAACCTGCCTTTGAATTTAAAAGTCAACTAACAAAAGGGTCTCAAGGAACAGAAGTAACTGAGCTCCAAAAGTGTCTGGGAGGGACAACAAGTGGCTATTTTGGAACTGAAACAGAACAATTGGTAAAAGATTTTCAAGAAAAAAACGGCATTGATACTCTTGGTTTTGTCGGCAAAGGCACAAGAGCAGCATTAAACGAATTTTGTTTTGAGCAACTAGACGAAATAACAGAATTAAAAATAACCATGGTAACTGTTGATCAACTTCAAATGACTAAGGTTTCTGAGATATTAAAGGAACAATGGAAACAAGTCGGCATAGAATTAGAAATTCAACAATACTCACTTCTTCAACTAGAGAAGAATTTTATTAAACCAAGGAATTATGACGCTTTATTATTCGGAGAAGTATTGGGAGCAATACCAGATCCATTTCCTTTCTGGCATTCATCTCAAAAGAAAGATCCTGGTTTAAATTTAGCCATATATGATAACAGCAAAGCCGATAAATATTTAGAAGAAAATAGAAAGGCCTCTGACTTAGAAACAAGATCTAGCAAATTAAACTCTTTCCAAAATATATTAATAAAAGATATGCCCGCTATATTCCTCTATAGCCCAGATTTTATTTATGCCACCTCAAAAGATCTAAAGGGAGTAAGTGTAAAGAAAATCACTGATCCTTCAAAACGATTTATCGACATTGAAGATTGGTTTATAAACACAAAAAGAATATGGAATTAAAAAACAAAACTCCGGATGTTCGTTATTTAAACGACATGAAGGATATTCTCTATGACAAACAATGGGCCGAAACAGCTGGCAATCTTGAACTATATTATATGTATCGCCAACTTACCGAAAAAGACGGGATAAAATATGATATTACTATTATCCCTGCTCAAATGCTTGGTAAAGAATTTACTAAAACAAAAGGGCACGAACATGTTGGGAATTATCCAGAAATATATACTGTTTTAGAAGGCGAAGCTATTTACTTTATGCAAAAACAAAAAGCTGATATTATTGAAGATGTTTATGCAGTTAAAGCCAGAAAGGGCGATGTTGTTATAATCCCTTCCCATTATGCTCATGTGACAATTAATCCATCTAATCAAGATTTAAAAATGGCCAATTGGATGGCTATAGAAGCTAAGAGCGACTATTCCCCTATCCAAAAAATGGGGGGGGTCTGCTACTTCTATACAACAGACGGTTGGATTAAAAATGAAAATTATAAAGAAGTTCCAGAATTAAGATTTGAAGAACCAAAAAAAGAAGTTCCAGAAAATTTAGAATTCCTAAAAGCAACATAAGGATAAAAGTGACCGAGTCACTTTCGGCTTAAAGTGACTCGGTCACTTTTAAAGACAAAGATTATGAGGAAAATTCAATTTGCAAATAACGAATATTATCACGTTTTTAATAAATGCATTGGGGAGTCTAAATTATTCCGAGAACGCAATGATTATTTAAAATTTTTAAGAGATCTAAGAGACCTAAACAATGAATCGCTTTATGGAGTACGACAGAAAATAATTGAATCGCAAGGATTTGAAAGATTTGGCTCCTTCTTGGAGGACAAAGAAAAAATGGTTGACATTATTAGTTATTCCCTATCGCCTAATCATTATCACCTCATCTTAAGACAATTAAAAGATAGTGGAATAAGTCAATTCATGCATAAAACAGGAATTGGTTGCACGGGTTATTTAAATAAAAAATATAAACGATCAGGATCTATTTTCCAGGGCCCTTATAAAATAATTCACATAAATAGCAATGAATACTTATTATGGCTATCTGGCTATGTAAATGGAAATATTGAAATTCACAAAACTTCTGATGCTGAGACCTACGAATGGTCTAGTTATCAATACTTCTTAGGCTTAAAAAATTCTGAAATTATGGGAGATATAAACATGATACTTTCCCAATTTAGTAGTCGAGATAGTTTTAAAGATTTCACAAAGAGAGTAATTAGAGAAAGCCAAGAAAGAAAAGACTTAAAAAAATATTTATTAGAAAGTGACTCGGTCACTTTCGAAGAAAAGTGACCGAGTCACTTTTAAGGAAAAACTATTATGATTAAAAATATTGTATTTGATTGGTCAGGGGTTATAAACGATAACTTTGAACTAGTATATAATGTAGCAATGGCTATGTTTATTGAATTCGGAACTGAAAAGATATCCGTAGAGGAATTTAGAGAAGAATTTGTTCTTCCCTATATGATCTTTTACAATAAATATATGCCTAACCTATCTCTTAAAGATGAACAAGAAGCATATGTGCGACTTTATAAAAAGCTAAGCCTTCAATATCCATCCGATGCTTATCCGAATATCAAAGAGACTTTAATTAAATTCAAAGACTCTGGAATTAATATGAATATAATAAGCTCTGATCATAAAATTACTGCGTTAAAAGAAATGGAACGCTTTGAGATGCAAGACATGTTCAAAAGTATCATCATCGGAGTTCTTGACAAATCAGAATCAATTAAAAAAGTGATTAGAGATAATAGTTACAACCCCAAAGAAACCATTTTTATTGGAGACATGGAACACGAAATTGAAGCAGGGAAAAAAGCTGGCACCTTAACCGCTGGGGTTACATGGGGCTTTAACACAGAAGATAAATTAAGATCTGCTAATCCAGATTACATAATCCACAACTTAGAAGAACTAGAACAAATAATATTAGGAAAGTGACCGAGTCACTTTTAGCTAAAAGTGACTCGGTCACTTAGTCGCTACTAAGGAAAATAAAAAATATGATTAAAGAAAAAGAATTAGATACATTAAAGATTATTCCTCTTGGAGGATGTGAAGAAGTCGGTAGAAACATGACTGTTTTTGAGTATGGAAAAGATATTGTTATTTTAGACATGGGTCTTCAATTTCCCGAAGAAAATATGCCTGGAATTAATTATGTTATTCCTAATGTTGAGTATCTCAAGGGCAAAGAAAAACAAATTAGAGGTGTTGTTTTTTCTCATGGTCATATGGATCATATAGGAGCTGCTCCAATACTTTTGGAAAAACTTCATAATCCAACCATTATCGGTAGACCATTTACTTTAGATATGGTTAAATTTCGTATGGAAGATTATGCTAAAGGAAGCACTAAAAAAGTTAAGTGTGTTTATATAAAAAATGTCGAAGAAACCGTAAAGCTTGGTGCTTTCACTCTTAAGTTCTTTCCCGTTGATCATGCCATAATGGATGCTGTTGGCGTTATTCTTGAAACACCTTCGGGAACTGTTATTCATCCCGGCGACTGGATGATGGAGCATGACCCACTAGGAAAAAATAAGATAAACTATGCTCAATTAGGCAAGCTTCCAAAACCAACCATTCTAATGCTTGAGAGCTTAGGGTCAACAAACACCAAGACCCCTGTTACTGAAAAAGAAATGTTTGACAATTTAAGAAGGATTATTGAAGAGGCTCCGGGAAGAGTTATTATTGCAACTTTTTCATCCCAAATAGAAAGAATAAAACAGATAATAGAATATGCTACTAAAAACAACAAGAAAGTTGCCTTAGATGGTTTTTCTATAAAAA
>Ga0265594_1002033_pt1 | contig 15020 bp, 11 predicted proteins | sample saktaG_11_FD_190147 | JGI IMG/M metagenome (GOLD analysis project Ga0265594, IMG submission 190147) | Saline water microbial communities from Sakinaw Lake, British Columbia, Canada - sak_2011_5_24_80m | ecosystem: Environmental > Aquatic > Non-marine Saline and Alkaline > Saline ... | reverse complement strand
ACCGGATAATGAGATAAACTGATATTCTACATCAATTGCATTGATAATATAACCATTGCGGTAAATATCGCGCCGACCGGATAATTCATAGAGATCATCACCGACATTTAACGTGACCTGTTTTCTCTTTACACCCTTATCAGTTTCTATATCGATTTCCACTTTTGCAGATGTTCGTGTTCTTGTTGAATAAACCTTTTTCAGGCATACATATGCCTCGTTAAAGTCATTTTCCGTAACTACCGAATCGACTTCAATCTGTTTCACAAGACCATTATCGTAAGCCTGAACCGGATTAAGGCTATAAATCATATTATAACGTTTTATATGTGTCGCTGAAAAGCGCAGCGTACAGAGATAATTAAGATTTTCAATCGCCTGTTGTCGAATCTCGGTTTCCATATTTTGCGGCTCGTCCACAATCACAATCGGATTTGTACACTGAATAAACTCAATCGGTCGCTGTCCGGTCAGTTTATCATTGGGACGGTTAATGATATTTTGATCTTTGGCGAAAGAATCGATATTTATTACCATAATTTGAATGGCGTCATTAATCGCAAAACTGCGTAAACGCGATACCCGCCTGGAATCGTAAACATCATAATTTAACGGGATATTACCATAGAGATTCTGAAAATGGTCGTGAGTGATTTCGAGATTTTTTAATACGCCTTCCCGAATGGCAATACTCGGTACAACAATAACAAACTTTTTAAAACCGTAAAGTTTATTCAATTTGTAAATAGCCCGCAGGTAAACATAAGTTTTTCCCGTGCCGGTTTCCATCTCAATAGAAAAATGCATACCTTCCAGCTGTTGGGATTCCGACAGACCGTTATGTTTTTGTATCGTTTTTAAATTTTCTAATATTTGTGCTTCGGTTATTTCGAGTTTATTACCGACGCCCATTTGTGATTGAATATCTATTTGCCCCAAAAAGGAAAACTCAAAATCGCCCTTTTCAAGAGATTGTCCTTCGAACAACCCTGTTATAGAATCAATTGCATCTAGTTGATAATCCTGGTTAGGGTCGAATTTTAACTTCATCCTGCATATCCCAATTTGCTCCGCAGCGCGGAGCGAATCGAAAAGCAGTTATAGAACTGTCTCATATTTCTTAAACTCTGCTCGGAAAATCCTTTACCAAACTCTTTTGTTAGCCGGATAGATAACTCTTTAATTAGAGCTTTGCCATAATCAGCGCGTTCTTTACCGTGCTGTTCTTCCTCAATGATTATCTTTCCAATATTCCAATATGCCTGCACCATAGAGAAATTTACAGCACGAGAAACATATTTTCGGGCTTCGTAAAGAATATTTCGAATCGATTCGTAAGTTTGCTGTATCTCAATTTGAGAATTCATCTTAATTCTCACACCGCCCCCATCTCAATCCCAGCATCCTTCATCTGCAAAGCAGTATTGGTTTTCAATTGATCATTGTTTTGAAAAAGCCTGTCCAACGTGATAAGTTTCTCCGGTTTTCTGACTATAACGGTTTTCATAATGTCTTCATCGATTTTTTCCAGAACGACTGCAATCTCATTCTTGTTTATCCAGAAAATTCCATCTTTATATTCAATCTCCGACGTCAACTCTTTCCCGGATTTCAATAACAGCTCGTATAGAATATCCTCAATTTTCGCCTCTTTTGCAACCGGATCGGCATGTTTTTCCATTTGACGCAACAGTTCTTCTTCACTTTCGATCCGGTCGCTGCGCCAAATTTTAAAATTGGATTGACGCAATTTGAAAACCTTGAATCCCAAATCCAAACCGCTTTTGGCAAAATCAAATTTACCTTCATCATCTTTCTTTATCTTTTTTATCACCCGCCGAATACGCTCCTTACCGATCTCCGCTATGGTCTTGTATCCGGCTTTATACGCTTCGGACTTCTCATCACAAGGCTCCGGCATCTGTACCATGATGAATTTGCGATTGCCACCGTCTGCTTTATTTAAATCCAGCACTGCGTGAGCGGTGGTGCAGGAACCGGAGAAAAAATCAAGTGTAATATCGTCATTTGAAGTAACTAAATTTACAATCCACTTAATTAGATCTTTTGGTTTTGGGAATTCAATAATTTTTGATTCAAATAGATATTCAATTTCTTGAGAACCTTTACGAGTACTTGCTATTTTACGAAGTACTGATTGGGGATTTATATAACCTCTAACTTTTTCATATTGCAATACACCTTTTTTGTCGAAATAAAACCTAATAACCCTCTGTCCTTTTGTGTCACATGTTTCATTTCCTTCTAACCAGCTTAAGATTTGATTCCTCATTGCCCAGCCAGCTTTAAGTTCTACCTCTTTAACCAAATATCCATCTTTAAAAACCATTTCATCACTAATTATTTCTATTTTTTCACTAACACCAATAGTACCTTTAAAAGTTTTATCATTTCCTTCAAACTCAATTCCTTTTGGAAAAGTTATATTGCTAGCTGGGTTACCTTTTGATATTTTTTTGACGGCACGTTCAGATATAATAGAGTCTTTCCCGGTATAAGCAAAGTTTGATAAATCTGTTTTATATTTTGCATATGCTAAAATATATTCATGTGAGCGAGTAAAATGACCGGCAGCAGTTCCTGTACCCAAATCCCATATTAATTCTGTTAAAAAATTCTCCTCCCCAAACACCTCATTCATCAGCATCCGCAGGTTGTGAACTTCATTATCGTCAATCGAGATGAAGATCACGCCATCCTCCTGTAAGAGATTGCGAGCCAGGAAGAGCCGCGGGTACATCATGGAAAGCCAGTTGGAGTGATAATGTCCGCCGTCTTTGCTGTTGCGGAAGAGTCCTTCACGGGTTATCATTCCGTTTTCATCTTTGGTTCCGCTGCGCTTCAGATAGTCTTCCCGGTTTTCGGCAAATTTATCGGAATAGATGAAGTCGTTGCCGGTATTGTAGGGCGGATCGATATAGATCATCTTGATCTTTCCGAAGTAGGATTTCTGCAGGACTTTCAGAACTTCGAGATTTTCACCTTCAATGAACAGGTTTTTGGTATTATCAAAATTGACGGATTCTTCTTTATCTGGGATCAGCGTAGCAGTAGTTGGTGTTTGCAGTGCTCTGAAAGCTTCGGATTTCCCCGCCCAGTTCAGGTGATAGCGCTCGTCTTTGAATTCAATATCTTCACCCAAGGCGGCTTTCAGTTTCTCCCAGTCGATTTTTTCTTCCGTAAATGCTTCGGGCAGAATTTTTTTAAGATCATTGATTTTTTCTTCTACAACGTTCAGCGATTTTCCATCCATCTCATTAAATCCTTAACGTATTACTTCGTTCGTGAATGCCGGCGAGCGTTCAATTTAAACACACTCTTAATCTTCATTGTTGCCTTGTGCTTTCGCGGCATAATTCACCGAATCAAATGCAAATTTCACGGCTTCTTCAGGAGTATCGACAGCAACAACCCCTTTGATGTCCCAGGAATGCAATGTAAATACCGGAATCCGAAACTGGAGACAATAGGCAATTTCAGAAAGAGTGCCGTATTCGCCGCCAATGGCAATCGCCGCCGATGCGGTTCGTGCAATAATCGAATTTCGCGCCAGCCCGACGCCGGTGGCTATCGGGACCGTCACCCAGGAATTGGCGTCTTTTATATCATCGCCGGGTAAAATCCCGACGGTAAGACCGCCGGCTTGCGCCGCGCCTTTACAGGCAGCTTCCATTATGCCGCCGCGTCCGCCGCAAACAAGTATAGCGCCTTTTTCGGCGATTAGCCTGCCGACTTCCAACGCCTGTTGATAAAGAGATTCATCACAATCTCTTCCGCCGATTACGGCAATGATCTTCTTTTTGCCACTCATGGTCTCAATCGGTAAATCGTCCTGGCAAAAGGTATCGACTCACGTATCTGTACGACGCCGGACATCCATTGAACCAACCGTTCCAGTCCGACACCAAATCCGCTGTGCGGGACTGAGCCGTATTTACGCAAATCCAGGAACCACTGATATTCATCCAGAGGCATATCTTCAGCAACCATTCTCTGATACAGAAGATCATGATCATCTTCCCTCTGAGAACCGCCAATGATTTCCCCAAACCCTTCCGGTGCAATCAGGTCGGCGCCCAGGACCAGGTCGGGATTATCTTTATCCCGTTTCATATAAAAGGTTTTAATCTCCTTGGGCCATTTTTCAACAAAAATCGGTACGTCAGAGCCTTCCGTCAACATTACTTCATCTCTGGCGCCCAGGTCATTCTCATTGCCGATCTCCGAGCCCTTGCTGCGCAGATATTCAACCGCTTTCCTGTGGGTCATCCTCTTGAAAGGAGCGTCGGCTTTCTTTAATTTTTCCACATCCCGTTCCAGAATTTCCAACTCCATGGCATTTTTCTCCAGTACCGCCCGAATCACAAATCGAATTAATTCCTCTTGAATTTTGAGATTCTCATCGTGTTCCACAAAAGCGGCTTCGGCGTCCATCATCCAGAATTCGGTCAAATGTTTGCGGGTTTTCGATTTTTCCGCCCGAAAAACCGGACCGAAATCATAAACCCGACCTAAGCTCATAATCCCGGCTTCCAGGTAGAGCTGCCCGCTCTGGGATAAATACGCGTTGCCGAGATCAAAATAAGGCACTGTGAATAACGTGGTCGTGCCTTCACAAGCGTTGGGCGTCAACAACGGTGAATCAAAACGAATGAATCCGTTATTGTTGAGATATTCCGTAATTGCATAATAAACCGTATGCCGGATTCTTAAAATCGCCCACTGTTTCCGGGAGCGTAACCACAGATGCCGGTTGTCCATCAGGAATTCAACGCCGTGGTCTTTCAGAGCAATGGGATAATCATTTGCAATTTGTACAACCTCAATATCTCTCACAACAATCTCATAACCGCCGGGTGAACGTTTATCCTCATGGATCAATCCTTGAACAATTACCGAGGATTCCTGGGTTAATTCATCTTTTATATTGAATACCTCTTCGGAAACCTCGTTCTTCAATACAACGCCCTGAATTATTCCGGTTCCATCCCGCAATATCAGAAACCAGATTTTCCCGCTGGAACGTTTATTGTAAACCCAACCCTTCAGGGTCACTTCCCGGTCATTGTAGTCCTTTATGTCTTTTATCAAAACCCAACTCATAGACTCCTCATTTTTTCAGATTAACCTTTCAAAATAACTATCATATCTTGTTTTCTTACTCGTTACAAAGCCCCGGCTTTGTAACGAAAATTTCATCCCTCGCTAAAAATATCAGAGAATTAATCCTCCGGAAATTATAAAATTTTCTACCATCCCGCCAGAATTGAATTGATGATATCTTCAATTATCTGGTCAACTGACTTTTCCAAAGCAAGTTCGCGGGTTCGATCCGTTGCGCCGGTCGGATCATATTCGCTATAGCCGGTAAACTGTTTTTTAAACAGGCTTTTATTTTCAATTTTATCAAACCACTCCACTTCAACTTTCAACGTCAGCCGGTATTCAGTCACCGCTTCGCCGCTCTCCGATTCTTTGAACACCAGAGGACGATCCTGAATACTCTGAATCGTTCCATGTAATACCGAATGGGCGTTATCTTCTTCGGCTAATTTCAGGATATTCTCCTGAATAAAGCCAATGCGAATTTGATCGGTAACAACCTGCTGAATATTGAATTCTGCCGTACGATCTGTCAACACCGGAATTGCGACACTCTTGATGTGCGGCGGTAAGGTTCCCTTGAAAGAATAAATCCAGCAGGCAGAATTACTCAACAACATAAATATCACAAGAATTATCCCAACAATTTGATATTTGAAATTTGATATTTGAAATTTGAAATTTGACATTACTTAAAGTCCATATTCTTTTATTTTTCGATACAGGGTTCGCTCACTGATTTTTAGGGCATTAGCGGTTTGCCGCTTGCGAAAATTAAATTTTTTAAGAGTCTTCTGGATCAATTCCTTTTCGACTTCTTCCAGCGATACTTCCCCAAGTATATTCGGATTTACCATAAAGTCATCAGCCATTTCAAGGGATAATTCTTCCTCGACAGATTCCTCTTCATCAAGAACCGGCGCAACATAACGCTGGATTTCCGTACTGCCACGGGAAGCATCAAAAGAAATGGAACTAAAATCTCCGGTCACGGCGTTTTTAATATCGTTAATATCGCGGCGTATTAATAAAATTTGCTGTAGAATTAATTCGCGTTCCGCCTGATCGACGCTTTTGGAAATTTTCATCGGAAGATTTGTCGATGGTGTTCGTCTGCCGATATTTAACCGTTTTGCTATCATGCTGCTGGTAATAACTTCGCCTTTTTCCAGTACAATCATGCTTTCGACGAAATTTTTTAATTCACGGATATTTCCGGGCCAGGAATAATTTTCAAGAACATGAATAGCACTGGGCGAAAATCCCTTAAATGGAATATTGTTTCGATTGGCGAAGTCCAGCGCAAATTTTTCAATTAACAGGGGAATATCCTCGCTGTGATGCCGCAATGCCGGAGCGACAATCGTAACCGTCTTCAACCGGTAGTAGAGATCCTTGCGGAATTTTTCTTTATGAATTTCATCTTCCAGATCTTTATTTGTTGCGGCGATAATCCGAACGTCAACTTTTTTCCCAATAGAACCGCCAACCGGAAGAAACTCTCCCAATTCAAGCACTCTCAATAATTTTACCTGTGTTTCCAGAGGCATTTCACCGATTTCATCCAGGAAAATCGTACCGTTATTGGCAGTTTCAAAATATCCTTTCCGTTCTCCAACCGCTCCCGTAAAAGCGCCTTTGACATGCCCGAAAAGTTCGCTTTCCAGGATTCCGGCAGGTATGGCGCCACAATTCACTCTCACGAAAGGCTGGTGCTTCCGCAGACTGCGCCGGTGAACGGCGTCGGCGATCAATTCTTTCCCGGTTCCGCTTTCTCCTGCGATTAAAATCGTGATATCGGTTGCCGAAATCTGATCGATCATCTCAATTACCTCTTTGATTTTTTCAGACTCGCCAATGATACCAAAACTCTGTTGCAATTTATTTAAACGGGCTACTTCCATTGAAACCTCACTTCTATCATTTATCCTCTATTATTTTCCTTATGAGAAAGCCTTTCCAGCACACGAAATCCTATATCGCGGCGATACTGTTTACCTTCAAATTTAATAATATTTACATAATTATATGCGCTTAAAATTGCATCGTTCAGACTTTTTGATACAACTGTTACACCCAGCACTCGTCCACCGTTCGTTAAATATTTCTCACCATCAAATTTAGCTCCCGCCATAAATATGTCGGCTTTTTGACTCTGAAACAGCTGTTCAATACCGGAAATTTCCTTCCCTTTTTCATAGCTGCCGGGATAACCTGCGGACGCCAGAATAACACAGGCGGCATATCTGCCGGAAATCTGAAAAGACGACACATCCAGTTTCCCCTGAGCGACACTCAGCAGTAAATCCGCCAGGTCGGATTCGATTAATGGAATAACAACCTGAGTTTCGGGATCGCCGAAACGGGCATTGAATTCAATCACCCGGGGATTTCCATGATGAATCATTAACCCGCAATACAGTACCCCTGAATAAGGTGTTCCCCGTTCCTTCATACCTTTCAAAACCGGTCGAATTATGTGCTCCTCTACCTTTCGCAACACTTCCGGCGTTCCAACCGGAGCGGGAGCATAAGCACCCATACCGCCTGTATTGGGTCCTTTATCGCCGTCAAATACCCGTTTATGATCCTGTGCCGGGGATAACAAAACATAATCGCTTCCGTCGGTAATTGCAAAGACCGAAAGCTCTTCGCCTTCCAGAAAATCTTCGACAATTACACTATTACCGGCGGCTCCGAATTTCTTTTCTTCATAAATATCGATAAGAGCCTGCTGCAAATCATCCTGATTCTTAATGATTATAGCACCTTTTCCAGCCGCTAATCCATCGACTTTGATAACATAGGGAAATTCTTTACCGGCTGTTGCCTCTTCCACATCTTTGCGAGAAGTACAGACCTCGTAAGGAGCCGTTGGAATATCATGCTCCGACATAAACTGTTTGGCAAATACCTTGCTTCCTTCCAGCATCGCCGCTTTTTGAGACGGTCCAAAAATCGTCAAGCCGTGCGAAACAAATCGATCCACAATGCCGTTTACCAGCGGTTTTTCGGGTCCAACGACAGTTAAATCAATTTCATTATCCCTGACAAACCCTATAAGCTCATCTATCTCCGATTCGGATATGGGAATATTTTCAGCATAACAGGCTGTTCCGGCATTGCCGGGAGCGCAGTAGATCCCGGTGACTTTTTCGGATCTGGATAGTTTCCAGACAATGACGCTTTCTCTGCCGCCGCTTCCAATTACCAATATCTTCATTTGAACTTCCCTAATAAGTTTTATTATTATTCAATTTTAAAAAATGATACACTTAAACAAATATCAAATATCAAATTCCAAATCTCAAATAAATTACAAATAACAATTTTCAAATTTCAAATCTTTGATTTACTATCTTGATTTCTCGATGATTAATGAAAGTATCTTTTTTAGCTCGATCGCTTCAGTAATCAGACGATTACTTTCCATATTAAACTCGTCTGAGTTTATTTCAGATAATAAACGTAACCAATAAATACTCTCTTTGGCTTCTTTTCGACTTATCTTAACGCGCATTAAAAAATCTTTTTTACTTAAGGATTCATTCGCTTCGATATAATTAGCACCAATGGAACCGGAAGATCTAATCAGTTGTTTCCCATCTTCTATATTACTTATTGATTTGGAAAGACTCTTCAAGAATATTCGCACATCTTTCGCAAATTGAAATGTTCTCTCCTCAAGGTCATATATCGGTGTTTGTTTGTTGGTATTTGTCATTTATTTGTCATTTGATATTTGTATTTTGGAATTTTCTCACGATGATTAATGTCCTATCGTTAGATTTATTTGATTAACAGCGATTTACGGTTTCCGGTCAGCCGGGTGATCTCGTCCCTCAATTCCGCGGCTTTTTCAAATTCCAACGCTTCAGCCGCAGTTACCATTTCTTTTTGTAACAATTCCAACAGTTCCGCCTTATCCATCTTGCTCCGGTATCGATCAGACGGCGACTGTTTCATAGCGGCTAATTCACCCGGTTTGACGTCCGCTACGGATGTTGCCGACATTACTTCATCGACAGATTTATAAATCGTTTTCGGCGTAATTCCGTGCTGTTTGTTGTATTCTCGCTGAACCTCTCTTCGGCGGTTGACTTCCTGAATTACTTTATCCATGGATTGGGTCATTACATCAGCGTAGAAGATGACTTTACCATTGATATTCCGGGCAGCGCGACCGGAGACCTGCATCAGCGACCGCTCCGACCGGAGGAATCCCTCTTTGTCGGCATCCAGAATCGCCACCAGCGAAACTTCCGGTAAATCCAATCCTTCACGCAATAAATTAATACCAACCAGCACATCGAATTCGCCCAGGCGAAGATCGCGCAGAATTTCCACCCGATCCAATGCATGTATTTCGGAGTGCAGATAACGAACTTTCAATCCCATTCCGCGCAAATACTCAGAAAGATCCTCCGCCATACGTTTCGTCAGCGTTGTAACTAATACTCGTTCTTTGCGATCGGTCACTGCCGTTATTTCTTCTATCAGATCATCCATCTGGTTTTTGGTAGATTTGACCTCAATCTCCGGATCGAGTAAGCCCGTTGGACGAATGATCTGTTCCACAACCACACCCTGACATTGCTCCAGTTCATAATCCGCCGGAGTCGCCGAAACAAAAACCACCTGATCAACCATTTTTTCAAACTCGGGAAATTTCAGCGGTCGGTTATCCATAGCAGAGGGAAGCCGAAATCCGTATTCCACGAGCACCTCTTTCCTGGAACGATCGCCGTTATACATCGCCCGAATTTGCGGAAGCGTCGCATGAGATTCATCGATGAATAATAGGAAATCGTTTTTGAAAAAATCGAGTAAGGTGTAGGGCTGCTCACCCGGTTTCCTCCCGGAGAAATGCCTGGAATAATTTTCTATCCCGGAGCAATACCCGACTTCATCGATCATCTCCATGTCAAAGCGGGTGCGCTGCTCCAAACGCTGCGCTTCCAGTAACTTGCCGGCGGCACGCATATCGGTCAATCGCTCTTCCAGCTCAATTTCAATCGTTTTTAAAGCGCGCTTGATTGTCTCTTCGGAAGAGATAAAATGTTTGGCGGGAAAGATAACCACACTCGGTTTTTCTTCGATAATCTCTCCGGTCAGTGTATGAAAGGAATAAATTTTTTCAACTTCATCGCCAAAAAACTCTATCCGGTAGCCAAAATCTTCATAAGCCGGTTGAATTTCAACAACATCTCCCCGGGCGCGAAATGTTCCGCGTTCCAAACTCAGATTATTCCGTGAATAGAAAATATCGACAAGCCTCGAGAAAAGCGTCCGAATACCAAGCCGATCCCCTCTCTTTATCAGCACAATATATTTACTGTACTCTTCCGGCGAACCTATTCCGTAAATACAGGAAACGCTGGCAACGACGATCACATCTTTACGGCTGATCAGGGAACTGGTCGCTTTCAGACGCAGCTTGTCGATTTCATCGTTGATTGACGAATCTTTCTCGATATATGTATCGGTTACCGGCAGGTAGGCTTCCGGCTGATAGTAATCATAGAAACTGATAAAAAACTCAACGGCATTATCCGGAAAAAATGACCTGAATTCGCCGTATAACTGAGCCGCCAGGGTTTTATTATGGGAAATGATCAAAGTCGGTTTCTGGACATTTTGGATCACATGGGCCATAGTAAAGGTTTTACCGCTGCCGGTCACTCCCAAAAGCGTCTGAGCCCTGTCTCCCCGACGGATACCCGCGGTCAACTCTTTTATAGCATCCGGCTGATCACCGGTGGGTTGAAAATTTGTATTTAATCGAAACTCTGCCATTTCGGCAGAATTTACGTCGACAAACTTTTATAATCAATATTCATTGAGCCTGGTAAAAGAATGAATGAATAAAAGATGATTAAACCAACTATTTCTCGTTCCCAAATTGAATTTGGGAACGAGTTTTGTAAACCGATTATCGAAGGTTTTTTTTATTTGCATTAATACAGATTTTAACCCAAGCTATGGTACCATGAATGAATCCGCCCAAAAATACGATATCATTGTTATCGGCGGAGGTCCCGCCGGGATGATGGCCGCCGGACAGGCTGCGCTACCGGGAAAATCAGTCCTTCTACTGGAAAAAATGCGGCATCCCGGAATGAAACTTGGTATCACCGGCAAAGGACGCTGTAACCTGACTAACCAGACTAACCTTGACGACTTCCTCCGACACTTCGGGAAAAACGGTTGCTTCCTGAAACCGGCTTTCCACATATTCTTTGTTGATCAGCTGCGATCGTTTCTGAGCTCAATTGGAATTCCGACGAAAATCGAACGCGGTAACCGGATTTTTCCCGACGGTGTGCCGGCACCGCGGGTTTCCCGTACTCTCAAAAACTGGGTCATCGATACCGGTGTAATTATCAAAACCTACTCGCCTGTATTAAAAATCCTCGTTAACAACGGCAAAGCCGAGGGCGTCAAACTTGCCGACTCGGAAAAAGTAATCCACGCAAATAACGTCATCCTTGCCACAGGCGGAACATCCTATCCGCGCACCGGATCAACCGGTGATGGATATCGGTTAGCCGCAGAAATTGGTCATCGTATTATCAAACCTCAACCATCCCTTGTCCCCCTAGAAATTGACGCCCCGTTTTTGGCAAAAATTGACGGCTTAACATTAAAAAATGTCGCCGCTTCCATCTGGATTGACGATAAAAACGCAGCCCGGGAATTTGGAGAAATGTCCTTTACGGAATTTGGAGTAACCGGACCGATTATTCTGACACTCAGTAAAATTGTGGTAGATGCCATAAAACATAAAAAATCGATCCAACTTTCCATTGATTTAAAACCGGCTCTCGATCATCGGCAACTGGACCGAAGACTGCTCCGGGATTTCCATCAGTTTCCAAATATATCTTTTTACAATATCCTCAAAAAACTTCTGCCGTCTCAATTGATTCCTGTTTGCCTTCAGCATACAAAAATTCCCGCTCAAAAGCCCGGCAGTCAAATCACCAGTGATGAGCGCAAACATCTGCGACTCTGGTTAAAGGATTTTCATTTCCCGGTTACAGGTCACCGCCCAATTGATGAAGCTATTATTACATCCGGTGGGATCGATCTACGGGAAGTTCATTCAAAAACCATGGAATCGAGAATCATAAAAAAACTCTATTTTGCGGGAGAAGTACTCGACATCGACGCCGATACCGGCGGGTATAATTTACAAGCAGCGTTTTCCACCGGCTATCTTGCAGGAACTTCTGCAATTAAAAATTTAAAATCTCAATCTAAAATCTAAAATCTAAAATTTTATATTACCACCATGTTTATTCCGACAACACCCAAAGAACTGAAACAACGCGGCTGGTCACAATGCGATATCATCCTGATTACCGGCGATACTTATATCGACAGTCCGCATATTGGGATTGCCGTCATCGGTAAAGTACTTATAAACGCCGATTACCGGGTCGGGATCATCGCTCAGCCGGATATTTCCAGTGATGAGCTTACTCGTCTCGGAGAACCAAAACTATTCTGGGGCGTCAGCGCCGGAAGTGTGGATTCTCTGGTTGCCAACTATACCGCCACAAAAAAATTCCGCAAGCGGGACGATTATACTCCCGGCGGCACGAACAACCGGCGCCCTGACCGTGCATCTATTATTTATTCGAATCTAATTCGCCGGTATTTTAAAAACACCAAACCAATCGTGTTGGGCGGCGTCGAAGCCAGTCTGCGTCGCATCGCTCATTACGACTATTGGTCGGATAAAATCCGGCGCTCCATATTATTTGACGCCAAAGCAGATTACTTATTATACGGCATGGCGGAAAAGACCATCCTGGAATTTGCTCAATCGTTGAAAGATGGCAAAAACCCGTCGCAGCTTCGGGGATTATGCTATATCTCTGCCTCTCCTCCTCCCGAATATATTGAAGTTCCCTCATTTGATAAGGTAAAAACGGATAAACGGGCGTTTATCAATATGTTTCATGCTTTTTACAGGAACAACGATCCCCTGAATGCATCTGGTCTTATCCAAAAAACCGACAAACGTTACCTGGTTCAGAACCCGCCTCAATATTATCTCAATCAGAAAGAACTGGATAATATTTACAGTCTTGATTTCGAACGGGCAGTTCATCCCTTTTATACAAAACATGGAAACGTCAAAGCCCTGGATACTATCAGGTTTTCCATTGCGACGCATCGGGGATGTTACGGTGAGTGTAACTTTTGCGCCATTGGTGTCCATGAGGGACGAACTGTTCGCTGGCGCGGCGAATCATCAATTATTAAAGAAGCTGAATGTCTGACTCACGATCCATCCTTTAAAGGATATATCAATGATGTCGGCGGTCCCACTGCCAATATGTACGGTTTTGAATGCCGTAAAAAATTGAATGAAGGAGCCTGCAGGGATAAACGCTGCATATATCCGGGAATTTGTCCGCTGCTGCCGGTAAATCATCAGACTCAAACCAGGTTATTACAAAGGCTGCGTAAAATTCCGGGAGTTAAAAAAGTCTTTGTGGGATCAGGAATCCGCCATGATCTTGTTATAAAAGACACATCACACGGACAGCAATATCTGAAAGAAGTCGTAAATCACCATACTTCAGGACAATTAAAAATCGCACCTGAACACAGTGAAAAACGGGTTCTGGATAAGATGGCTAAAGCCGGCGCAGATCTTTTACTTGAATTTAAGAATCGATTTGACACATATTCTGCGCAGGCTGGCAAAAAGCAGTATTTGACATACTATTTCATCGCCGCTCATCCCGGTTGCAGTGAAGAGGATATGCAAGCATTACGATCATTTGCCGTTCGAGAGTTGCGTATTCATCCGGAACAGGTCCAGATATTCACGCCGACGCCCTCGACCTACTCCAGCCTGATGTACTATACCGAAATGGATCCGTTTACGATGGAACCCCTATTTGTTGAAAAACTGCAAAGACAAAAAGATGTCCAGAAAAACATTCTGGTAGCAAAACCACGAACATCAGCCACGAAAAGGAAGCGAAAGAATGGATGACACACGTTTAAATGAATTAATAAATGCCCTTAAAGCCTTGGAAAATGGTGATTTTAATCCACATATCAACGTTCAAGATTCCAAAGAATATTCCCAATTAAGTAAAGCCATTCTTTCCGTCGGAAAATCTTTTGAACAGCGTCATAATGAACAACGAATCCTGACATCCATTACCGAAAAAATCAATGAGGGATTATTGCTTCACGAAATTCTCGATCATGTTTTTGATTCCTTCCGGTCGATTATTCCATATAACCGGATTGGGATTGCCCTGATCGACGAAGAAAAAAACCTGGTGGAAGCCTGCTGCGCTCATTCCGAAGCGCCGGAAATCAAAATCGACCGGGGCTATTCAGCGCCTCTAAAAGACAGCAGTTTGCAAAAAATTATCGAAACCGGTAATCCCCGAATTATCAACAATCTCAAACACTATCTTAAAGGACATCCCAAATCTGTGTCCACGCGCCTGATCGTTGAAGAGGGTATGCAATCGAGCCTGACCTGTCCGTTGATAGCAATGAATAAACCCGTAGGTTTCATCTTTTTCTCGAGTCTTCAGCCGAATACTTATGAAGATATTCATATCGACCTGTTTCTAAAAATCACCGGCCAGCTGTCGGTTATCCTCGAAAAAAGCCGCATGCACGAACAATTAATTCAATTAAGCGAATTAAAAAATAAATTTTTAGGCATTGCTGCCCATGATCTAAGAAGTCCGATTGGAGTCATTAAGAATTTCATTATCCTCTTCCTGAACGGATATCTCGGTGATATCGACGATAAGCAGCGGGAAGTCATGATGACAATGGATAGAAATTGTGACCGAATGCTGAACCTGGTCGGTAACCTGCTGGATTTCAGCGCCATTGATTCCGGAAGA
>Ga0265594_1002032_pt1 | contig 15023 bp, 13 predicted proteins | sample saktaG_11_FD_190147 | JGI IMG/M metagenome (GOLD analysis project Ga0265594, IMG submission 190147) | Saline water microbial communities from Sakinaw Lake, British Columbia, Canada - sak_2011_5_24_80m | ecosystem: Environmental > Aquatic > Non-marine Saline and Alkaline > Saline ... | reverse complement strand
AACACTATTTAATGACAATCAATGACAATTAATGACAATTAATGGCTATATGTTAAAATTATAATTGTTTTCAGGCAACTGCCTGATAAATTAGCTCAAATTATTACCGAGCAGAGTATAATCAATCTTCTGAAAAATATTTAAGTTTCTTTCTGTAAGCAGAAAACACATTTGCTCTGGAAACAAAACCAATATATTTACAATCTTTTACTACTGGCAGGTTAAAGTTCCTTGTAATCTTAAACTTATTTAGAATATCTTCCATTAAATCATCAGGATCAACACATTCCGATGTTGGCATAAACATTAAATTATGCACATAAGTATTATCATACATATCAGGTCTGAACATAATATGACGAATACTATCCAGTGTTACAATACCTTGTAATACATTATCTTCATCAACAACAGGGAATATATTTCGTTTGGAATCAGAAACAACTTTTACCAAATCTCTTAAAGTTGCATCCGGATGTATTGTTTTAAAATCTGTTTCTATTAATTCATCAATTTTCATTAAAGAAAGTGCTATTTTATCTTTATTATGAGTAAAAAGCTGGTCTCTTTTAGCTAATTGAACAGCATAAACTGAATTTGGTTCAAACATTCTAATAGTTGCATAAGAGATAGTTGCCACTATAATCAAAGGCATAAATAATCCGTAGCCACTTGTAATCTCAGCAATAAGAAAAATTGCTGTTAAAGGAGCATGCAATACTCCTGAAATCATTCCTGCCATACCTACAAGTGCAAAATTACTCTCTGAAATATTTCCAAAATTAAAATAATTAAACATTTTTGCAAAAAGAGAACCGACACAGGCACCAACAAATAAAGTAGGAGCAAAAACGCCGCCTACTCCCCCACTACCAAATGTAATGGACATTGCTATAACTTTAAAAATAATTACCAAAAAAAGTACTATAAAAATGCTGATAATGTTATCCTTATAAGCATAAAACAAACTATTATTAAATAATTGAGTATAATCGCCCTGTAAACAAGCATTTATTGTTTCATAGCCCTCACCATATAAACAAGGTAATAAAAATATTAAAATACCCAGTGCTAATCCACCAATAATCAATCTATTGTAATGACCTTTTACTTTATCAAAAAATTTATCAATAGATATAAATGTTCTTATAAAATATAAAGCGATAAATCCTGTAACAATACCTAAAACAATATAAAAAGGTATATCACTGATTATAAATTGCGTTTTAACTTCAAAAGGACAAAGTACATCAAAGCCAAGAAAAAGGTATGATATTAATGCAGCAGAGGCAGAAGCCATTAAAATTGGCAGAATAGAATACATTGTTAAATCAAGCATTATAACCTCCAAAGCAAATACAACTCCGGCAATAGGTGCTTTAAAAATAGCAGACATAGCTCCTGCCGAAGCACATCCTAATAATAAAACCAATTGTTTATAATTAAGATGAAGGAACCTACCAACATTTGACCCTATAGCAGCACCTGTTGCTACTGTAGGACCTTCTAATCCAACAGAACCACCAAATCCAACAGTAAAAGCACTGGTTATAACAGAAGAAAACATATTATGTGACTTTATAATACCATTATCCTGTGAAATAGAATGTAAAACACTCGGTATTCCATGCCCTACATACGCTTTTATTATATATTTCATAAAAATAACAGCTAATAAAATACCTATTACAGGATAAATAAAATATAAATAACTGTAATATTCATCTGTAAAACCAGAACTGATAAGACCTTTTATTAAACGAACGGCATTTTTAATAATTACTGCTCCAAATCCGGCAAATATTCCAACAATAATACTTAGAAATGTTATAAACTGCCTGTCGTTTATATGCTTTCTTCTCCAAATAGAAAACTTACTTATTGACGAATTTCTCTTCATTATAACTTAATTTATAATTGCGAATTTAATACAAAAAATATTTCTATATCACTTAATCTATACTAAAAATTTAAACCATGAATAAAATTTTTACAATATTCTGATAAAATTTTAATTATCATTGTCAGATTATTAGCATAAAACGATATAATTTTTTTCTATTTGTAATTTGGTATTTAGAGTTTATAAAAAATATTAAATAAATATTTTGTTATTAAAAAAAAATATTTTATTTTTGTCGCAATTAAATCATTGTTTAACTAAAAATTAATATTATGGAGAATTTATTTATTTCAGGAAGTGAAAAATTAGCTGCATTATGTTCTTTAGGTGCAGCAGGTTTTATTATTTGGGCAGCTATTGCTATTTTAATGATAGTTTCTGTTTGGATAATATTTAACAAGGCAAAACAACCCGGATGGGCTGCAATTATTCCTATTTACAATATTATTGTTTTCCTAAGAGTTGCAGGCAAACCATGGTGGTGGTTATTTTTATTTTGCATACCTATTGTCAATATTATTTTTATGATAATAGCTTATTATGGAATTTCAACAAATTTTGGTAAGGGTGCTGGCTTTACAGTTGGATTAGTGCTTTTAAGCATAATATTTTTCCCAATATTAGCTTTTGATAGTTCTATTAAATATGTTGATAATTGTAAATCTTTTTTTTATAAAAATTACCAACAACATGGGGATACAGCATTAAAAACAGTAAAACTTTGTACTGATGCTACTCATGGTACTTTATGTAGAAATGACTTAACAGTTGCAGAAGCATGTGCTTGGATGTATTATTGTGAAGATATACATCCTGACTGGTATAGTAATTGGACAATTGACGATGCCGATGCTAATAGAGTTTGTATGCCTGCAACAAAATGATATTACTTATGAAAACAAAAATAATTTTAACAGTTATTAATATAATATTTTTTTTAGGAGTTTTTGCTCAAAATAATATAGATAATAAAAAAATTAAGAAAGCTGATACTTTATTTCTACAAGAGAAATATAAAAAAGCATATAGAATATATAAAAGATATGCTATTAAAAATAATTCAGTAGAAATTTTGTATAAAGCAGGGTTATGTTATGAACATTTATCCAGTAAAGACCACTGTCTTTTTTTTAAACAAATGATAAAAAATGGATTTTTAATTTCTGATCAAGCATTATTTTTTTATGGTTGTGAACCTAAAACATTAGAACGAATAAACATAAACAAGATTAATAAAAGTCCATAACATTGTATAAAAAATCCGCTATAAAGAACATAAGCAATAAACCAAAACCCGAAGTAAAAGAAGATACTAAACCAAAAGAATAGTTTTAGTTATTATGACAAATATTTTATTAATATACAAAAAAAATATTAAATAAATAATTTGTTATTAAAAAAAATGTTTTATTTTTGTCGCAATTAAATAATTGTTTAACTAAAAAATTAATATTATGGAGAATTTATTTATTTATTTCAGGAAGTGAAAAATTAGCTGCATTAGGTGCTTTAGGTGCAGCAGGTTTTATTATTTGGGCAGCTATTGCTATTTTAATGATAATTTCTGTTTGGATAATATTTAATAAGGCAAAACAACCCGGATGGGCTGCAATTATTCCTATTTACAATGTTCTTGTTATGTTAAAAGTTGCAAAAAAACCTTGGTGGTGGATAATAATATTTATTCTTCCAGGTTTTTTCTATTCAGTACATGTTCTTTTTGTTATATTATATATCCTTGCCATAGTTTTCAGTATTATGATGATTCATGGAATTTCAACAAATTTTGGTAAAGGTGCTGGCTTTACAGTTGGATTAGTGCTTTTAAGCGTAATATTTTTTCCAATATTAGCTTTTGATAGTTCTATTAAATATGTTAAGAAGAAACCCAAGTTACAGATAATGTAAATGTAAACGAAGAACCAAAACCCGAAGTATAAAGAAAATACTGAAACAAAAGAATAGTTTTAGTTATTATCATAAGTTAAAAAAAGTCCTCTCAATATTGAAAGGACTTTTTTTATTGTAATTTTTTTATAAATCCATAAAGCATCAGTATTACGCTCTTGGATGAAACTGAATTATAGTATCACGAAGAAATTCTCTGTCTAAATGTGTATATATTTCTGTTGTTGTTATAGATTCATGACCAAGCATTTCCTGAACTGCTCTTAAATCTGCTCCTCCTTCAATAAGATGTGTGGCAAAAGAATGTCTGAATGTATGTGGACTTATGTTTTTTTTAAGTCCTGTTTTTTTGGCAAGATTTTTTATAATGATAAAAATCATATTTCTTGACAGTTTAGAACCTCTTCTGTTAAGAAAAACAATATCTTCATTTCCTTTTTTAATGTTTATATGTATGCGCACCTGTTTGAGATAGATATTTATTTGTTTTACAGCAACACTGCCAATAGGCACAAGACGTTCTTTGTTGCCTTTTCCAACAATTTTTATAAAATCATCATTAAAAAACAAGTTACTTATCTTTAAATTTGTAAGTTCAGATACGCGCAACCCACAACCATATAATGTCTCAAGAATTGCTTTGTTACGTTCACCTTCCGGCTTGCTTAAATCTATAGCACCTATAAGTTGGTCAATTTCATAAACACTAAGCGTATCAGGAAGTTTTCTGCCTATTTTAGGTGATTCTAACAACTCTGTCGGATTTTTAGAAATAAGATTTTCTAATAAAAGATATTTATAAAATGCTTTTATCCCTGATATTACTCTGGATTGTGTGCAGGCACTCATCTCTAATTCATTAATCCATTTAATAAAATTTTGTAAATGTTTAATATCTATCTTTAAAGGAGATAATTTAAGATTAAGAGAATTCAAATACTGGACAAACTTTTGGACATCATTTATATATGCCTCAATAGAATTTGGAGACAGAGATTTTTCAAATTGCAAATAGGTCTTAAAACCATTTATATAAGTATCCCAATTCATAAGTTAATTAGTATCCGTTCATAAAATAACTATTTTTTTGATTTAAGAATACAGATTAACGATTTTTGATTTTAGAAGCACCTGTAAATCAGTGTTCTAAAATCATTAATTTTTGTTCTGAAAACAATTATTTCAAAAATTAAAAGCACAAAAATACAAATTTCAAAGAATAACTAAGCGAACTTAACAAAGCGATCTCACGAATACCTTTGAAAATAAATATATTGTGAGTAAAATAAATAATATTATGAGTAAATAATTTCCAAATATTAATTATCAAAACTTGTGCTGTCAGGCAGTTGCCTGATCAGTATGACCAAACAGAGTATATAATAAAGTTTTATATAATTAATCCAATATTTACTGCTAATCTACCATCTATTTTCAAATCATTATTTTCTTGAAACCATACATCATTTTTATAAATATTTGTATTAATATTCTTTCCAGCTCCTAAACCAAACAATATTTCAATTAATAATCTTTTTTTAGATATTCTATAACCAAACAATCCTCCTAATCCTAAAAAATGTTCTATGTAATCTAAATTTAATTCTTTATTTATAGTATTATTATAATGTTTATCTCTATAAGTTGTATATTTTAAATATGTTCCTGTAAAAAACCCTTTCAAAATATTTTTTTTATTAAAGTATAATCTATATTCAGGCATTAACTGTGTTGTATTATATTTACTGTTATCACCATTATACCAAGCATGATAACCAGTTAAATTAATACTATTTCTATTTAATATTGAATATTCAAAAGATAGTCCAATAGTATTTGGTGGGGAAATAATTCCTAGTGCAGGTAATAATATATTAGTTTTAATAATAAATATTTTCTTTTTATCATTACTATTATCTGTTTGTCCATATACTTGAAGTATGATTAAAGATAAACAGATTATTATGATGTATATTTTTCTCACTATATTTATCTGAAATATTTATTCGTATAGACGGATTATTGCAAGAAATTAGTTCTTCACTATTTTATAATATGCAGATTTATTTGTATTATCTGTGATTTTTATTATGTATATTCCCTTGGATAAATGTTCAACATTGATAAGAGCATTGCTTGTTTGCTGAATTGATTCTTTTGCAATTACATTTCCGTATAAGTCCATTATTGTATAGTTAATATTTGGATGAGTGTCTCCTAATTCTATATGAAGTAAATTACTGGCAGGAACAGGATAGAGTTTTACATTATTAATTAAATTATGTTTATTTATGTTAGTAGTAATGACATTTATTATTTTTATATCATCAATTCCAACACCTTCGCCGCCCCCTAAATTGATTGTCATTAAGACAGAAGGGTCAATCATAGAATTTGGTAAGGCAATTTCCAAGCTGTCCCAGTTATCATTTATAGGGAATTTGCTTTGATCAATTGTAAAATTTGTAGTTCCATTATTAAAAACAATATTCAAAATTGCACCTCCCCAACCAAGTGTAGTGCTTTTAAAATAATGACATTTGAATTTTAAAGAGTCAGCAGCAGAGAGGTCTAAAGAATCAGTAGTTAATGAAGCAGTGTAAAATCCTCCACAAGGAGATTCGGGATTGACTCCGAGAAAATAAGATGAGTTTTGTAAATTTTGAAAGTCCACATTTGTTGAGTTAAAATCTGCAGTATTTCCTCTGGATCCTTTACCACATGGAGATGGTCCTTCTGTTAATTGTGTTTCACCGGAGTTAAAGATATTGGTAACAGGAGAAATCTCAAAATCTTCATGAAATAAAAGTGATTGAGCTTTTAAAGTTGGTAACTGTAGCCACAGCATAGCAATTACAGCAATAGTTTGTAATTTTATTTTCATATTTGTTTAGTTCATTAATTAATTGTTAACATTAAAAATTATTTAATACAAAGATAATATAAAATTTTAGTTAAAGATAAAAAATAATGAGATTACAAACAGATATTAGTTAGTGCTTGTTCATAAAGTCAAAATTTATATTAAATATTTAAAAATCACAAATTACAAGCATCAAATTACAAATAAATTCCAATAACCGAAATTCCAATGTTTTAAACTGTTTTGGTCATTTGGTAATTAGATTTTGAGATTTATTTACTCATAATATTATTTATTTTCAATGGTATTCGTGAGATCGCTTCGCTAAGTTGTTTTTTGGAATTTGCTATTTGGTGCTTTTAATTTGAAAAATGGTGACATTACGAACAAGCACTATTTAGCAATGGATATTTTTTATGGTTTTAGGATCGTGTTTATATTTGAATAAAAATATAAAGAGTATTGCTATAATTAAAGCATAAGCCGAAAATGTAAACCATATACTTTGCCAATCTTTAGTTCCGTTTTTAGTAAAATAATCCACTATAAATCCGCTTCCTATACCTCCGATAAGCGCACCAAAACCATTTGTCATAATCATAAACAATCCTTGTGCACTGGCTCTGATTTTTGGTTCAGCTTCCATTTCAACAAATAAAGAACCTGAAATGTTAAAAAAATCAAATGCCATTCCGTAAATTATCATAGATAAAATAAGAAATACTAAACCATTTTCGGGATTACCGATACCAAACAGTCCAAATCGGAAAATCCAGGCAAACATACTCATAAGCATTACCTTTTTTATGCCAAATTTATACAAAAAGAAAGGAATAGTAAGAATAAAAAGAGTTTCTGATATTTGAGATATTGACATTAAAATACTTGGGTGCTTTACAGCAAAAGCATTCGGAAATTTGCCAACAAAATCGTGTAAGAAAGGTTCACCAAAGGTATTCGTTATTTGTAATGCTGCACCAAGTAGCATAGAAAAAATGAAAAATATAGTCATCTTTTTCTTTTTAAATAATACGAAAGCATCCAAACCTAAAGAAGATAATAATGAATTTTCTTTACTCTTATTTTCAGGAGGACATTTAGGCATTGTAAAAGTATAAATTCCCATGGATAGAGAAGCTATTGAGCTTATATATAATTGTATAGGACTAACTGTCCAACCAAATAAATCAATTACCCACATTGCTGTAATAAAACCAACAGTCCCCCAAACACGAATAGGAGGAAAATCTTTCACTACATCAAAACCTTTTTGCTTCAAAATACTATATGACACTGTATTATCAAGTGCGATTGTAGGCATATAAAACATTGAAATGAACAGCATAATCCAATATAATGTAGCATAATCTGTTACAAATGATGCCCAAAATAATAAACCAGCTCCGATAATATGACTCATACCTAATACTCGCTCTGCATTTATCCACTTGTCTGCCATTATACCTAACAAAGCAGGCATAAATAACGAAGCTATTCCCATTGTAGCATATATACCACCTACCTGTCCGCCTGTAAATTTAAGAGTTACAATCATGTATCCTCCAAGCGAAATTAACCATGAACCCCATACAAAAAATTGTAAAAAATTCATTATTATAAGACGATTCTTTACACCCATAATATTATATTTTTTGTAACTTGTATGTTTGCAAAATTATATAAATTTTTGGTTCTCTCTTATTTTGAGTGGGTAAATAATTTTACAAATTTTTAAAAATTATTCAAAATTGGCTTATAAGTTTAATTTATATATTTTTATTATTGCTAATTATTCGGAATAAAAAGATTAATAATTGAGGTATAACCACCGAGTTATTTCACAAAGTTTTTACAGAGTATAAAAAAACTTTGATTTACTCTGTGGTAAAAAAAAATCTTACATACCTTTTTCAACATTCCAAACAAAAGTCCTTAAACCTTGTGCTTCTGTTGATTTTCCCAGTTTTTTGATTTTTGACAAAAGAGTATCAACTTTTTCATCTTCAATTATAGTAATAATTGCAGAATTCATAGCGGGCCATGTATGTGTGCCCATGTGAGGTTCTCCTTTTTTTGTGCCTCTGCCTTTTACATCTTCCCATTGAGTAAATCCCCGAATAGATAAGCTGTCAAGAATTTTATCAACTTTTTCGGTTAATGCCTGATTAAATATTATAAATACTGCTTTCATGTTTTAAATTAAAAAGTAAAAATTAAAAAATTTATTTTATTTTACTACAAATTGAGCCTAATATTTTTTTTAGTTCTTCTGATTCCTGAATTAAATAAACTGCAGTTTCTTTGTCGCCAATTTCAAGGGTTTTAAATATTCTCAACCAATAGTTTGATTCTCTCATCTCCCTTAATGAAATAGACACTTTGTATTTGAAATCAACTCTGGAGGAAGCAGCTTGTGCTTTTCACCCCATCAGATAATTCTTCAAGCGACTTTTAATAAATCTTTTATCCCAAATCATATTCAGATATTTTTTTTCTTTATTTTTTATATTTATCTAACGGGGCAAGTAATTAGCTCCGCTTGAAGATGACGATTTGGTTAATTGATATTTCATTATAGTTATTTCAGGAATATTTTTTATTTTTTTTTAAAATTTTATCACATCTATTGTAAATTTAAACAATCTTTTACCTAAATCTCTGTCCATATCTATATGATTTTTCTTTAATTTTTAATTTTTAATTTTTTAATTTTTAATTAAATAGTATAACTATTCTCTTAAACCATTTTTTTTAAGAATTGCCCTTCTTGTCTTTTTTACTCGTGCTGCACCAAATACGCTGTAAACAACAGGAACAAAGATAAGAGTAATTAACGTTGAGAAAGTTAATCCCCCAATAATGGCTATACCCATAGGTCTCCACGTTTCAGCACCTTCGCCATGACTAATTGCTAAGGGAACCATAGCAAGAAGAGTTGTTAACGTTGTCATTAATACAGGACGCAGACGGGATTTTCCGGAAATTAAAACCGATTGAATAATTGAATATCCTCTATCTCTCATCAAATTTGTATAGTCAACCATTACAATGGCGTTTTTAACAACAATACCAACAAGCATAATTGCACCAATCATAGAAATAACGTTCAATGTTGTTCCTGTGATTACAAGAGCTAAAAACACGCCTGTAAACGAAAATGGTATTGATAACATAATAATAAACGGCTCTCTGAAAGATTCAAATTGAGATGCCATTACTATGTAAACAAGTAATATAATTAAAATTAACAATATTTTTAAATCACGAAATGAATCTTGCATGTCTTTTGCACTTCCTCCTATTTCAAAATCAATATCAGAATGAACATTCATTTGTGCAATTTGTTGTTTTATTTTTTTTGTTGCTGTTCCCAAATCATTTCCATGAAGCGTAGCTGATACTTTTACTACTCTTTCTTTATTTTTTCTCTCAATATTTGGTGGTGAATAAAATTGTTTTATTCTACCAATTTCTTTTATTTTAATCATTTTACCCTGACTGTTGATAATATTTATATTTTCAATATCAGAAATTGAACCTTTAAATTCATCAGCATATTTAATAATTACGTCATATTCATCACCCTCTTCACGATATTTTGTTGCAACCAAACCATTAATTCTATTACGCACTGCATTGGCTACGGTATAAGTATTTAATCCAAGAGAAGCAAGTTTGTCTCTGTCAAAGATAATTTGAAGTTCCGGTTTCTCTTTATCTCTGCTTATTACAATATCACGAGTGCCTTTAATTTTTTTCATGCCTTGAGCAAGTTCTTCGGCAATTTGGCTTGTCTCATTAAAATTATAACCGAAAATTTCAACTTCTAGATTATTTTCACCACCTGTACTGCCTTCGCCTCCTTCTACGCTATACGATGCTATTTCAGGTATTTTATCTAAGTCCTGTCTAAACAGGTCAGATATTTCAAAAACACTTCTTTTTCTTTCAGTTTCACTTGATAAACGGAATCTATAATTTATTATAAAGGAACCTGTTTTTTGAAACACAGCAACAATACCACTACCTTCGCCAGAACCTGCACTTATTGATATAAGCTTTACTTCAGGATATTTTTCATGAATTATTTTTTCAATTTTTTGAGCAATTTTTTTTGTTTCATCAAGTTTAATTCCTGTAGCTAATTCAATGCTTGCTGAAATTTGAGAATTATCAGATGCTGGCATAAATTCAGTTCCTGTTAAAGGTATTAGTGATAAACTCAATATAAAAATTGAAATTGCAGTTATTATAACGGTCGTCTTATGTCTTACTGACCATGATAAAATTTTTTGGTAAAAATTATCAAGTTTATTTAACGATTTTTTATGCCAATTTGAAAATTTCTCTTCAAAAGAATCCTTTTTGGGTAGTTTTAATTTTAATAATTTTGATGATAACATAGGTGTTAACGAAAGTGCTGTAATTGTTGAGACAGTTACTGTAATTGTAACTATCATACCTAATTGTTTGAACAAAATGCCGGTCATTCCTCCGACAAATGTCAAAGGAAAAAATACAGCAACAACAGTAAGAGTGGTTACAACAACAGCAAGACCTACTTCGTTTGTGCCATATATTGCAGATTCGCGAGGTGTGCTGCCCCGTTCAATATGTCTTGTTATGTTTTCAAGAACAACTATCGCATCGTCAACCACCATTCCTATTGCTATTGACAATGAAGATAAAGAAATAATATTTATACTATTCCCTGATATATTTAAATAAATAAATGCAACAATTAATGAAATAGGTATTGTTAAAATTATGATAAATGTTGCTCTCCATTGTCCGAGAAAAAATAATACAATCAAAATAACAAAAATACCGGCGAACAGTAAAGTTGTAGAAAGATTATTTATTGATTTAACAATAAAATCAGAGCTGTCAAAAATTGTATCAATCTTAATATCCGGAGGGAGTTTTTGTTTTAGTATTTCAAGTTTTTTATTTACTTCTTTGGCTATTTGAACTGTATTAGCACCTGACTGTTTTTGTATCATTAAACGAATACCTTTTTTGCCATTTATTGTTTCAAAAGTAGTAAGCTTTTTAATAGTGTCGCTAACAGTAGCAATATCTTTTAAATAAACAGTTTTATTATTTCTTTCACCAATAACAATATTTTTTATCTGAGCACTTGTTTGAAATTCACCGGTAACTCTTAAAGGATAATCAATATCTCCCATTTCAAGATTTCCTGAAGGAAGATTAAAGTTTTCAGATTTAATTGTTTGTGCAATTTGTTCAATGCTAATTTTATAAGCTTCCAATTTTCGCGGGTCAATATTAACGAGAACAGCTCTTTTGGGTCCACCTAATATAGACACTGAACCAATACCATCAATTCTATTTAAAGGAGATACAATTTTTTCATCAATAATATTTGTTAATGCCTCATAGCTCTCATCAGCTGTAACTGAAAGCATCTCAATAGGCATCATGCTTGAGCTGAATTTAAAAATTATAGGTTTTTCTGCATCTTCCGGTAAAGCTTTATCAACTAATCCTATTGCATCCCTTATATCATTTGCAGCTTCGTCAAGATTTGTTCCCCATTCAAATATAAGTGTTACAACTGATAAGTTATCTCTTGATTCTGATTCTATATCTTTAATATTACTAACAGTATTTAATGCATTTTCTAATTTTTTTGTAACATTTTCTTCAATATCTGATGCACCTGCTCCTTGATAAACAGTAAAGACCGTTATTGCAGGATATTCTATATCAGGTAAAAAGTCAATTGGAACATTTATAAGTGAATAAATTCCCAGTATTACAATACCAATAAATATCATTAACGTTGTAATAGGTTTTTTTACTGAACTTTTATATAAACTCATCTTATTTAAAATTTATTAAATTACATTCTATGTCATTTACTTTGTGTCATTTGGCTTCGCCGTCATTTGTTCGCTTTGCTCACTGTCATTTATGGTCATTTGGCTTTGCCGTCATTTGTTCGCTTTGCTCACTGTCATTTGTGGTCATTTGACTTCACTGTCATTTAGTTGCTTAATGACTATTTAATGACTATTAATGACAATCAATGATTATTAATGACAATCAATGACTATCAATGACTATCAATCTATTTTACTATTTTAACAGCACTTTGGTCTAATAATTTATTTTGTCCTGAAGTAATTATTTTATCATTTATAGATAAACCATTGGTTATTTCAACCAAATCCTTAAATATTTGTCCTACATAAACAGTTTTTCGTATTGCTTTACCGGTTTCGTATGTAAAAACATAGCGTTCATTGGTTCCTGTTTGTTTAAGGACAGATATTGAAGGAACAAGAATAGCTTTTATTTGCCCGAATGTTAATTTAACTTTAACATACATACCCGGACGTAATTTTTCATTATTGTTTGGTATTTTTATTTCAACAGGGAATGTTCGTGTTGAAGGGTCAATTGTTGGATATACTTTATAAACAGTCCCAACAAAATTATCTTTAGGATAGATATCTAAAATAATATCAGCTTTTTGACCTTTTTTTATTAAAGGGAAATACTTTCCTGATATATTTATTATAACTTTTACAGGATTTAATTGCATTATTGATACAATAGCAGCTTTAGCAACATCTGGAACAGGACTCATTGAGAATATCTCCCCGTCGTTTTGATATTTACCTGTTATTACACCTGATATTGGTGCTCGCAATTGAGTGTTTTCCTGCATAAACTGTAAATTTGTTTTTGCAATATCATATTGAGCTTTTATCTGGTCGTAATTTTGCTTTGATACAGAACCAATATTCATTAAAGTGTCCATTCGTTGTAAATCAACTTTTAACGTTTCAAACTGTATTCTTGCTTGATTAAGATTTGTTTTATCCATTTGAACAAGTAAATCACCTTTTTTAACCCTATCGCCGACTTCAACCATAATTTTTTCAATTTTTGTCGGTGATGAAGCTCCAAGATGGTTTTCTTTAAACGCTATGATTGTTCCTGTATAATTTATTGTTTGTGCAATTTCATGCACATAAACCTCTTTGACTTTTACAGGATAAACAATTTCTTTGGCAATGTTTATTTCGTTATTGTCTTGTTTTGAATTGCACGATGCAAGTAAAATAAAGCTTATAGCTACAATCTTGATATATTTAAAATTTTTTAATGTTTTCATAGTAAAATTTATTTATTGTTATATTGTTACTGGTCATTTATAGTCATACTGAAACAAGCACTGAAATAAATTCAGCATAGGTTTCAGCACAAGTTTTGTTTTCGGCTTTGATTTCGGCGTGAGCTCAGCCGAACGCTCAACACAAGTGACTTTGCCGTCATTTATGGTCATTAAGTCATTCATAGTCATTTGTTCGCGGAGTTTATCCCGATGAGTATCGGGGCTTACTGCTTGCCCGTGAACTAAGCGAATAATTTAGAATTTAACAACATATCATTCATCAATTGACAATCAACAATTATCAATCATTAGTTCCAATAATTTTTTCATATTCAATTTTTGCAAAAAGATATTCAAACTTTGCCTGAATATTATTCAATTTAGATTGAAATAAAGCAGTTTGAGCATCGTTTAATTCTAAAAGTGTTCCTTGTCCGGAGTTATACCTTGATTTTGAAATATTATATCCTTTTTCAGATAGTTTAATATTATCTTCCGTAGCATTAATCTTTTCTAGCGCAACAGCCATATTATTTTTTATATTTTCAATCTGTAGTTGAAGATTATTTTTTACATATTGTTTTTGCAATTGTAATTGCTTAACTCCCAATTTAATCTGATTAATCTGTCTCTTTTTTGTTAATCCGGAAAAAATTGGAACATTTAACTGAATGCCAACTGATGAAGATGGTACCCATTCATATTGCCCAAAAGCAAAATCATTAGCTTGTGTTTGATAATTATAGCTACCAAAAGCTGCAAGGTTGGGATACAAAGAACTTTTTGCCAATTGTTGTCGGGTATATAACAATTTTAATTGCAAGTTCAATTGCCTGATACTTGTATTATTTTCTAATGAATCGCTTTGAGAATTTGGTGTTGAATGAAAAAAAACTTCATTTGAAACAGGTTTATTATCAATTTTAAGAGGAATATTGGTATCAATATTCAAAAAAACTTTGAGCACATTTATAGTAACTTTGTTAGCTTCTTTTATTTGCAACAAAGTTGGTTTTATGTTTTCAATCCTAATTTTGGCTCGTATCATATCATATTCAGACACAATACCCTGATTATATAAATTTTCACTATTATCCGACTAAAATTGAAAAACAAATTTTTTAAATCATAAACAACTGTGTATTAGCACTTTAAAATCGTCAAAACATCATTTTTAAACAAGCACCCCCCCTCATGTTTTA
>Ga0265594_1002031_pt1 | contig 15024 bp, 12 predicted proteins | sample saktaG_11_FD_190147 | JGI IMG/M metagenome (GOLD analysis project Ga0265594, IMG submission 190147) | Saline water microbial communities from Sakinaw Lake, British Columbia, Canada - sak_2011_5_24_80m | ecosystem: Environmental > Aquatic > Non-marine Saline and Alkaline > Saline ... | reverse complement strand
GACTCTCTTAAGGTAGCCAAATGCCTTGTCGGGTAAGTTCCGACGCGCACGAATAGATCAACGAGATCCCCACTGTCCCCGCCCGGAATCCGGTGAAGCCACATAACCTGGACGAACAGTCCAGGAACACCCAACGGGGAGAGAAGACCCCGTGGAGTTTTACTGCAGCTTGCCGTTGAGATATGGTTTCGGATGCAGAGCGTAGGCGGGAGCCGTTTGAGCCTATCTCCTCCGGGAGGTAGGGTAGGCGCCAATGGAACACCACCCTTTCGGAACTGTGTCTCTAACCGGGGCTCTGGCTTCGGGACAGCGACAGGTGGGCAGTTCGGCTGGGGCGGCACTCCCTTGAAAAGATATCAAGGGAGCCCAAAGTTCGGCTCAACCGGGACAGAAACCCGGTGTAGAGGGCAAGGCCAAAAGCCGGGCTGACTGGATTCTCAAACGCAAGGAATCCAGGAGCGAAAGCTGGGCCTAGCGATCCTTCATATCCCTCTTAGTGAGGGTTGGAGGTGACAGAAAAATTACCCCGGGGATAACAGGCTCGTCGCGGGCGAGAGTTCCCATCGACCCCGCGGTTTGGTACCTCGATGTCGGCTCTTCCCATCCTGGCAGTGCAGCAGCTGCCAAGGGCGGGGCTGCTCGCCCATTAAAGGGGAACGTGAGCTGGGTTTAGACCGTCGTGAGACAGGTCGGACTCTACCTGCTGGGTGTGTTGGTCGCTTGAGGGGAAGGCGCCCTCAGTACGAGAGGAACGGGGCATCGCAGCCTACAGTTTACCGGTTGTCCGATAGGGCAAACGCCGGGCAGCCGCGCTGTCGGAGATAAGAGCTGAAAGCATCTAAGCTCGAAGCTCCTCCCGAAAATAAGCGGCCGTTTTGCGGCATATGTCAGCCTGGTAACAGGTTGACGCCGTAAACGAGGATTGGAGTAGAAGACTCCGTTGATGGAGCGGATGTGTAAGCGTCAAGACCTTCGGGTCGAGGCGTTTAGCGTGCCGCCCCCAATCGTCCGAGGTGTCGGGCTACTTGAAGCCACACTCAGGCGCAAATACTCTGCACGGCACAGCCATACTTTTTTTCGTTGGCAATCCTCCATTTTTACAGATAATTTTTTATACCTTCCAGATTAAGAATTGAAAGAAGCACTTCTTGAGATCTTCTCAAGCTTCACCTAACCTACGACAGGAGAACTTGAAATGAAAGCAATCCATCTAAATTCATCAACCCTACTTCTGACCGCAATCTTCCTCTTATCTACATTGTTAATAGCCCCTATCCCCGAAGCGATGGGAGCCAACTTAACCGTGACAACTGATAAAGAGCATTACACTCCTGGAGACACCCTCCTAGTCATGGGAACAGCTAAACCCGGAAGCATGGTTTCCATCCAAGTCTTCGACCCTGACGGGAATAGAAAAGCCATAGCTCAAGCTCAAGCCACAGCCGGTGGAAGCTACACCGCAGCGAAGGTCATCCCCTTCACTGAAGAGGGCACTAAAGGCACTTGGACCGTTCAAGCCTACCAATCTGGTGAGTATGCAATAGCAACCTTCACATTAACAGAAGCCGTCACACCGCCGCCTATACCGGCGGGGAGCTTCTTCCTCCAAGTTCAAGAGTGGGGATACAACCAAACGGAGGGCGGTCCAACGATCACCGTCAACCTCCATGAGAAGGTTATGATCACTGTTATGAACATAGGCACCCTTGACCATGACTTTGTCATCAGCGAGTTTGACGTAAAAACAAAGCTACTCAGCCCCGGGCAGATCCAAACGGTTGAATTTACTGCCGACAAAGCAGGGGTCTTCAAGTATTACTGCTCGGTTTACGCTCACCGAGCGCGTGGCCTAGACGGCGATTTCATAGTCAGAGCTGCAGCAGAATTTCAAACAAGCAACCTTGCAATAACTCCAGATGAGGTTAAAGCAGGTGAAGAGGTTGAGATATCGTTCACGGTTACAAACATCGGCGATTTAGCTGGCACCTACGAGGCTACATTGGAAATCAACGGTGCCGAAGAAGATGCCAAAACTCTAACCCTGGTTGGTGGGGAAACTAGAACAGTATCCTTCACCCTGTCCAAGGAGACAGCTGGAACTTATAACGTATCCGTGGATGGGCTTTCCGGAGAGTTCTCAGTGGTTACGCCAACTCCTCCGCCCGCAAAATCCCCAAGCAATATAACCTTTTCCGTCTCCCCAACACAGGTAGACAAAGGTAATTCAGTTACAGTTTCCGGGGCAATCTCACCCGTTAAAGCAGGGGTTCCGGTAACCCTCACCTACCTGAAGGCTGGAGAGGTTGCCGTTAATAGAACAGCCATAACAGATTCAGACAGCCACTTCACCGCCAGCTACACACCCGATGCAGGCGGCTCATGGATTGTCACTGCCAGCTGGGAAGGTGACGAGGAGCATGAAGGAGCAACAAGTTCAACCGCAGAATTCGAGGTGGTGGACAGGGGCTGCCTCATCGCCACAGCCACCTACGGCTCGGAGATGGCGGGGGAGGTTCAGTTCCTACGCGGGTTCAGGGAGCAAATCGTCTACACAACCTTCGCAGGCACCCAGTTCATGACAGCCTTCAACGCATGGTACTACAGCTTCAGCCCCACCGTAGCCTCCTTCATCTCCAGTCAACCAGCCGTTGCGGTTACGATGAGGACTCTTCTCTACCCACTTCTTGGGGCTCTCCACTTAACGGTGGCAACGACCGATACCTTGGGCCTCAGTGGAGAACTTGGCATCTTACTATCCGGCTTGATGGCCAGCACCTTGATAGGCGCCATATACTTTGCTCCCCTAGTTACAGTGGCACTTGAAGCCGTTAGGCGACACAGGTCTCTGCCTCAAATGAGGCATCTGAGGTTGCTTCTCATCCCTTGGATTCTCAGCATAGCCTTGATGCTTATAGGAGAACTCGTAACCCTGCCGCTTTTGATGATGGCTGCGTCGGGCGCCTTCGTAGTCTTAACGATTGGACTTACCGGGGGAATCATAGGTCTAGGTGCTGTTCGCCGCTTGGCTCGGTAAAGGTCAGCCGCTGTACCTAAGGATTGCAGCTGTACCCCCAAAGGATTTAAGGAGCATCTCTCCCTCCTCATGGGATCCCGATATAACCTCCGCTTCAGCGTTGGCCTGCTCAGCCATATCCGTTAAAACATCAATCATATCCTTCTTCTCAACTATCTCAAGGGTTTTGTTATTGCATTTTGGACAGGTTTTCCCGGCGAGTTCTGACTCACACTTAAGAAGTTCAGCCGTTTTCATGTTCAGTTTTTCGATGTGACCACAGTTGGAGCAGCTTACCTTAACCTCTACGATGTCAAGTTTCTCAGAGACTAGAAGGATCTTAACTAATCCTGCCTTCAGCTGTCTCTTAATCTCCTCGATGCCGTAGGTAGCTATGCCTGTGTTATGTCCCAGCTCGCGTAAGAAGCTCTGAACAAGATTTCTCTCCTCCACATACCTAACACCTCTTAGGATCTCAGGAGATTTGGCAACTACCTCCTTCACTCCCTGCTCATCTATGTATGACGTGTCAAGAACCGCTAGAAGTTCATCCTTAAGTTTGTAGTGGAGGTAATCACCGTTAATGAATTCCTCCTTAGTTGGGCCGGGTCCACCTATGATCACGCCTTTAAAGTCGGGGATGTTGAGAAAGATCTTGGTTGCATAGTTAGCCGCCCGCTTATAGAACTCGTTCACCTCAACTTCTCGTAGGCGTTGGAAGCGCCGCGCTGACTGCCCCCCTGCCCTATGCTTACCCGCTATTCCTGAGGTAATGGATTTGATTACATCCAGACGCTTCCCCTTTAATGTTGCGTAAGTGGCTCCGCTACCGTCGATAACCATTATGCCATAGGCTGCCTTCTCCCTTATCATCTCAAAGAGGGGGTCTAGGTGAAATCTGGAGTCACAACGATAGAAGTAGATGCTGACCTTCTCAGGAGGATCGATGACGTAGATCTCCATTTTTTCGGAGCCTGGGGGACCATAGGGTATCGCTCCACAAAAGATGGTCAAACCCGTTGGGGGGGTCTCTTTAAACAGTCTGAGTCTCTGAATAACTTTCTCTATAGCGTTCTCAACATTATGGCGGGTTGTACGAGACTTGATGTTAGACGCGGTCCCACGCTCTTCACGAAGATTATTCATCACATCGCTCAGCTGACGGTCTGGAGGAACATAAAGCGTTATAAGCTCCGTGTGACGCCCCTCCTTCGAGGCCAGAGACTCCAGTAGCCGCCTCATCTTGAAGCGTTCTAGCGAGGAGAAACGCGCCAAGCCCTGCCCTTTGCCTTTATCATTAACCACCTAAGATACCTCCAAACCTCTCAGGGAAACCCCAGCATGAACCTTAGCATTAGCTCAAGGCTAGCAGCGTTTAAAAACTTCTCTAAGTTAGGGTTAACAGTAAGGCTTGTGCCCCTTAAATAAAAAAGTTTATTTTTTGGGTTTAGAGATTTCGACTAATTGTTTCTCAGGCATAGCGGCCATTTTGTAAGCCAGTTTCTCCATTTCTCGTATCCCAAGATTTTTCGCTAATTCCTTCCTTAGATATGTCAGTACATCAGGGCGCAATTTTACCGTTAAACCGTTTCTTTCTTTAATTTTGAACTTTGAGTAAATCGATTTGGATTTTTTAATGTTGAGCCTTTTGTTCCCAACAGTGCAGCTGGTCGTTATTTGTACGCCGTCGATTATGCAGGATATGGGTGTCCTATAGGGTAAACATACATCGGCTCCCAGTTCAGCGGCCCCCTTTTCAACTCCAAGCTCTCTAAGTCCTACCCAACCCATTCGCATTCCTAATACAAGAAAAGGCCCTAAATGGCTGTGAAGGTCTTTAGCCAGATTTAGGGTATGCCTCACTTTTTCCGGGATCTTGTATTTTTCGGATGTTTCCATCACTTCCTTCTCCTTGCAGCAATTATTACGGTTTCCACTACAATCACTATAGCTAGAACGATAGCGATAACTTGATAGAGCAACATGTTTGTCTGAAGATTCGTTATCTCTGATTTGAGTTCCATCAAGTTTTGATATTCGTCAACGCCATCGAGAATCTGATTGGTATTGTACTTTATCAACTCTGCAAGGCTATCTGTTCCCGGCACGGCTCCAGGGAAATTTGATAACACCACATGTGATGCACCTATATCCGTTGCTATATTGGCGCCTACATCGATCCCGCTTTGTAAATTGTCAATCACTAGAATGGCATTCTTCTCTTTCGCTGTGATAACAATTGCTGATATATCACTCGCTGATAATGTCAGTGGCGTGCCGTAGCTTGCAACTACGTCGAGCCCTAATTCTGTAGCGAAACCTGTTAGCCAAGCCATACACACAACAGGTTTTCCTCTTACATTTGTATTTCCCGCTATGTCTTGAATTTCATCAGCTACTGCATCGACTTCTACAAGCATCGCATCTGCCTTTTTGCTAACATCTATGTCTAGAATCTCGGTTAAACTTTCAGCAACAGCGGTTATTGTCTCTTTAGCTTTTACTGGCGTGTTCCATACATCAGGAATTACCACTATTTCACCTTCTGTCTCAGATGTCTCTATCATACCTTTAAGCCACATATCGTATTCGAAGCCATGGTAGAAGACCAGTTTTGCATTGCTCAAACCGTACACATCAGACGGAGTCACGTCATAAAAAGCCGGGCATATGTTAGGGTTGCATAGTATAACTACGTCAACCTGCTCTCCAGCCATCTCTTTAACTACTGCTCCCGCTACCTGCGTAGTACAGACCACTATGGGTTTGTCTGTCTGAGCTATAACCCCCGGAACTTGACTTGCAGCCGCTATCAAAAAAACAGTCACGAGGAAGAGGGGGGTAGCTCTGTTCTTAATTAACGAAGATATGTTTTTCATATTTCTATTTCCCACCTGCCATTCTTCTTTTAGGTGAAAGAATGACTGCGATAGCGAAACAGACCGTTGATACCATTACTATGCAAGCGCCTACCGGCCAGTTGAGGATAAGAGATAAGAAGAGCCCGCCTATGCAGGTTGCTACACCTATTATAGGGCATAATAACACTATTTTCTTCAAATCATGCAGGATCTGGAAACTTGTAGAGGCAGGGTTGACTATAAGTGCGAAAACAAGTAGACCGCCTACTAGTTTTAGGGAGAAGGTTACAACTATACCTACTATGAAAATAATCAGGTAGATTATTGGCTTGGTCTGTATTCCGTCAACTTCAGCCATAGTCTTGCTGAACATGATCGCATAGAATTCCTTCCAGAAAAGGAAGATTAAAGCAATTGTGATAGCGCACACTATGCCTAAGTAACCTATCTCAACACCTGAAACTGTGAGAATGCTTCCCCACAAAATACTGGTAGCTTCCCCACTGAGCTGAGATACTGTGGGTGCCATGGAAAGGAAGATGAACGCTAAAGCCATTGTAAATGGGAAGGCAATGCTCATCACTGTACCTGCGTGAAGCCTAGCTTTATCTGCCACAGGTCCAACAACTGAAGCCACCGCTATTGAAAAGATGAGCGCTGTAGTTAGTGGATTTAAACTTAGGGCGAGCCCCAGTGCCGCCCCAGCAAAAGCAGAGTGAGACATAGTGAAACCAACAGTAGTTAGCTTCATTTTGACAACTAAAACGCTTACAACGCCTGTCAGAAATCCGGCTAGGACGCAGCCTATTAAGGCACGCTGTATAATTGGAAGATTTAAAAAAATCAAGGAGTTTGCAGCTCTACGAGATTAAAGGCATCTTGAGAGGGGGAGACTGTTTTCTCGGAGGCTACATCCGATATTATTCTGCCGTCCACCATGGTTATAACTCGGCAGCTTATTTCTTTTGCAAACTCAGCTACGTGAGTTACTACGATTATAGTTACCCCCCGGTTTGAGAGGTCCTCTAGAATGGAGACTATCCTCTTACGGGAATCGGCATCGAGGCTGCTGAAAGGCTCGTCGAGAAGCAACAGCTTAGGCTCTTTTGCTAGCGCTCGAGCTATCATTATCTTCTGTTGCTGGCCACCTGAAAGTTTCCCCATGGATTTATCGGCCAGATCTCTAGCCTCTAAAAGATCCAATGCAGCGTAACACTTCTCCAGATCTGCCTTGTTCGGTCTGTTCACCAGGCCTATCTTGCCGTAACGACCCATTAGAACTACATCTAAAGCTTTGTAAGGTTCATCAGGGGATACCATAAAATCTTGAGGAACATAACCGAGGTGTTTTCTTATCTCTGTATATTTTCTTCGTAGGTCACGGCCAGAAACATAGATTTCTCCACTTGATCTAAGCAACCCGTTCAATGTGTCAAGTAGGGTTGTTTTACCCGCGCCATTCGGCCCTACAACGAAGACAAGTTCTCCAGCATTTACTTGGAAGCTTATGTTTTTGATTGTAGGCCTTTTCTCGCCTTCGTATGCGGTAGCAACATTGTCTATCTTAAGCACTTCACCATGCCTGTTCATCTGTTAGACCTGCCAGAATACTCTTCTCTTTACGCAGTAATTAAATATTACTATTATTCAAATAAATATTATTTTAGATCAGATAACCCTTCTTAAGTTTCAGACACATCAATCACGGTAACTCTTAAGACTTGTTGAATTGATATAGATAGAGTAGGTGTCAAGGTTGAAGATAGCGGTTAAGACGGGAGGGTTCCTCTTTCCCTCGAAGCTTAATGCAACTAAAATTCAGCGGTACGTCAAGACGCTTAGGAAGCTGGTTGAAAAGGGAGACCGCCTATTGGTTGTGACTGGGGGTGGGGAGAATGCACGGCGGTACATCAACGTAGCTCGAAAGGCTGGAGTGGACGAGTCTACCTGCGACCAGATCGGCATCGAGATCTCTAGGCTCAACGCTTACCTCTTGATCTCACTGCTCGGGAACTCGGCTTACTCAGCCCTACCAACCACTATTAGAGACGTCAAAAGGCTCTTTCAATCTGGCAAGATAGTTGTGATGGGCGGCCTAACTCCCGGCCACTCAACTACAGCAGTGGGGGCGATAGCTGCAGAGGCTATCAAGGCGGACCGCTACATAATATCTAGTGATGTCGATGGAATTTACACTACTGACCCTAAACTCCATCGGAACGCCAAGAAACTTGAAGAAGTTACAACAATCCAGATCCTTAAGATGATCACTAACAAGCAGCTCTGGGCTGGCAGCTACCAACTTGACTTTGTTGCCCTGAAGATCATTGAGAGGTCACAGATCCCCACCTATTTCATAGACGGCAGGAATGCCTCAAACCTATTGAGGGTGGTTGGTGGGGAGAAGATTGGCACCTACATCTATGTGGCTTAGGAGGCAGTAAGATGCGGCTGGAGCGGCTTTTCGGCAGCAAGGTTCAGACGAGGTTGTTGCAGTATTTTCTTGCGAACACTACTAAAGTTTTCAACCAAGCAGGGCTCGCCCGTTTTCTCGACTGCTCCCCCTCCTCAGTCGCTAGACTCATAGCACCCCTCGTTGAAGAGGGTATCCTATCCTATGAGCAACTCTCAGGGCAGATGAAGATCATAGCGCTAAACACCGAGTCGGAGAAGGTTCAAGCCCTTATTGATTTCTACGAGAGGGTGAGATCCCTCTGAAGAAGTCGTATAGATTTAAGTTATAGTTGCATTGGATATGTTCAGGGAACTGATCCCTCTTACCTAAGGAGTTGGAGGGGCCTCACTGCTATGATGAACAGATAAGCCGCACATGAGGCTTGAATAGGTCAGTGAGGAAACCTACCCAAACCTCCAACTCGGGTAGAAAGGCAGATCGATGTAAACTCAAAAAATAGATATAATGCCTTGTTTCAGATACCGATGCTGTGCCTAGAGATGCATCCACCACTTTTACTGCTTTTCAGAAACATAGTAGTGTTCACCTACCTCCTTCTGATGGCGATCCATTCTTGACCCCTCTTTATTCACCCGAGGTCTGCCAGTGGAGGGGTCTCTCCTGAAGGTTAGCTTTACCTCCTTTAGGAAAAAGTTCATTCCCCCTCTCAGCCCCATGGGCTCCGAGGTCTTCCCCAGCCTCCCCGGCTCTCCAGAGAAGGGCATCAGCCTGTCGGCAATAAAGTCTTGAACAGAGACATCGTGCTCCACAACAATCGCTGCGGCTTCAAGGCTCTCAACGTTCCGTCTGATTATTTTAGCTACTGCAAGCCTCTCCTCTACGTCTAGAAAGGCGCTGGGCTCATCGATTAGGTAGAGCTTAGCCTTCTGAGAGAGACATGAGGCTACCGCTGCTTTCTGTGCCTCTCCGCCACTGAGCTCGTTAACTTTGCGGTCTAGAAGTTTCTCGAGGTGAAGAGGTGCGATTACTTCGGATCTGTAGCGACTGGTTTCATACTCATCCCCCGCACTCTCCCTCAGTAACCCATCAACAGTGCCATCATAGTCGGTCTGGATGTATTGGGGCTTGTAGCTTATCGGAAGCTTCTCCGGTAGTTTCAGCCCGCCTTCAGAGGGCTTTTCTATACCTGAAATCATCTTGATGAATGTTGTCTTGCCGATGCCGTTAGGTCCTAGAACGCCGATGACCTCACCTTTATAGATGACGCCAGCTGCAACCTCAAGCTTGAAACCTTTGAAGGATTGCCTAAGATCCCCCCACTCGTAGAGCTTCTCATCTGAATGCCAACTCGGTGTCGGCGGCTTAACGTGGAACTTTATAGGTTGATTCCTGAACCGCATGTTGTCCTCGGGGAGGTATCCGTCTAGATATATGTTAATGCCAGTGCGGACGCTATAGGGATGTGAGACTATGCCATAGACTGCTGGTTCACCATAGATGACACAGACTTTATCTGAAAGGTAGTCAAGCATAGCTATATCATGCTCAGCCACTAGAACCGTCTTTTCATCCTCAACGAGACCCCTTATGGCTTTGGCTGCGTTCATCCTTTGTCTCACGTCCAAGTAGCTGGAGGGTTCGTCGAAAATGTAGACCTCTGCCTGCCGGCAGAGAGCGGCAGCTATCGCCAGCCTCTGGCACTCTCCGCCTGAGAGAACGGATGCTGAACGATCCAGAAGTTCCTCAAGCTCGAAGAGTTCAACAGCTCTCTCCATGATCCCTCTCTCGTCAGCACGCTTCAGAACAGTAGCGACCTTGACATCCATCAACCGGGATATTTTGTCTATATACTGCGGCTTATGAACGACCTTCACATCGCCTCTTCGAACTTTTTCAAAGTAATCTTGAAGTAGAGAGCCTCGGAAGTGGCGGATAACCTCCTCCCAATCTGGCGGGTTGTCGAATAGGCCAAGGTTGGGCTTCGCTTCCCCTGCTAGAATCTTCAGTGCAGTAGTTTTACCGGTACCGTTCTTTCCAACAAGCCCCATAACACTTGATGGAGCGGGAACAGGAAGCCTGAAGAGTTTGAAGGTGTTCTCACCGAATCGGTGGCTGCACTCCGTCTCCAACTCACTGGGGAGGTTGACTATCGCCAAAGCATCGAAGGGGCATTTCTTTATACAGATGCCGCATCCTGTGCAGAGCGCCTCCACTATGACGGGTTTCTCTCCCCCTCTCTCGAACCTGATGGCGTAGACCTTACTCCTAACCATGGGGCAGAATCGGTAGCACATCCTGTCACAGTCTTTGGGTCGACATTTATCCTGGTCGAGAACAGCCACTCTCATAGGGAAACCCTCTGGAACAACTTGGAGAGAAAGATCCTTTAGGGTTTAAAAGATTTCCTGATAACCCTTTTTCAGCCACCCTTAAATCATATTGGTTCTCAGAGATTTCATGTTAAAGATGCCTCAAGCCAAGGTCACCTTGTTAACAATTATCCTAGTGGTCATCTTCCTTGGTGCTGTGTACGCCCATGCAACCTTCCTTCAGCCCCCTTCAACGCCTCCCACCCCTACGCCAACAATCACACCGACGAAAACAGATCAACCTACTCAAGAGAAGCAGCCTCCAAAAGAGAGCGAGGTGTACGGGGATGAAGATAAACAGGTCGTCATAAACTATGACGATGTATTGGTCGTAGTCAACATCAACAGCAATATCTCCATGGATGTCGGACAATACTTTGCCTCCCAGCGAGGCATCCCAAACATAAACCTTGCTCACATCTCTGCCCCAACCACCGAGGAGATACCCTTCACAGAGTTCAACGAAACGGTGAGAAAGCCGGTGGAGCGGCACCTCATTGAAAACAACTTGACTGATAGCATAAACTACATAGTCACCACGAAGGGTGTCCCGCTTAAGGTCAGGGGTGAAGGTATCAAAGCGCGGAGCGCCAGCGTTGACAGTGAGCTTGCCCTGATCCTAGGCGCAGATCAAAGTGAGATAGGGAACGCTGGATCAATTCGAAATCACTACTTTGCAGAGAAGGAGCACTTTTCCCACATCAAGCACAGCCAACTGAAGGGTCACCCCAGCTACCTGGTCACAAGACTCACAGGGTATAACTTCACCGACATAAAGAACCTTATAGACAATGCAGCCCTAGCCGTAGGCACAGCTCCAGATGGGGTCTTCATAATTGACGTTGACCCTGAGCATGGCTACAAGCCCCAAGGAGTAGGATTAGGGAACCGCTGGATGCAGAGTGCCTACCAACTCCTCAAGGGAAGAGACTTCACCGTTAACTTCGATAACACCACAACCTTCATTCTTAATCAGAAAGGTGTGATGGGATACGTCAGCTGGGGGAGCAACGACCACAACTGCACCCTACCCAGTGACCAGTGGAACCATACCTTCAAACCAGGCGCCATCGCAGAGCTCTATGTCTCAACTAGCGCATACACGTTCACAACTGGATCTACCTACTGGCAGTCCCTTATAGCCGATCTCATACATGATGGAGTAACCGGTGTGAAGGGCTATGTCAACGAACCCTACTTGGAATCTGTCGCCCACCCTAACATCCTTTTCGATCGCTACACAACAGGCTTCAACCTTGCCGAGAGCTACTACATGGCCTCCCTTCAATGTCTATCTTGGCAAGACTGCATTATAGGAGATCCAAAGACATCTCCCTACCAAGATGTGGAGACCAAGTGAAGTGTAGAAGTGTGAAGTTCTAGAAGCCCTTTATATTGTGCACCTCAGCTATGGAATTAAAGAGGCAGAGCCTAATTGACTCCCGAGGAGCTGAAGCCCAAGTTCCTAGGTGCCCTAATAGGCACAGCAGTCGGCGATGCACTTGGCATGCCTGTAGAAGGCTGGAGCTACGAGGAGATTGAGGCTGAGTATGGTGAGTTACGCGAGATGTATGATGGGCGCCTTCCTGCTGGCCACTACACTGATGACACCGAGATGATGATCGGTGTCGCTGAATCTCTTGCAGCCAAAAAAGGTTTCAACGGTGAAGATATGGCTCAAAGATTCATCGATAATTATGATCCCTGTAGAGGGTATGGATCTGGACCGCCAAATGTTTTCAAGAAGATCTTGAGGGGAGAACCTTGGAACAGAGCGAGCGTAGCACTCTTCGGTGTTGGTTCTTACGGTAACGGTGGAGCTATGCGGATAGCTCCAATAGGTCTTCTCTACGAGAAACCAGATGAGGTAAGTAGAGTGGTCTCCCAGTCAAGTCAGATAACACATGCCCACAAGCTGGGGAAAGAGGGAGCAACCCTCCAAGCCTATACCATCTCCCTAGCCGCTAGAACCGATCCCGCCTCTCCCCTCGATCCCAAGATCTTCCTAGCCAAACTGCAAGGCTTCGTGAATGGTGATATCTACAGAGAGAAGTTGGAGAAGGTAGCCCTGCTGCTGGGAGCTGCTTCATCGAAAAGCCGTGTCATAGAGGTTCTCGGCCACGGCATCGAAGCCTTTAACTCGGTTCCAACCGCTATCTATTCCTTCCTCTCCCACCCCCAAAGTTTCGAGGAAGCCGTTGTGTATGCAGTTGGGCTTGGAGGGGATACTGACACCTTGGGAGCCATGACAGGAGCCATCAGCGGCGCTTACCTTGGCGTTGGAGCTATACCGACCAGATGGGAAGAGCGGTTGGAGAACTGGAGCTACATAGAGAAGTTGGCTGAGAAGCTATGGAGCCTAAGATACGGTGGGAAGTGAGGATATGTTAGAGATAGATGGCGGCGAGAAAAGCGGTAGCGGAACCATACTCCGGATGGCTACTGCCCTAGCATGTATTCGCGGAGAGGGGCTTCACATCTACAATATAAGGAAGCGTAGAAGCCGCCCTGGCCTTAGACCGCAACATCTGGAAGCCGTTCTCACGGCTGCGAAGCTCTGTCGAGCTGATGTTCAAGGGGCTGCTGTAGGTTCCCTTGATCTTCGGTTCAAACCCCATCGCATACTCGGAGGTGAGATTGCGGCGGAGATAGGGACAGCGGGAAGTATCCCAATGCTGGTTATGACCATTCTGCCTATCTGCGCCTTCGCTGACCAGAGGGTGAAGGTTCATGTGACCAAGGGCGGAACTGATGTTCTTCACTCTCCAACGATCCATTACCTCCAAAGGGTTCTCCTTCCAACTCTGAGGAAGATGGGTCTTAATGCAACTTTGAAGGTTCAAAAGTTTGGCTACTACCCCGTTGGAATGGGGGAAGCAACCCTTGAAGCTGAGCCCTGTCATAATCTCAGGCCTTTGAGACTTGAGGAATGGAGGCATGTGGAGAAGATGCGCGGCATCTCGGTCTGCACATTTCTGAAAGAGCAACATGTTGCTGACAGGCAAGCTAGAGAGGCAGAGAAGAGGCTTGGGGCTGAAGGCTATAAAGCAGAGGTAGAGGTTCTCTACGACGAGTCTAATCCCCTTCAGAAGGGCAGTTCCATAGTCCTCTGGGCTGAAACTGACAGTGGTGTGCTGTTGGGCGGTGATTCTATAGGTGAGCCTCGAAAGACCAGTGAGAGGGTGGGACAAGAGGCCGCGGAGGCTCTCCTAAAGGAGTTGAGGGCAGGTGCCACAGCAGACACACATCTCGCAGATATGCTTGTTCCGTATATAGCTCTGGCCGAGGGCTACTCTACCTACACAACCCGAGCGATGACAGGGCATCTTGAGACTAACATCTGGTTAGCGGAGAAGATTCTTGGAGTGCAGTTTGAGGTTAAGAAGAGCAATGGCCTCTACAGAGTGGAGAAAAAGTAGTTTTGTTGATAAAGTTTACACAAAATCTTTGATGGATAGACGTATGTATTCATAAAATTTGTGATAGTGAACCAAGTATTTTATGGCTACATATTCGCTTTTAACTAGAAAACGACATTTCTTCACCTGCAAAAGCTAATTAAAAACATCACTCTATAGTGTGTTTAAACAGCTACTTATCCAATACATTTGAAGCCTAGGTGTTGAGGGTTGTATAGTATACCTGCTATCTTTGGACTTGTAGGTGTAACAATACTCATAGGGTTCCTCGGCACCCGTCTCTTCAAGCGAACCGGTATACCTGAGCTTGTCCCCGTCTTGGTGTTGGGGCTTCTCATAGGTCCCGTGCTCGGGTTGGTTGAGGCGGAGCCTCTCATAGATTTAGCACCTGCTTTCGGTGCCATAGCCTTGGTTATAATTCTCTTCAACGCGGGTCTGAACTTAGACCTCTACAGGGTTTTGAAGCAGATACCTCGTGCCACTCTCTTGGCGGTGATGGGTTTCGTGCTCAGTGTACTTGTCACCGCGGGGGTCGCCAATTTATTTCTAGAGCTTTCAATTTACAGAAGTCTTCTTCTTGGGTGCATCCTCGGGGGCAGTAGCTCAATAATAGTTCTTCCGATAGTTCAGGCCCTGAAAGTAGATAAGAAGATTCAGACTATCCTGAGCCTTGAATCTACCCTGACCGATATCTTCGTAGTGGTTATGGCACTAATCGTCATAGAGTTCATCATCGGCGGCACCATGGATATTACTTCAACATTCCAGATAATCGCCAGCCGCTTCTCCGTGGGCATTATCCTAGGATTAGTAATTGGTCTGTTATGGCTTTCAGTCTTCCCAGCGATAAGAAGGGATCCCTATCGTTACACAGCCACACTCTTCGTTGCCTTCTTAGTCTACGCGGTCTCTGAGTTTCTCGGTGGAAGCGGGCCTCTCTCAACGT
>Ga0265594_1002030_pt1 | contig 15025 bp, 20 predicted proteins | sample saktaG_11_FD_190147 | JGI IMG/M metagenome (GOLD analysis project Ga0265594, IMG submission 190147) | Saline water microbial communities from Sakinaw Lake, British Columbia, Canada - sak_2011_5_24_80m | ecosystem: Environmental > Aquatic > Non-marine Saline and Alkaline > Saline ... | reverse complement strand
TAAAAGAATCTCCTATTTATGATTATCAGATCCTCGTAGCTCAGTCGGCAGAGCGCATGGCTGTTAGATGATTGATAATGCAGTTACCATGGTGTCGGAGGTTCGAGTCCTCCCGGGGACGTTTTTTTATAGAATTATTCTTTTTATTTTAAACCTAAATCTATAATAGGTTTTGGCTGATTTTTTTCAAGATGACTATAAACATTTGATTGTTTTGCACCTTTAATAATTGAAATTACAGATTCTTGTGCATGTTCAAGATATTCTGGAAGGCCAATTATCCCTATTGTGTTATCTTTTAATTCAAAATTGCATTTTGTTAAATGATTTAATGTCTTTAATGTTTTCCCCCCTTTTCCAATAATTCTTGCTCTTACTCTGTTTAGGTCTTTCCTTTTAGTATGGTCTTTTATATTTAATATTTCAAATTCCAAACCCTCTTCTTTTATAGAAATTGCAACTGAAAAAGGAAATCCAAAATTAAGTGCATCAATTACTTTTTCAGCAATATATTCATCTTCTGGTTTACCATCTATTTGAACTTCTTTACCTCTATTAGATATTTTTACATTAAGTTTATTTTCTAATCTTTTTTTGTTTTTTAGAATTCTTGGAACTTTTTCAGATAGGATGGTTTTCATTTTGTTAAAATTCAACTTTTTCTGTTTCTAGATAGTTATTTTTTCTAAGCCACATAAGTTGGCTTTTATTATATTTGAAGAGCACGTCTCCTTTTGAATCGTCAAGTTCCCAAGGTTCAATTATTACCACATCCCCTGGACGTAACCATAGTTTTCTTTTTAATCTTCCAGGAACTCTACAATTTCTGCTTTTTCCATTAAGACAATTAACATTCATTTTATTTCCTCCAAATCTTTGTTCTATAATTCCAATTACTTCTTTTCCTCTTGGAAGTTTTGCTCTTTGTATTTTTGATTCTTCTTGATTGCCTTTTCTTGGTTTATAGTATGCCATTTTAAAGAAAGTTTAGAGAGGTTTATAAAAATTGGGGTTTGTTTTTCCTGGATTAATTTGGCACAACAAATAATATATATCTTATTTATTCTTACTTTATATGGTAACTTTGCATTTAATAATACATAAAGAATTGCTTGAACTTCAAAATACTAATTTATTTTATGATTCTATACTTCAGAGGATAAAGAAAATAGAAAATTCTGAAAAAGAGGTTAAATTTATTCCTTGGTATGAATATGCGGATAATTTAAATCAAGCAGTATTTATTTCTGAAGGGTATGACGATGTATTTCTTTATGGGTATTCGAGAAGACACTGCTTAAAAATAATTTCTGATATTTTAATTCCCAAAGGGATTTTTGTTAGTTATGATATTAAAGGAACAGCATAATTTAAATCAAAGAAAACAAAAATCTTAGTTATCACTTCTATAAAAGTATAAGCGCGAAAGGAATATTGGAAATCTTTCCTATTCCTTCTTGTTTGATTATTCCTGCTTTTAATGCAGCATTAATTGCTTTTTCTCCTACAATATTAAAGAGAGCATCTTCTTTTTCCATATCCTGCATTATTTCTATTGCTTTTTCTTCATCTGTTTCTTCACCATTAAAAAAAGATTCCTTTACATCTAGTTGGAATTTTCCTTCTTCAAATTTCTTTCCTAGAAGTTCAGAGTCACAAATAGCAACAATATCTCTGTAAGATTTGATTATTTTTACTATCATTGTAAGACTCCTGTTAGTTTTTTGACTTTAACCTTTTTAAATTTGAGTCAAATTCTATTAAATATAAAATAAAAAGTTAAAAATTTTATTAAAATGCTTTTTTAGCTTCACCAGATGCAATAGCTTTTTCTGCATTATCTTTAGACATCATAGCACACATATTACAACCACAATCAGTGCACTTTCCTTTTGCCATAAATCCCCCTCTTGCAGTTTGATTTATTGCAGCATCTTTCATATCTTGTCCTTTTTTCTTACACTTTACACAATATCCTTTTACCATTTTTTAGCCTCCATTTTACTTCTTTTTGTAAGGGATTTTTGTTTTTTAAACCTTCTGACTAAGGGAATTTCCTATATTTTACTTCTCACAGAATGTTTAGCTCCACAAGCAAGACAATGAACAAAAGTTAATCTATCTTCTTTAATTATTTCTGTATCTGGTTTTTTGCATTCTTTACATAATACAAATTCTTTAGTATAATCTTCTATCTTTGTATTTATTTTTGCACTAGGGATTTTATTATTTAAGATGAGTCTATCTCCTTCAAGATGTCCAGAAGTTGCAAGTTCTCTTAAAATAAATTTTTGAAATTGTTCTGGTTTTCTCCTAATATGTGAAGCAATTTGTAAAAAGTTTGTTAGAATTGTCTTTTTTCCTTCAAAATGACCTTCAATTTCAAATCTATTTCCATTACTTTCTACTTTTTTTATTTTTTTATGCGCTTCTTCGAGGAGTTTTTCATAATCTGTCATGTTTAGACTGCGAAAATAGAGTATATAAATTTTTATAAATTTGGTTTTGGTAAAAAAAGTATGGTTGAGCTTGATGTTAAAGGAATTTCGAGGAAATTGAAAATGGGGAGAACAAAAAAATTAATAGAAGAAATTTTTAAAGGTTCTTTTTATGTAAGATCTTCTCCTTTAGCTATTCTTTCAATTAGAAAGGAAGATTCTTTAGAAGATTTTCTTATAATAGGATTAAAAGAAAACAATTTTACTTTATTTGATAGACTATATTTTGATAGGGCGTATGAACTTGCACAGAAATATGAAGAATTGTTTGGAACAGAAAAAACTGATGAAGAAGGGGGAAAAGTTGATTTTAGAATAAGATATTATAAACCCTCAACCTAAATATCTTACTTTTCCAGGTCTAGGTTCAAATACAATTCCTTCTTCTAGAAATTTTTGGATTTCTTGATTAATTATTACAGGAGAAATGTCTTTTAAGCTCATAATTATTTTTTCTATTTCAATTCCCCCTTCATCTTCTGCACTTTTTATTGCCCCTAATATTTTATCTTTTACAGCAATTATTTGGTCTCTTGCAATTGGTTCTGCTTGAGCTTTGTTTTTGTCTGTCTCTAATTTTCTTATTAAAAGATATTTTGAATCTTGTTCTCTCATAATCTCGGGATTAATATAAATTTCATTGTTAAAATGTCTCAAAAGACCAATTACTAAAATTGTTTGTCCTTGAGTTATATTTTTAAATTTTTCAACATCATCTGCAAATACTCTTAATTTTATTTGACCTGAGCCGTCATCTAATGTTAAAACAGAAAATCTCTTTTCACCTTCACTATCAAATTTTTCGATAATATTTCCAAGCACATTTACTCTTATTATCTTTTTATCACCTAATTCTAAAAAAGAAAATCTTTCTTCGTCTAAAACAGGGTTTCCCATTAAAATGTCTCCTATTCTTAGTTTAAATGCTATGTTTCTTTTGAATTGTTGTTCGTCTGCCATTTTTTATTTAAAAATCTCTCTGCCACTTTCCACGAAGCAGCTGAGAGATTAACTTACAAAACTTTGAGAGATTTATAAAGTTTTGTTATAATTTTTGAACATAACCTTGTCTTGGTTGATAAATCACACTGTTTTTAATTAGTTCATTTATAGCATATTCAATTTCATCCCTTGATAATTTATCTTCTAGTTCTTTTTCTATTTCTTCAATAGGAATTAATTCACCTAATCTCTCTTTAAGCCCATTTATCGTTTCTCTAACTATTAATACTTTATTTCTCTTTGAAGCAGTCATTCCTGTATAGATTTTATCTATATCAAATGTTTTTGACTCATAATCATAACCAACTTGCATAAGATAATATTTCATTAATTCTATTGATTCTTTTGCATCATTTTTTGTTACTGTTTCACTTAATCTTAATTTTGCAGATGCTTCTGACATACGAATTAGAGCTTGTAATTGTCTTGCAGAAATTGGAATAGGTCTCATAGCACTTTCAGAGGAAACAGGCCTATTTCTTAATTCAACATAGAAGTTTCTTAGTTCGTCAACAGCTTCATCTGTTAATACAGGTTTTATTCTTTGTTTTGCATATGCAACATATTTTCTAAAAAGATCTCTTGGAATGAGCATATCTTCTCCTTCTTTTCTATGTTCTAATAAGACATGGCTTGCAATTTTCTCATCTTTTATTTTATCAGGAATATCTCTTAAAGTAAATATAACATCAAATCTATTAATTAATGTAGGAGGAATATCAATTTGTTGGGCTACTGCTTGATAAGGATCAAATCTCCCGAATTTGGGATTTGCTGCTGCTAACACAGAGGTTTCTGCACGGAGTGTGGCTTGGACATTAGCTTTACTAATTGTTACTGTTTGTTGTTCCATTGCCTCATGCATAGCACTTCTATCTTGAGGATCCATTTTTTCTAATTCATCTATACATACTAGTCCTTTGTTTGACAAAACCATTGCACCTGCTTCTAAACTCCAACCTCTTAAATATTCATCTCTAACAACTGTTGCTGTTAATCCTGCACCAGATGTTGATTTTCCAACTACATATCTTCCTTTTGGAGAGATTTTAGCCATAAATCCCAATGTTACTGATTTTGCAACTCCTGGGTCTCCAATTAATAAAATATGAATATCTCCTCTACTTGTTTGACCATCTGCATGAACTTTTTTTACCCCCCCAAATAATTGAAGAACTAATGATTTTTTTATTTCTTCATAACCCCAAACACTTGGAGTAATACTTCTTGAAAGTTTTTCAAGGATTCTTGGATCTTCTGCAAGTTCAAGAATTTGTCTTTCATCTTCTTCACCTATATCTAATTCTTCAAAAGTTTCTTCTAAAGGGATTATATTATTTACTTCAATAGCTAATTCAAATCGTGTTGATAATCCTCCTGAGGCTAAAGGAACAGGAACTTCCTTTAAAACACCAATAATTTTAACTCTACTTCCAGGAGTTGTTTTTTCTTCCATTTTTGGTTCTACTAAATCTTCTTTTAGAAAAACATTTATTCTTTTTGGCTGTTCTCCTCCTGATAATGATTCTGGCGATTCTTCAATGACTAATCTTTGAGTATCAACCATTTCTTTACTTATTAATCTAAATCCTCCTTTTCTTCCACATGAACATCTTGTTGGTTCTCTAAATTTCTTTTCTATTTGTAAAACTCCAATAATTGTCCCACAACTTGGACATTCAAATTTAGCATTTACAACTTGAGGTCTAACATCTGAAGATTGCCTAATAATTCCTTCGACAATAATCATTTCATTTAGATGTTTTGATCTGATATTTCTTACTTTTATTTCTTGACTTTTTGGAAGATTAACTAATCTTACCCTTGAATCTTTAATTAAACCTAATTCTTCAATAGCTAATTCAAACAAACTTAGAGATTCTTCTGGATCTGAGAGGATTTCATCTGATAATTTATTAGAAAATTCTGTTAATTTAATGAAATCAAGATGTACAACATTATTGCCTTTTCTAATAGAATCTCCTAATTCCTTCTTATAAAATTCAAAAAAGTTCTTTGCTTCTATTAGAAACTCCTCTTTTTTTGACCTTTCATCCTTACCAGTATCTTCAGGCATCTCAATCTCTTCTTCCATAATTAGAAAATAGTGCTGGAGTTTTTATAGATTTATATAGATTATTAAGTAGTTTTAGAAATTAAGTATTATTTTTGAGGAGTAAAAATTACTTCTTATACTGTTTTAAGGCAGTTTTGACATTCTTTAAAAGTTGAGTCATGCTATCCTCTAATTGTTGTTTGTTTTTTGTACCTGTACATACTAATTTTCCATTACTAAATAATAAGAAAGTAGCATTTGGTTCTATTAGCTTATATACTAGTCCTGGAAATTGTTCTGGTTCATATTCTGTATTTTCCATTTCTAGTGCTAAGAAGTTTAAATTAAGTTTTAAATCAATTGTTCCAGAGGCAACAATATTTTGAACTGTTATCTTTGGTTTTATAGTTATATTAACATTTATTTTCTTTAATTGTTTTATAACAGCCTGAATAACTTGCCTTACTTGGGCAACTGATTTTGTGCCTGTGCAAACAAGATTTCCAGACGAAAAAACAAGAACAGCTGATTTTGGTTCTTTAACCCTTAAAACTAAACCAGGAAATGTTTCTGGATTATATTCTGTATTTGGTTGTGTTCTTGCTAGTTTTGTTAAAGGAATAGGTTTTTCTAATGAAGTTGTTGCAACAATGTTTTGAATCTTGTAATTGCTAGTTGCTTTTGTCATTTTTTGATAGTAGAATATTAGGAAAATTCCTTTATAAAGGCTTCGACGGGAAATGTTTTTAAACAAAAGGATTGTCTGCACAAAATTTTACTAATAAAAAGAAAAATATTTAAATAACTAAATGTTAATTTAACAATGCCTAAAGTAATTTATAAAAAGAATAAAATTATTAGTCCGTCTAAATTATTTGATTTGTATGAATCTGCCAAATGGACTGAAGGCAAAAATAAAGTTGTACATGGAAAGAAAATTTCCGATGCTTATAAAAATTCTCAACTTGTTTTTTCTGCATGGGAGGGTAATGAATTGATAGGGGTGGTTAGAGTATTAACTGATAAGGCAAATGGAATAATCTTTGGTCTTACCATTAATCCAAAATATCAAAATCAAGGTATTGGAACAAAATTAATTAAAAAATGTCTTGATACATATCCTAAAACAAGATTTTTTATATCCTCTGAAAATCCTCAATCAGAGAAATTATATAAAAAAATTGGATTCAAAAAAGATAAAAATAACTGGTTTTCAATTCGTAAATGGGTAATTTAACTATTTTTTCTTTTTAAACCTTTTATCTACAAATTCTATTAATTCACTTCCAACAAGCTGGTTATTTGAAGGCCCAACCCTTGTATAAAATTCTTCTTCTTTAGGGGTTGGTTTTAGAAATATTGCTTTATCACTTTTTTTACATTTTACTTTCATAATTGCTTTATCTTTGACATGCATTATTTGAAGATTAATCAAATGCAAATGTTTTTTCCCTATTTTCTCTTTTATTATGTTTGTTAAATGTAAACTAAATTTATCTTCATCTTCAAATCTATCTGCATCAATTCCTAAGATCTCTCCTTTGTTTGAAATTCCAATAAGAAGATTTCCTCCATTTGAGTTTAAAAAAGCAACAATTGTCTTTAAAACAGAATATTCAATTTTCTTGTCAAATTCTTTTGTATGTAAGTTTGTTCTTAATGTTGATTTAAATTCTAATGCTTCATCTTCTCCTTTTGAAATTAACTCAAATATTTCTTCTTCATCTGATTTTCTTAGAAATTTTGGATTTAAACTTAAAAAAGCTTTGGCAACTTTTCGTATTCCTATATATCCTTTCATATAAATCAAACCTATAATTGCTGCTGTTGCTGCCCCAATTATTACAAATAATAAATTTATCATAGTATAAGCATATAAATCTCCTGAAAGAGAATGTCCTGAAAGACTTTTTAAAAAGAATTTTAAAAGTTCTAAGACTGCTCCAAAAGCCACAGCAAAATTAAAGGAAAAAAGAGTAATTAAAAGATAATTCTTTTTTATTTGGTTGCTTGAATATAATATTGCCAAAATCAATAGGCCAATAAATCCTACTGCTATACCAAAGACGATTGGAGCTACTATTCCTCCTGCTTTTCCCAAAAACAAAGTAATAATTACAAAGATGAATAAAGCCCATTCAAGAGTTGTTGGAATTTCAACTTCATATTTTTTTACAAGTTGTGGGAGGAACATTAATATTAGTAAGAAAATATTTGTAGATACCATGTGCCAAGATTCATTATAAACAGCATTAAGAATAGATAATACAAGAACTAATTTTATTACAAGAGAAAGATAATTTTGCATAAATGGATTTGTTTTCATAAAAAAGTAAAGATGGTGGAGTTTATAGGTTTTTTGAAATATTAATTATAGGAAAATTTAAATACTACTTACTACTACTTACTACTATGGAGAATATAAGCCTTAAGATTGAACCAAATTTTTTATCGGCAATAAATAAAGTCATGAAGAAGCATAATTACATGACTAAAGCAGAATTTATTCGGGAAGCTCTTAGAGATAAGATAAGGGTTTTGGAAGAGAGAGAGATTCTTAATGACAGAGAATTAATGACTCAGATTAAAGCAAGTGAAAAGAATATTAAGAAAGGCACAATTAAGGAGTTTAATTATTAGTAAATTTTGTGTGTTCCAACAGCTTGAATAATTATTGATTTTTCTTTTTCGTAGATTATGTAAATTGCTCTGATGTTTGCACCTAACCAGCAAGCCCATTTACCTTTTAATTTTCCGTGAAGAGGGTGTGCTCCAATTGCTTTTTTAGGATTTTCTTTTAATTTATCTAATTTATTTTTAATGTTATTTTGAGATTCAATATATTTTCTTAGAATTTTTTCTGTTTTTGAATTTGCTGTGAATAGATTGTACATTTTATTCAACCATAACGGTAATTTTCATGCTTTGAATTCTTAAAATCTTTTTCTATTTCCTCAAGAGTTGCTATCTCTGAAAGAGGTTTATCATTTCTTAACAATGTTATTCTTGGAAATCTTAATGCCCATTTAGACTCATAGTTTGGAGAACGTTGGACATCTTGATATGTAACTGTTACAACAATTTTTGGTTTTACTTTAACTTTTTTACCTTTTTCTTCTGTTATTAAAGGTTTTAGTAATTTTGTTAAGTTGTCAAAAGTTATTTTACTATCTGCTGTTTCTTTTTCTAAGATTCCTGTTCCGACTTTTCCAATTTCTAAATACTTTTTCCCTTGTTTACATGAAAGAATAAATGAAGAAATCCAACCTGCCCTTTTTCCTGCTCCCCATTCTCCACCTGTAATTACTAAATCTAATTCATTTTCATCTGGTTTAAGTTTTAACATATGCCCTACTCGTCTTCCTGGTTTATATTCTGCGTCTAGATTTTTCATCATGATTCCTTCTTGTTTATCTTTTAGAGCTTTCTTATAAAATTCTTCAACTTCTTTATTACTTGAAGTTATTTTATGTTTAGAAGAAATTAATTTGTAAGGATGATTAATCACAATCTTTTCAATTAATTCTCTTCTTTTTTTAAAAGGAATATCTAATTGTGATTTTCCATTATAAGAGAGTACATCAAAAACATTTATTTCAACTGGAAGATCTTTTTGTAATTTTTCTATATGGTATTTTCTTCTAATTCTTTGAGAGATTTTTTGAAAATCAGTATAATTTTTTGTTTTCTTATCATATCCTACTGCTTCTGAATCTAGAATAAATGAATCTCCTTTTATGAATTTTTTAATATAATCTTCTACTTCTGGAAATTGTTTAGTTACATTTTCCAAACTTCTTGTAAAAAGAGTAACCTTATTATTAGTTTTATGTATTAAGAGTCTAAATCCATCATATTTATATTCAATTGCCATTGGTTTCCCAAGTTTTTTAAAAGCATCATCAATATCTTTTGCTTTTTGAGCAAGCATAGCTTTGATAGGTTTTCCAACTTCAAGGTGTACTTTTTCTAATTCTTTGATATTTCCTTTTTTAGCTATCTCAAATATAACTGCTAAATCATTTGAATTATCCATTGCTCTTTGTATTTTATCTTCATATTCTTTATTATTTTTGAAAAATGCTTTAAGCATACTATACTTGATTGTTGATTCTTGAACACCAATTCTTAAATCTCCTATTAATGTTCTTATTAAGTATATTGCTTCTGTTGGTGATGCAGAAGTTAATAGTTCTGTAATTAAAGCAATTTTTTTATTTACTGTTCCCTTACCTTCAAGTTCTGGAAGTTTTCTTAAATTTTCTAGAACTTTTTCAGTTGTTAAAATATGGCTATGTAATGTTGCTTGTTTTTTATTTTTTATTAATTTTTCAGCGACTTTTCCAATATCACCTATTGTTTTCCATTCTTGCACAACTTTTTTTGAGTCTATTCCTGTTGCTTTTGAAATTGCTTTTATTGCTAGTTGATTACTTATTCCAATTTTTCTTTCATCATAATCAGGATAAATATTTCCTTCAATTAAATAAAGAATATCTGAATCTTCTTTTTTCAAAGGCTTTAGAAATTTAGAAAGAATATCTATTTTTTCAAGACGTTTTGGTGTACTTGATACCTCTTCATAAAATTCTGCGAGTTTTAAATACCTCATGAATATATTAAGAAGAAAGTGTTTTTAAGAGTTAGGTTTTATTTGTCTTTCCAGAATGCTTCAGCTTCTTTTTCCATTTTATCAAGCCTATCATAATAATCTGCAAATTCATTTAGATGTGCCAAGGCAATTTTACCTGTGGTTAATGGATCATCATTTGTAACATTTGTATTTGAATCAATTGTTCCATGTTCAAGTTCAACATCCATCCCCTTTCTAAATTGTTCCACATCAAATTTATCCCATTGGATTCCTAATTGCTCACCAATTTCTTTTGCTTGTTCTGTTGTAAAATGTTTTTCGTTATGTGTCATAATATTTTTTAGATGTATTTCTTTAAAAAGGTTTGGACGAATTGTTAAGGGATATTTAATATTATTTTCCTCTTCTTTTTCCTGCTCTTACACTAGGCCTAACTTTTGAAGTTGGATGTTTATTTCTTAATCCTCTTGATTTTTTAGCTGCAGAAGTTAAACCTCTCAGTGCTCTTGATTTATTTGCACCTTTTCCAATCCATTTCATTGTTTTATCATTTTTGATTTCTGGCTTATCGGGATCAACACAAATAACTTCGTAAAAATAGTGGATTCCATCTTTACCAATTAAATATGAATTTAAAACTTCAAGATTTTTATATTTTCTATCAACTCTTTGTTCTGCAATCCATTTATAGTTCATTTTCAGAGTTTTTCTAGTATGTAATCTTTTACTTCTTCTTCCTTTGTTTGGTCTTGGTCTTTTGTGACCTCCTCTTTTAAGTCTTATTCTAATTATTACAAAACCTTTCTTAGCTTTATAACCTAAAGATCTTGCTCTATCTAATCTTAATGGTTTTTCAACTTTTGTAAAAACATCTGATTTTCTCCATTCAATCATTCTTTCTCTAAGTGTTTTTTTGTCTGGTTTTTTCCAGGCTTCTCTTATTTGATGATACATTCCTTTTGTCATTTTAATCCGAGATTTTTTTAGTATTTAAATCTAATGAGGCTGCACGGATTTGAACCGTGGACCCCTACCTTATCAGAGTAGTGCTCTAACCAGGCTGAGCTACAGCCTCATAAATATTTGATTGAGAAGGATTATTTAAAGGTTTTTATCTAATTTTTTGCTTCAAGTTCAAGAATTAATTTACCTTTTTCCAATTCATAGTCTAATATTAAAAGATTTACAGGAATTAATTTAAAATATGCTTTATCTTTTGCAACAGCTTTAATTTCAATACTGTTTTCTAATTTAACAATTGATAAATCTTCTAAAGATTTAACACCTGGCAAATTTATTTCATATATTACTGTGTTTGAGAGTCTTTTTACACTTGTTTTTGGTTCCTTTTTTGGAAGTTCTGAAAATCTTTTCAAACTTTTTTTTGGGAAATCTTCTAAAAACTTTTCTTTTTTTTCTATTTGTTTTGGTTGATTGACATTTTTTAAATCTATTTCTTTTCCATTTATCATTAATCTAAAATTTGTTTTAGGTTGAATACTTTCTCTAGATATTTCTTTTTTCATTTCTTTTTCTAACATCTTCATAGCCCCCCCTAACATTTTATTAAACATATTTCCTGCAAAGCTATCTAAAAGAGAATTTGAAAAAGGTTCTTGTTCTTCAATATCTTTTTCTCCTAACATACCCCAATCTTCTTGACTTATTTTTTTAAGAGACATTCCACAATTAGAGCAAAATCTATGTTTAGAATTTACTTTTTCTCCACATTTTTTACATTTTCTCCTAAGCATAGGTATGTTTATTGTATTTTCTTTAAATAATTTGTTATTCCCTTAGATAATGTCCTAGAGAACCAATTTGATGTGCTTCTTCTATTAAAGTAGGCTTTATTTCTTTAAGAATTATCTCTTCAAATTTCTTCGGACTTAGTTTTCTTGTTTTTCTTACTTCTTTTAATTTAGGAACCCACCAAGCCACAGCAATCATTCTAAATATTGCACCAATTATGAAGATAATTATTATTGGCTCAAAGACCCAATTTGGGAGATATTTTATCAATAATGCTGCTAATCCTGCTCCCGTACATACACCAATTCCCCATAACATATTATAATAGGAGACTGCTAAACTTCTTTTTTGTTTACTAACATTATCATAGATAAAGTTTCCAGTAGCTAGAGCAAAGCCTCCCCAAGCAATTCCTCCAATTAATGCTGGAACAAATATTAAGTATATTGGAGAAGAGTGTAAAATCCATAATAGTGGAGTTATTGGAAGAATTAATGTTGTTATAATTAAAACCTTATAATTTCCATATTTATCTGCTATTTTCCCCCATAATCCTACGAGCAACAAAGAAAAAACAACTTCTGAGATTAAGATTACCATATATGTGAAATATCCAAATCCTAAATATCTTAACAAATATATTGCCCAGACTGCTCCAGAAATAGTTGCTGCAAAAGAATATGATGCTCTAAAAATAGTGAATTTTCCAAAATTATTTTTTGGGGCCTCTTTTAGAAATTTCCAAAAAGAAAAATAATTTTCTTTTTCAAATCTGAGTTTAGGTTCATATTGTTTTTTAAAAATAAACCAAGATATGAATCTAGAGATCAAAGCTAATGAAAATAAGATGATAAATCCAAACATAGCTAAATTAAGTGTCTTAAAATAATCTAAAAAGATAGAAGCAAGAATAGCTAGAGTTACTGATGCAACACCCATTAATAAATTCCTTTTTGAAAACCAACGTCCACGATATTCTTTATCTACAATATCTCCCATCCACGAAAACCAATGAGGAGATGAAGCATTTGCTACTATTATATAAATCGAGAATGAAAGCAATAATAAAATTGGGAGAATACTTGTTAAAATCCCCTTAGAAAATAAAATAGCAATTGCAATAAAGGGTAACCACATAAGGGATTCTAAAAGAACAGAAAATAGAACAACTTTCTTTCTAGAATATTTCTCAAATTTTTGAGCACTTATTAATTGACTTAAAGGTCCTAATAACCCGGAAATAGATGTTAATAAAGCAACTAAGGGGTTACTAGTATTAATTGCTATTGCAAAAGGATGGATAAATCTATCTCCAAAAGACGTCTTTGCAGATGCAAAGACACCTTCTTTAATACTATATCTCCTTGCTTGATGCTTGAGTTTCTTTATCCCTGTTTCTTTCACCATCTTTTTTATCACAATAATTTTTATATAGCTGACAAAGTTTTAAAAGTTATGGATAAAGAAAGACAAGTTAGATATAATTCTAGAAGATCTTCACTTAATGAAACAAATAATGAATGGTGGTTCTTAATAATAAATCAAAATAGAGAGATTATAGATATTCAACAAAAAATTTATACTTTATTAGCACCTATAATAGAAGAGTCTCCATCTTTTGAAGGAGTTGTTAAAGGAAGTGGATTAAGATATAAATTACTTAATTTTGAATCTAGCAAAAAAATAGAACCGTGGGAAGTTTCTAGTGTTTATAGAAATGTATTCAAAGACTTAAAATTATATGATAGAGGAACAAAGGATGGATTATCAAATCTTCTTGCAGATCACCTTGAAAGTTAACTTTTTATATCTACTTGTTCTAAAGAATTTATGACAAAATTTTATATTACAACTACAATCCCTTATGCAAATGCTCCTCCTCATATAGGATTTGCACTTGAAATTGTGCAGGCAGATGTTCTTGCTAGGTGGAACCGGCTTCTTGGAAAAGATGTTTTCTTTTTAACTGGAACAGATGAACATGGTGTTAAAAATTATCAAACTGCAAAAAAAGAAGGTTTGAAACCCCAAACTTTTGTAAATAAAAATTCAGATTCTTTTGAAAAATTAACAAAAGAGTTGAATATTTCTAATTCTTATTTTATTCGTACAACTGATAAAAAAACACATTGGCCAGGAGTGGTTGAGATGTGGAATCTTTTAGTTAAGAAAGGAGATATATACAAAAAAAAATATATCGGGAATTACTGTTCTGGATGCGAAAGGTTTGTTACAGATAAAGATTTAATTGAAGGAAAATGCCCAAATCATCCCAATTTAAAAATTGAGGAGATTTCAGAAGAAAATTATTTTTTTAAATTGAGTAAATATTCTGATAAAATTAAAAAGTTAATAGAATCAAATAAATTGAAAATTTCTCCTGAAAAATGGAAAAATGATTTTTTGTCTTTAGTTAAAGATGGTCTTACAGATGTTAGTTTTTCTAGAGATAAGAAGCATCTTCCTTGGGGAATTCCTGTGCCAGGAGATAATAATCAAGTTATGTATGTTTGGTGCGATGCACTTACAAATTATTTGACAGGAATTGGTTTTCCAGCTAAAAAGTTTAAGAAGTTTTGGCCTGCAGATATACATGTTGTGGGAAAAGATATGCTTAGGTTTCATACTGGAATTTGGCCAGGAATGTTATTGAGTGCTGGTTTGCCTTTACCTAAAGAAGTTATTGTGCATGGTTTTTTAACTGTAGGCGGAAAAAAGATGAGCAAATCTTCTGGAAATGTTGTTTCTCCTTTGAAACTTTTAGAAAAATATATTGCAGATAGTTTGCGATATGCTCTTATTAGAGAAACACCTTTTGGAGATGATGGAGATTTCTCTGAAAAAGCTTTAATTGCAAGGCATAATAATGAACTTGCAAATAAATTAGGAAATTTAGTTTCAAGAGTTTCTAGTTTAATTGAAAAATATGGGTTTACTAAGTGTGATAATAAATTGATTAATAAATTAGATGTTAAAAAAATTGAAAAATCAATTGAAAATTATAAATTTGATAAAGCATTAAATGATATATTTGCATTTATTGATATATGTAATGAATATGTTCAATCCAAGAAAATTTGGGAAACTAAGGACAAAAAAGTCTTGTTTGAACTTAAAGAAAGC
>Ga0265594_1002029_pt1 | contig 15025 bp, 22 predicted proteins | sample saktaG_11_FD_190147 | JGI IMG/M metagenome (GOLD analysis project Ga0265594, IMG submission 190147) | Saline water microbial communities from Sakinaw Lake, British Columbia, Canada - sak_2011_5_24_80m | ecosystem: Environmental > Aquatic > Non-marine Saline and Alkaline > Saline ... | reverse complement strand
TCGAGCAGCTATTCGTGATGTCGGACGAGCTCTTGATTATTCATATAATTTTTGCGATCAAATAGCTAAAATGATACCATTTGGTTCTAATCTAGAAAAAGCGATTAATGAATCACCCGAACTTCATCAGTCATATGAATCAGACGAAAATACAAAAAAGTTAATCAATATGGCTATGAAATTAGAAGGTGTAGCTCGTCATGCTTCAACTCATGCTTGTGGTGTCGTTATTTCAAAAGACCCCCTTAATCTTACTATCCCTTGTCAACATCCAACTCAAAATGATAAAACAATTGTTACTCAATACGGAATGCACTCCATTGAAGCTCTTGGGTTGTTAAAAATGGATTTTTTAGGGCTTAAAACACTAACGGTAATTCAAAATACCATTAATTCTATTAAGGAAGAAATTGATTTAACAAAATTACCCTTAGATGATAAAAAAACATTTAAACTATTTCAACAAGCTAATACAACAGGAGTTTTCCAATTAGAATCAGGAGGAATGAAAAAAAACCTTAAAGAACTTAAGCCCAATGTTTTTGAAGATATTATTGCTATGGTTGCTCTTTATCGTCCTGGACCAATAGAATTTATTCCAGATTTTATCGCCAGAAAACACGGGTTAAAAGAAGTTAAATATTTACACCCAAAATTAAAACCTATTTTAGAAAATACATATGGGGTTATGGTTTACCAAGAACAACTAATGAGAATTGCCCGTGACTTAGCAGGATTTACTCTTTCAGAAGCAGATGTTCTTAGAAAAGCAGTTGGTAAAAAAATTAAAAAACTTCTTGATGAACAAAAAGATAAAATGATTGATGGTATGATTAAAAACAAAATTGATTCAACTATTGCTAGAAGAATCTGGCAAACTATTGAACCTTTTGCCCAGTATGGATTTAATAGATCACATAGTGCTTGTTATGCCCTTATTGGCTATCAAACGGCTTATCTTAAGACACATTACCCTACTGAGTTTATGGCTGCATTAATGACATCAGAACAGAACGACATCGAAAGAGTCGCTCTTCTGATTGATGAATGTAAAAAGATGAACCTCAAAGTTTTGCCTCCTAATATAAATGGAAGTGATGAGAATTTTAGCAAAGCAGAAGAAAATACTATTCATTTTGGTCTTAATGCTATTAAGAATGTCGGACATAATGTAGTTAAAGCAATTGTTGAAGAAAGAAAAAAAAATGGAATTTATAAATCAATCGCTAATTTTATTGAGCGTGTTGAATCTAAAGATTTAAATAAAAAATCATTAGAAAGTTTAATTAAATGTGGAGCTTTAGATATCTTTGGCGAAAGGAATCAACTTCTAGCAGGAACTGAAAGAATATTAAGCTTAACTAGAGAAATTCAAAAAGCAAAAAAAGATGGTCAGATAAGTTTATTCAGTGATCAAACAAAAATAGAAACCCCATCATTGAAATTACCCGAAATTGAGCCAGCTGATAAAAAAGACATTCTTAGTTGGGAAAAAGAGTTACTAGGATTATACGTTTCTGAACATCCATTAAAGGATTACCAAAATAGATTAGTAAAAATTGCATATCCCTGCCAATCCCTTTCTAAAAAAGAAGTTGGTCGTAAAATAAAAATCGGTGGAGTGATTAATAAAATTCAAAAAGTCAACACAAAGAATGGCCAACCAATGCTTTTTGTTGAACTAGAAGATATGACAGGGAGAATAGAAGTATTAGTATTCCCTAGTATACTTGAACAAACTGCTACCATTTGGCAAGAAGAAAAAATAGTATTAGTCAGCGGTCGACTAAGTGACCGCGATGAAAATTTGAAAATTATTTGTGACAATGTTAAAATATTAGAATGAATATAGACACAATTAGACATTCAACTGCACATATTGCTGCATCTGCAATTCAAAATCTTTTCAAAGAAGTTAAGTTTGCTATTGGACCAACAATAGAAAATGGATTCTATTACGACCTAGATCTTTCTAAAAGCATAACACCAGAAGACTTACCTAAGATCGAGAAAGAAATGAAAGAATTAATTAAAAAAGATTTGAAATTTGAAAAAAAAGAATTAGAAATAAAAAAAGCAATTGAATTATTCAAAAAACTTAAACAACCTTATAAGATAGAATTAATTAAAGATTTAGAAAAAGAAAAAGTTAAGAAAGTAACCATTTATACAACTGGTAATTTTGTTGATTTATGCAAAGGACCTCATATTAAATCTACTAAAGAGATTAGATTTGATGCCTTTAAACTAACTTCCCTAGCTGGTGCCTATTGGAGAGGGAGTGAAAAAAATAAAATGCTTCAAAGAGTTTATGGTGTAGCCTTTAATACAAAAAAAGAATTAAATGAATATTTAGAAGAACAAAGAGAAGCAGAAAAAAGAGACCATCGAAAAATTGGTAAAGAATTAGATCTATTTATATTTTCTGATTTAGTTGGTAAGGGACTTCCTCTTTTAACTCCTAAGGGAGCAATAATTAGATATGAATTAGAAAAATTTATTATTGAAGAAGAAACGAAAAGAGGATATTTGCATGTTTATACTCCTGATTTAGCAAGATTAGAATTGTATAAAAAATCAGGACATTGGCAACATTATAAAGAGAGTATGTATCCACCAATGAATATTGATGGCGAAGAATATGTTCTTCGTCCAATGGCTTGCCCTCATCATTTCATGCTATATAATTCACATCCTAGAAGTTATCGAGAGCTACCTTTGAGATATGCTGAAATTGTTAAACAATATAGAAAAGAACAATCAGGAGAATTATCTGGACTTATTAGATTAATGTCTTTCTCTTTGGTTGACGCTCATCTTGTCTGTAGGCCAGATCAAGTTGAAAAAGAGTTTAAGGATGTTCTTAAATTGATTCAATATAATATGAAGATTTTGAATATTAAAGATTATTGGTATCGTTTTTCAAAATGGGATCCTAAAAATAAGAAGAAATATACTAATAATCCAAAAGCATGGAAAGAAACTGAAAAATTAATGAAAAAGATACTAGATGAGTTAAACCTTAAATACATTGAAGCCAAAGATGAAGCTGCCTTTTATGGCCCTAAAACAGATATTCAAGTTAAAAACGTCAATGGCAAAGAAGACACTCTTTTTACTGTTCAAATTGATTTTGATATGCCTAAAAAATTTGATATGACTTATATAGATAAAAATGGTAAAAAACAAACACCGACAGTTATCCATCGAGCATCTATTGGTTGTATAGAAAGAACTATTGCTTTCTTAATTGAACAATATGCCGGGGCTTTCCCTGTTTGGCTATCTCCAGTTCAAGCACAAATTATTCCAATTAGTGAAAAATTTAATAAATATGGAGAAGAAATAAAAAAACAACTCAATAAAGAAGGAGTTAGAGTTGAATTAAATGATAACAACGAAACATTGGGTAAAAAAATCCGCGAAGGTGAACTTCAGAAGATTCCTTACCTTTTAATTGTGGGAGAAAAAGAACAAAAAAATGAATTAGTCGCTATAAGAGATAGAAAAGACGGAAATATAGGCACTATGAAAATAAATAAATTCATTGAAAAGATTAAAGAAGAAATAGAAAAAAAGAAATAATTATCTCGTCAATACTCTCGGGCCTTTTTCGTTTATAGCAATGGTATGTTCAAAATGAGCTGATAAACTATCATCAGCTGTCTGATAACAAAAGCCATCTGGGCCTTTTTTTATTTTCGGTTGACCAATAACGGCCATTGGCTCAATTGCTATAACCATCCCTGGCTTTAACAACTCTCCCCTATGACGTTGTCCAAAATTAGGAACATCAGGACTTTCATGAAGCTGTCTACCAATTCCATGACCACAAAGATCTCTAATTACTTGGAAACCCTGTCCTTCTATATATCCTTGGATAGCATGCCCAATATCACCAATCGTTTTACCTGGTTTTGCTCTAGCGATTGCTCTTTTAAGAGCTTTTTTTGTTGCTTTAATTAAACGATTTGCTTCTGGATCAATAGAACCAACTGGCAATGTTATCGCCATGTCAGAATTGAATCCATTGTAAACAGCTCCTAGATCTAAACTTAAAATATCGCCCTCTTTTAATACTCTATCTGATGGCACGGCGTGAACAATCTGTTCGTTAATTGAAGTACACATGGTAGATGGAAAACCACCATATCCCTTAAATCCAGGTTTAGCTCCAAAACCAAAGATAAGATCTTCTGCAATTTTATTTAATTCATTAGTAGTTATGCCTGGTTCAACCTTATCTTTTAATTCTTTCATAACCTTAGAAAGAATCTGACAGCTTTGAGTCATTATTTTAATTTCTTCTATCGTTTTAATAAAAATCATTAAATTCTTTTTTTAATATTATTATAAACATCTTCGATTGGTTTATCGCCATCAACTTTAATTAATCTATCTTGATCTTCATAATAATCAATAGCTAGCTGAACATCTTTGTTAAAATAAGCTAATCTGGCATTAATTGCTTCTTGTTTATCATCAACTCTAGTAATTAATTCTCCACCACATTTATCACATTTTTTTATGTTTTTAAAATCTCCTACCCAAGGAATTAAACGACCACACTCTTTGCAAATACGTCTTTTAGTTAATCTATCAAATGCTTCTTTCTCAGAAATATTAACTAAAATAACCTTTACATTCTCCCAACTAAATTTTTCAAAAAGACTATCCATCATTTTTGCTTCTTCAAGCATTCTTGGACTACCATCAATAATTAACCCCTTTTTTTCTATTTTTTCTTTCATCTCTTCTATTTTTTCAGACCAAATTTTAAATATTATCTCAGTTGGAACTAAGTTCCCTTTATTCATAATTTCTTTCAATTCACGCCCTAGGTTATCATTTTGACTAGCTCTCTCTCTTAGCAAAACACCACTGCCTAAATAGATAAAACCAAATTCTTTGATTAAAAGATTAGCCTGAGTCCCTTTACCACATCCAGAACGACCAAGAAGAATAATGACTTTAGGCTGTTTACCTATCATAGATTAAAATCCTTCATAATCTCTCATAGTTAATTGAGAATTAATTTGTCGTATAGTCTCCAAAACCACAGAAACAACAATTAAGAGAGCAGTACCACCAATAGCAAATCCAAAGGCAGTAATACCAGTTGATCCTTGTACAATTGAAGGCAAAACTGCGATTGTACCTAAGAAAATAGCTCCGAATAACAAGACACGATTAAGAATAAAATATAAAAAATCAGAAGTTGACTTACCTGGTCTGATCCCAGGAATAAAACCACCACTTTTTTGTAAATTACTAGCTATATTTTTAGGATCAAAAGTGACTGCTGTATAAAAATATGTAAATAAAACAACTAAAAGAAAATATGTAACACCATAAAACCAAATATTCTCAAATAATCTTCCAATCCCTTGAGCTATACTAGCTAACCAACCAATACTAGAAGCACTAAAAAAGTTAGCTACCATACCCGGGAAAAGCATTATTGAAAGAGCAAAAATAATTGGGATTACACCAGCTGGATTAACGTTAAGAGGTAAATAAGTAGAAACACCACCATAAACTCTGTTACCACGTATTCTCTTAGCGTAAGAAACGGGGATGTTACGTCGTCCTTCGGTAATAATCACCACACTAATTGTAATGACTAAAGCCAATACAAGGAAAGCTAAATAAGAAGGAATTTTTGAAGGAGTATAGGTTACTACCAACTCTCTAATAGAGAGAGGAACACCTGAAACAATTCCAGCAAAAATTAATAAAGAGATTCCATTCCCAATCCCTTTCTCAGAGATTAATTCACCTAACCACATTAAGAATACAGCACCAGCTGTAATTACAGTGACAGAAGTTATCCATTGAATACTTGAAAGCATATCCAAAATACCTTGTCGGCTTAAAATGGTCAACATAGCATAGGACTGGAGAGATGCCAAAGGAACTGTTAATGTTCTTCCATATTGATTAAATTTCTGTCGTCCTTTATCTCCTTCTTCTTTATACAATGCTTCTAGTTGAGGGAAAATCATAGTTAGAAGTTGCATAATAATGGTAGCAGTAATATATGGACCTAAGCCAAGCATTATAATAGAAAGATTACTCATTGCACCACCAGTAAAAATATTTAATAAACCAAACAATTGATTGTTGCTAAAAAATTGACTCAAACGTTCAGTATCAATTCCTGGTACAGGAATATTAGCAGCAATTCGGAAAATTACTAAAATCATCAAAACAAAAAATATCTTTTTGCGTAAATCTTTGATTTTAAAAATTTGTATAACTCTTTTTAGCCAATTCATATTTATTATTTATTTTTCTCTTGAAGCTTTTTAGTTAACATAACTCCCTCAAACTTTAATCCCTTTTTTGATTCACCTAAAATCTTAATTTTAGGAATACTTCTTCTTATTTTACTAATCAATCCTTTTTCAAATAAGCTTTTAGGAGAAACTATCTCTGATTTTTTAAATTTCTTTTCAATATTCTTTAAATCTAAAACTACTGGACCATCTATTGTTCTAGCTGTTTTTACTCCTCTTCTTATATTTTTTAACTTACCAGATAATCCTCTTCTTTTGGGTAGGCGTTCAATCATAGTAGTATCTCCACCGGCAAAACCAATTCTAGGCTTTCTACCTGCTCTAGATTTTTGTCCTTTTACTCCCTTACCAGAATAAGTACCTTTCTTTCCTCCTCGGCCAACTCGTTTACGATTTTTTTTCTTATGATTAGGTTTTAATTGATATAATTGCATGATTATAGTTCTTTTAATGCCTTAATCGTAGCTCTAGCATTATTTAATTTATTCTTTGTCTTTCCTAGAATCTTTCCTGAAAGATTTTCGATACCAGCCAAATTACAAATAACACGGACTGCACCACCGGCTACTATGCCCCTACCTTGAATACCTGGCTTTAATAAGACCTTAGCAGTATTAAATTTAGCATCTACTTCATGAGGAATAGTTCCATCTACTATTTTAACTCTAATTAAATGTTTTTTAGCATCTTCAACAGCTTTTTCAACAGCTAAACTAACATCTTGTCCTTTAGACACACCAACTCCAACCTTACCTTTTTTATCACCAATAACTACCGTTGCTCTAAACCTAAATCGACGACCACCAGCTACAACTCTAACAACACGAGCAATATCAAGTAATTTTTGTTCGTATTCCCTCTCTGGGAGAGGCCTTCTATTCCCTTTTTGTGAATTTTGATTAAACATATTTAAAATTTTAATCCTCCCTTACGTGCTGCTTCGGCTACTGCCTTAATTCTACCATGATATTTATATCCACCACGATCAAAAACAACTTCTTTTATTTTCTTTTCTAATGCTTTTTCAGCAATTAATTTACCAATTTCACTAGACATTTCCATCTTTTTTATATTCTTTTTCAATTTTAGATCACTAACACTAACAAGTGTCTTGCCTTCTTCATCGTCAATTAATTGAGCATAAATATGTTGATTACTTCGAAAAACAGAAAATCGCGGACGTTTTTTGCTTCCGATTATCTTAGCTCTAATTTTACAATGTCGTCTATATTTTTTTCGTTGTTTTTCTAACATATTTTTTATTCACTTCCAACAGCTTTTTTACCAGATTTTCTTCTGATAACTTCTCCTAAATAATGGATCCCTTTCCCTTTATATGGCTCAGGTTTACGTTTAGATCTAATATCTGCTGATATCTGACCAACTAATTGTTTATCAAAACCAGAAACTGTAATCAAGTTCTTTTCTACTTTAAATTCAATTCCATTAGGAGCATCTATATTAATTGGATGAGAAAAACCAAGATTTAAAACTAACCTATTGCCTTCAACAGCTGCCCTATAACCAACCCCTTCAATCTCTAATTGTTTTTCATATCCATTAACAACCCCTTCTATCATATTAAAAATTAAAGTTCTTAATAGACCCCAAAGAGCTGAAGAATTTTTTGTCTTATTCTTAGGATTAACCGTGATTTGTTTATCCTTAATTACGACTTCAATTTCATACGGAATTTTCTGAAATAATTCTCCTTTTGGACCCTTAACTTTAATTTCGCCATTATCAATACCAACCTCTACATTATCTGGAATTATAATTAATTGTTTTCCTATTCTACTCATAATATTACCAAATTTCACAAAGCACTTCTCCACCCAATCCCTTTTTCTTTGCTTCATTGTTAGTCATTAATCCTTGAGAGGTGGAAATAACAGACATACCAAAACCCTGTCTGATTGGCTTTATTTCATCTTTTTTGATATAAACTCGACGACCTGGTTTACTAATTTTTCTTATAGCCTTAATTAATGGCTTGTCTTTTTTGTATTTTAATTTAATTTCAATTATTTTTTTTGTTTTTTTACCCTGCGTAGTTACATCTCCAATTAATTCTTCTTTTTTCAAGATTTCAGCTAATTTTAACTTAAGATTAGAAAAAGGAATAGCAACCGTATCGTGAGCAACGGCTTGAGCATTTCTTATTCTAGTTAACATGTCTGCAATTGGATCGTTTACCATGATGATTTTTTAATTCCAGGGATCTCACCCTTATTAGCTAATTCTCTAAAGCAAATTCGACATAAATTAAATTTTCTTAAATAAGCTCTCTTTCTACCACAACGAAAACAACGACGAATGATTCGACTAGAGAACTTAGGAGTTTTTTTAGATCTGGCAATAACTGATTTTTTAGCCATATTATTCTTTATCCTTAAATTTAATAGGAAAACTTAATAATTTGAACAGTTCTAATCCTTGTTCGCGATTTTTACTTGTGCTTACTACGGTAATCTGAAATCCAAAAATTTTTCTAACATTTTCAGCTGAAATTTCTGAAAAGATTATATGTTCTTTAATCCCAATATTTAAATTTCCTGCTTGGTCAATGCCTGATTCTGGAAATCCACGAAAATCACGACCACGTGGCAAAGACAAATGAACCAATCTATTTAAAAAATCATACATACGCTGTCCTCTTAATGTAACCTTTAATCCATTAACCATGCCTTTTCTAGTTTTAAAACTAGATTCTGGTTTTTTGACTTGACAAGCATTTGGTTTTTGGCCAGTAATTGACATTAAATCTTTGGATAAATCTTCCTGTATTTTTTCTCCACCCGTTACTGGATTAAAACCAACATTAACAACTACCTTAATGATTTTAGGTACAGCTAGATTGTTTTTATAACCAAACTTTTCTTTCAAAGCAGGTAAAACTTCTTTTATGTATTTTTCTTTTAATAACAACATATTTATAATTCCTGTTCGCATTTTTTACAAATTCGATACTTACCTTTTTCAGTTAAACGATAACCTACCCTAGTAGTTTTATTGCATTTTGGACAAACTAATTTAACATTAGATGCATCAATAGGCTTTGGAATCTCAACGACCTGTCCTTTTTCATTCTCTTTCTTGGGTTTACGATGTTTTTTAACAATATTAACACCTTCCACCATAATTTTATTATCTTTAGGAAATGATTCTAAGACCTTGGCCTTTTTGCCTTTGTCTTTGCCGCTAATTATTAATACTGTATCGCCTTTTTTTATTTTCATAATCAAAGAACCTCCGGTGCTAATGATACTATTTTATCAAATCCTTTTTCTTTTAGTTCTCTTGGTACAGGACCAAAAATACGACCACCTCTTGGATTAAATCCATCAACAATCACGGCTGCATTTTCATCAAAGCGAATATATGAACCATCTTTACGTCGGAAAGCTTTTCTTTGTCTAACTATTACTGCTCTAACAACATCTTTTTTCTTAACAATTTTTCTTGGTTCAGCACTTTTGACAGAAGCTACTATCACATCTCCAATTTGAGCATAACGACGCTTACTTCCACCTAAAACCTTAAAACACTGAATAATTTTTGCTCCAGTATTGTCAGCTACTTTTAATTTTGTTTCTGTTTGTATCATACTTTTTTAATTACTTCCCATTTTTTATCCTTGCTTAAAGGACGACATTCATAAATGATCACTTTATCACCAGTTTTATATTCATTTTTCTCATCATGAGCCTTATATTTTTTACTAACGCTATATCTTTTCTTGTATTTAGGATGTTCTTTATATTGATTAACTGAAACAACAACTGTTTTATCCATTTTATCACTTACTATTACACCCTTAAGAGAACGACCTTTATTTTCAGTTGTTTTTTTTGGAATTTTATTTTCAATTTCTTTATTTTTCTTCTTTTTTAATAACATTTTTATTATTTAATATAGTTAAAATTCTAGCAATATCTCTACGTAAATTTCTAACCTCTCTAACATTCTTAAGTTTTTTAGAAGATAAATCAAATTTAAGCTGTCCTAATTTATGACGATTCTCAATTAATAAATCGCTTAATTCTTTTTCTGTTTTTTGCTGTAAATCCTTTGGTTTCATTTCTTAATTCCTTGTAATAAATTTTGTTTTAATTGGTAGCTTATGATTAGCTCGACTCATTGCTTCTTTAGCTAATTCTTCGGCTACACCATCCATCTCAAAAATAATTCTACCTGGCTTTATTGGCATAACATAATGATCAACACTTCCCTTTCCTCCACCCATGGGGACTTCAATGCCTTTCTTGGTTACTGGTTTATCAGGAAAAACTCTAATCCAGATTTTACCACCACGTTGGATATGACGAGTCATAGCCCTTCTAGCTGCTTCAATTTGACGAGAAGTCAACCAACATTCAGCCATTGCCTTTAATGCGAATGAACCAAAGGCTATCTCATTACCTCGAGTTTCTTTGCCCTTACCTCTTCTTCGTCCTTTTTGCCACTTTCTATGTTTTACTTTCTTTGGTGTCAACATATTATTTTTTCTTATCCTTATCAAAAATCTCTCCCTTACTAATCCAAACCCTTACACCAATTGTTCCGTATGTAGTGTAAGCAGTTGCTTCGGCATAGTCAATGTTAGCACGTAGGGTTTGCAAAGAAAGTCTACCTTTTTTTAACCACTCTTTTCGAGCAATTTCAGCTCCATTTAATCTCCCTTTAACTAAAATTTTAGCTCCTTGAACTCCGTTACTTTGAATAATTTTATCTAAAGTTTGTTTTATTACTCTACGATAAGGCATTCGTCTTTCTATCTGACTAGCTATATCTTGAGCAACAATCGCTGCGTGACTATTGGGGTCTCTTATCTCATTTATTTCCAAACTAATATCAAAATTAGATATTTCAGGATCACTTTTATAAATTATCTTCTTGATTTCCTGTTTTAATTCTTCAACACCGCTTCCTCCACGGCCGATTACTAATCCTGGACGAGCTGTTTCAATAATAATCTTCAATACATTAGCTGAACGCTCTATCTCTACCAAATTAATAGCTGCTTTGCTTAATCTTTTCAAAATAAAAGCACGCAATATAATATCTTGCTCTAATAATTCTTTGTATTTTTTTCGATTAAACCAGCGTGATTTCCAATCATTAACTGTACCTAATCGAAAAATAAATGGATGTACCTTTCTTCCCATGATTTTATATGCTTTTTCTTCTAAATTGTTTTTTTACATTTCCAAAAGTCTGACGACTAAAAAACTTTTTCTTTGACTGAGAAGTAGTTGGATAAGGCTTGTCTGGTGATATTGACTTAGGTTTAATAACTGATTTATCTTCTTTTTTATCAATTGGCTGGCTAACTTCTTCTAATAAATCAATATCTTTTTTCTTGCTATCTAATTCTTTTTCTTTTTTGACCTGTACTTTATCTGCTTTCTTTTCTGGTAACGGTTCTTTGGATTCTAAAACTATTGTCAAATGACTAGTTCTTTTCATTATTGGCGTAGCACGACCCATAGCTCTAGGCATCCATCGTTTTAAAGTAGGTCCTTGATCAACAACAATTTTAGAAATAAAAAGATTTTCTTTAATAGCACTAAAGTCATTTAAGGCATTAGCTATTGCTGATTTTAAAAGTGTTAAAACTGGCTCAGCAGATCTTTTAGGCAAAAATTTCAACTGATTTTCAGCTGATATCACATCCAGTCCTCTAATCAAATCAACTACTAATCTAACTTTTCGAGGCGATATTCTTAAATGCTTTAACTTTGCTGTTATCATATAATTTATCAATTATTTATTTCTAGAACCTACTTCTTTCTCTTTCTGCATTTTGCCTCCATGTTTAATGAATTTTCGAGTTAATGAAAACTCTCCCAATTTATGACCAACCATATCTTCTATAACAAATACTGGAATATGATCTTTGCCATTATGAACTCCAAATGTAAAGCCAACCATTTCTGGAACAATGGTACTGGCTCGAGCCCATGTTTTAATTATGGCTTTATCGCCCGACTTTAACTTAGCTACTTTTTTTAATAGCTTTGCATCAACGTATGGACCTTTTTTTAAACTTCTAGACATAATTATTTCTTTTTCTTTTTAACTCTACGTTTTAAAATAAGTTTATTACTTGCTTTTTTCTTCCTTGTCTTTACTCCATAAGCCAGTTTACCCCATGGTGTCTTTGGTCCTTTTCTTAAACCAATTGATTGACGGTTTTCTCCTCCTCCATGTGGGTGATCACAAGCATTCATAGCAGAACCACGAACAGTTGGTCTATGACCCATCCAACGACTTCTACCAGCTTTACCAATTACCACTAGATTATGTTCTGTATTACTTAATTGACCAATACTAGCTAAACAATTATCTCTCACCATTCTTACTTCACTTGATGGAAGCTTTAAATGAGTGTAGCCACCTTCATGAGCCATTACTTGAGCAGAACCACCAGCTGAACGAATCATTTGTCCTCCTTTCCGAGGTTGAAGCTCAATATTATATACTTCTGTACCAATAATAATATTTTTTAATTCTAATCTATTTCCAATTTTTAATGAAGTTTTTTCTTTACAAATAACTTCTTGATCTACCTTTAAACCATTCGGTGCTAAGATATATCTTTTCTCTCCATCATTATAAGTAAGTAAAGCAATAAAGCAAGTTCTGTTTGGATCATATTCAATTGAAACAACCTTTGCTGGAATACCTATCTTGTCATGTCTTTTAAAATCAATCAATCGATATTTCCTTTTGTGTCCACCACCCTTATGTCTAACTGTAATATGACCACGATAACCACGACCAGATTTTTTAAGTAACTTTTTAGTTAATTTCTTGTCTGGTTTTGTTTTGGTTATAGAAGAATAATCTACTGAAGTCATTCCTCTTCTGCCTGGTGTTGTTGGTTTATATCTCTTCATTTTTTTATTTTGGTAATAATTCTATCTCTTCTCCTTTTTTTAAACTAACAATTGCTTTTTTAAATCCCTTTTTTAATCCATGACGCCATCCTTGATGACGACCCAATCGTCTTCTCTTTGGAGCAGAGTGAACTATATGAACATTATCTACCTTAACATCATAAAGAGATTCAATTGCTTTTTTAACTTCAGTTTTATTAGCTTTAGGATAAATTCTAAAAACATACTTACCTTGCTCTGCTAAAATACCAGCTTTTTCTGTGATATGAGCTTCTTTAATAATTTGATAAATCTGAACGCCTTTTTTCTTATTAATTATTTTAGGTTTTTCTTTTTCTGGTTTCTTTGTTTCTTCTGATCTCTTTGCTTCTTCTGGTTTCTTTGCTTCAGTCTTTTTAACCTTCTTTTCTATTCCAGATTTTTTATTTTTTTTAAATTTATCTAAAAATGACATAATTTTAAATTTTATCTAATTAACGTATGTCTCTTTAACTACCTTGATTGCATCTTGAAAAAATATTAAATATTGATAATTAAGAATATCTAAAACATTTAAACTATCTGCTCTGATGGTCTTAATTTTAGGAATATTTTTAACTGCACGACTAATTTTTAAATCAGTTTTAGGCAAAACAATTAAAAGACTCTTATTTAAATCCTTTTTTAGTTTTTTTCCTAAATTACTAATCATTTCATTAATTAATTTTGTCTTTACTTCAGTTAATTCAATTTTATCTAATAAGACAAATTCATCTTCCTTAACTTTAGATGATAAACTCATTAAAAGTGCTCCTTTTTTCATTTTCTTATTTATCTTCTTACTAAAATTCCTGTCTTTGGTTGGTCCAAAGGTGACTCCACCACCACGCCAAATAGGAGAACGAATTGAGCCATGACGAGCTCTTCCTGTTCCTTTTTGACGCCAAGGTTTACGACCTCCACCTCTTTTTTCGCTTCTGTCTTTAGTATGAGCAATTACCTTTCTAGAATTTGCCATTTGAGCAACAACCACTTGATGAACTAAATCAGAATTTAATTCTATATCAAAAATTTCAGAAGGCAAATCAACCTTTTTAATTTCATCTCCTTTTTGATTGTACAGTGATACCTTCATAATTATTTATCTTCTTTTTTTTCTTCTTTCTCTGCTTTTTCAACTTTCTCTACTTTCTCAACTTCTTCGACTTTTTCAACTTTCTCTACTTTCTCAACTTTCTCTATTTTCTCAACTTTCTCTATTTTCTCAACTTTCTCTATTTTCTCAACTTTCTCTATTTTCTCAACTTCTTTAGTTACTACTATTTCTAATAGAGTTCCTTGTTTGCCTGGTAATGCTCCTTTAATAGCTAAAAGATTTTCATCTTTATCAACTTCAACTATTTCTAGTCCTTCAACGGTTATCCTATCGCTTCCCATTCGGCCAGCCATTCTCTTCCCTTTAAAAACTCTTTGGGGCCAAGCTGAACCAATAGAACCAGGGGCTCTTTCGTTATGCTTTGTTCCGTGAGTGGCCTTTGCACCAGAGAAACCATGTCTCTTGACTACTCCCTGAAATCCTTTTCCTTTAGAGATACCACTCACTCTAATTGTTTCACCAGGATTAAAAATACTAACATCAATTTTATCACCAACCTTTAATCCTTCGGACTTAAATTCTCTTAAATAACGTAAATTGTTTCCAATATCTGTTTTTTTAAAATGACCTTGCTGAGCTTTATTGGTATGCTTATCTTTTTTTATTTCAAAACCAATTTGAACAGCCGAATAACCATCTTTATCTTCAGTTTTTACTTGAGTTACATAGCATGGACCAGCGTCAACTAA
>Ga0265594_1002028_pt1 | contig 15029 bp, 9 predicted proteins | sample saktaG_11_FD_190147 | JGI IMG/M metagenome (GOLD analysis project Ga0265594, IMG submission 190147) | Saline water microbial communities from Sakinaw Lake, British Columbia, Canada - sak_2011_5_24_80m | ecosystem: Environmental > Aquatic > Non-marine Saline and Alkaline > Saline ... | reverse complement strand
GGACGCATACAGACTCAGAACCGACAGATCCAGGGTCGAAGGTGACGACCAGAGCAGGAATCCAAAATTCTTCTGTTCGGTACTCATATATTGCTGAACCGTATAACTGATCTTGAAAATCGCCTCGCCATCGCCGGGCTTCAGCGAACAGGTGGCGATATAATCGCTCGTACTTGTCGTCAACGCCTCATCGTACCATTCGGTCGAATCCAGCTGCGTCAGGTATAGGTAAAAATTCTCGTTGTAATTGAAGGTCTGCGTTGTATCCACTTTAAGGTGCAGGATGGCTTCTCCGACGATTTCGTTTTTATCCGTGAGCGCATCCGTGAGATCGATTTTTAGAAAGGAACGGTAAGCCTGCCCCTTGCTGACATAGCTATGGCCGGGGTCCGGTGCAATGTCAAAGAAGCGTATTACGGAAATATCTTCCGAAGCATAGGTCGTCGTGGAGACCGTATCGCCCTCATAAAAGAAATCCGCGATCAGCGCCGGCGCATAGTAGGAATTTTCGGCGGAGGTAAAGGCCTGCATCAGCGGTTCGGTCGTATCCGCAGCCTGCAGCAACAAGCCGTAATTATACAGGGAATCGCCATTATACCAGTCATCGTACCAGCCCCGGAAAACAGAATTCGGGATTTCAATTTCGATGGAATCATTATTAGAGTAGGCAAAAGTACCGAGCAGTTCCCGATCAAAACCCTCGAGTGACCAGGTGTCCGGAAAAGTATCCTGCGCCCAGTTGACATGACTATCGGAAGAGAGCAGGTATACCGCAATTTCGTGGTTGTGGACATTCAGCGAATCGTAAGGCAATTCCGATTCGGTGCGAATCACAAAAATGGAACTTATCAGCGAATCCACCAGGCTACTCAATCCCGTGAAATCGTTAAAACGGATCAGCGCATAAGCCGACGAATGTTCATCTCTGCCGGCCAGCAGCCGCAGACTCGACTTCAGTTTGGGGGTCAATATCTGAGTTGAATCGACGATGTGATCGGCTTCAATCCTGACGTCCGAAAACAAAAGGGGGGCGGTATTGGTCTCCTCATACGGTATTTGTTCCGAACAGGAGGGCATTAGAGACAGAGCCGCGAACGCAATCACCAGGGCACCACGTACGATTCGGTTTCTATTTTCGGATTGAAGCAGCTCCCGACTGCCGCCGGATTTATATACTCTCGATAATCTTAATAATTTCATCGGCTAATAGTTGCCAGTCCTCGCTGGACTGACCTTTCAAATTATATACACTTATTTTCTGTTTCTGTTTCTCAAAAATCGGTCCAAATGTAGCATCTTTTTGATACTTATCCATCAGTTTATTGCCGGTGTCGATCAGCAACGTATAATCGCTTAATGCTACTGAAGCCGCGACGGAATTGATCACGCCGCTCTTCTCAAATTGTTTATCCACATTGGTCAGGCCGATGCTTTCGTAATCGGGAACCGCATAACGGGAAAGATCCGATTTGGAATGCAGGATTTGGACAACCTTGACGCCGTCGAAATATTCACGGTTGAGAATATTGGCATTGACGAAGAGCTGCAGCAGGCTCATCTGCCAGTCGTTGCAGATAATGACTTCCGGCTTCCAGCGAAGGTAATTGAGAGTCGTCAACGCGGCGGAAGCAAAGTAACCGAAGCGCACGATATTCTTGCTGTTTTCGCTGTCATCCTTGGATAGGTACAATGTTGGTTTCGTGGGCGTGTAATAATCCTCGTGTTCGAGGAAATATACCTGAACTTTGGTATTCGGTACGAAGGCCGACTTGACCGAAGCCATTATACTCTGATTCTTATAGGTCAATTCCATATCGCGTAAACGGATTACTTCACGCAGGATATATCTTCTCTCACTAATAAAACCGTACTTGGGCATCATAACCCGAAAATCGTATTTGCGCTCATTGAATACAATCGGAATCTCTTTGGAAAACGTTGCCAGAGAATATGTTTCGGCGAACGGGACGATTTCGGAGGTTAAAAAATAGATTCTCTTAATCATAATATAATTTCATTCGTTACTGGTTTCAAATCGTTGTTGTTTCAATGCTGTCACTGCCATAAAGTTTCGAAAAAAGTCGGATTGCGCGGCTGCGCTCATTCCATTGGCCGGGATAAATAAGCCGGTATCGTCATTCGGTAAATAATAATTTCATGATATTTTGAGTTACGAAAATCAGCGTTGGGAGTAAAACGTGGTTCAATATCGCGGTCTGCCGTAAAATACTCCTTTTATTCAAAGGTCGCTTTAATCTTTTTTCTTTTGATGATTTTTCAAAGAAACACACTTTTCCAGCGTCGAAATTTACGAAATTCCGTCGAAAAAGCAATTAAATTTCATCAGCCGAAAGGCGGTCTCACGCTGGAAATTTAACATAAATCGCAATTTGATTTCCACCTACTGGGTTGATCTGCTGCCGGTGAGCCATTGGGCGAGCCCATCCCGCCGCGTGTTTCCGGGGATTTCAGCCGATCGCATAGCGGACAGACCGGCCTGCGGCGAAAATCTGTGATGCCGTTCAAAACTCCGAAAATGTCGCCATCAAAGCATTGATTCGGCTCCCAAAAAACCTTATATTGCAATTAATAAGTAAGACGGGATTTAAACATGAGCAAAGCAAGCAAAGACAAAGACAAAAACGTTTCCCGGCGAGACTTCTTGAAAAAAATGGCTGTGACCGCGGTCTTTACCGCCCCCGCGATAAAGACCATCTCTCTCCTCCAATCCAATCCGGATTGGAGTACCTGGACCGGTCATGGTCACAGTCACGTACCCAAATAATCAATACCGGGAATTTTATCGTATTCCTTATCCCATCCGGAAATCTGCGGCAATTTCAATCCATTTTCCCCATTCGTAATTGGCGGTTTTCAACCGGCGAAAACCTCGCCTGCAACCCTACCGATTCGTCAGGCCGGTTATGAGGACGAGTGTGATACTTTTTGCAGTTTCAGCTCAAATTCGGTCTTGCCGATGCCCTTCAGGCCATGCTCTTTTCCGTCGAGCAGATTGGCCAAACCCTGCAATTCCGCGCCCGAGAAGCGCACGGCATTCAAGACGTGTTTCTCGAAGGCGGCATAGGCCATGGGGGCCACCGCATTGGTCATCATGGCAATGACCTTGCCGTATTCGCGGATTTCCCACTGGGCGTGGTGATCGAGGCGTAAATCCAGGAAATGCATCAGGTTGTGCAGGTCGATCTGCCAGTACCACTGCGTATAAAGAGAGAGCGGTAAATTGATGCGTGCCAGTTCCCGGGCGATATTGTCCTCGATCATATCACTGTAAGTTTCGTATAATTCCCTCTGACCTTTGAGAAGGATTTTCAATACTTTCTGACTCAGCTCCGGAGGAACCTCGTCGTTAGCACGCCCCTGCCGGTTGGACTGACTCTGGTAGCGAATCTGTTCCTCCGCAGGAACATAGAACTCATCCTCCATGACACTGTAGCGGCCGCTGATTTCATTGACACGGGCGGTCCGGTGCCGGATCCACTGGCGCGCCACGAAAATCGGCATTTTACAATGGAAGGTCAGAATTACCTGCTCGAAGGGCGAGCTATGTTGATGACTCATCAGGTATTCGATCAGGCCGCGGTCCTCCCGCACAGTCTTGGTGCCCTGCCCGTACGAAACGCGGGCGCTTTGCACGATGCGGTCATCGCCGCCCATGTAATCCACCAGCCGGACAAACCCGTGATCGAGCGCCGGAAACTCTTTATCGAGAATGGCCTCCGCTTCGGGAACGACAATGTGCGCCATACGATTCTCCTACTTTTTCCGATCCAAATCTACGGATTTTTGCTTTGCCGGAGAAGTCTGAATTTACCGGGCCACGGTTGAACGGGGGAACCATTCTTCTGCCGCTCGAATATAAGTCGTTGATAATCTCAGTATTTTTTCTAATTTCGAAATCAGATGAGACGTTTAAAAACCAGCATTGTTTTCTTCCTAATTGCCTTGCCCCTGATCGGAATACGGGCGCAGTATGACGAGGACTGGCTCGATCGGGAGATCCAGACCAAGCAGCGGCTCCTGCAGGACCGCCGGGCGCTGGCTAAACTGGCCGCGAGTACCAACGCCGCCGATTATGACATCGGTTATTACGGTCTCGATCTCCATGTCAACGTCGATTCACAGACAATTGCCGGCTCCGTTACCATTCGTGGAAAATCGCGTATAGATTCTTTAAACCTTGTTGAACTGGACCTCGCCAGCGGACTGAATGTCCATGCCGTGACTGGCCAGGCTGTCTCTTATCAACACGGCAACAACATTCTGCAGATTCGGCTGCCTGAAGCGCTCTCAACAGGTGAAGGATTTGAATTCACCATCGATTATTCGGGTTCGCCTTTAACGGGCGGGTTCCAGGGTTTCAGTTTCGGTAGCTACAACGGCAGCCCGATAGTATCCACCCTCAGTCAGCCCTATTATGCCTACGGCTGGTTTCCCTGCAAAGACCGACCCAACGACAAGGCCGATTCCGTCGATATCACCCTCACCGTCCCGGCCAACCTGGAGGCCGTCGCGAACGGGACCTTGAAGAAAGTCGAAAATAATTCCGACGGCACGCGCACCTATTTCTGGCAGGAGCGCTACCCGATCGCCACCTATCTGATTTCACTGGCCATCTCGGAATATACTTCCTGGCAAGATACATACGTCTCACAGGACAGCAGCCTGACGATGCCGGTGATGTACTGGATCTATAAAGACATGCCCTCCACTTACACAACCGACTTGGCCTTGACCCCTTCCATGATTTCATTCTTTTCAAGTATTTGGGGCGAATATCCCTTCATCAAGGAGAAATATGGCCAGGCACAGTTCTCCTGGGGCGGCGGCATGGAGCACCAGACCTGCGCCAGCATGGGCAGTTTTAACGAAATGCTGATCTGTCATGAACTGGCGCATCAGTGGTGGGGCGATATGGTCACCTGCGCCAACTGGAAAAACATCTGGCTCAACGAAGGTTTTGCGCGCTATGCGGAAGCGCTCTGGCGTGAGCATATTGACGGTAAAACGGGCTTAGAAGCATATATGCAGATCCTCAACCGGCCGCAAAGCTGGCAGAACAGCAGTGTCTATATCACCGACACAACCCGGGTCAGCGCCATCTTCAATCGCATCGTTTACGATAAAGGCGCCTGGATTCTGCACATGCTTCGCAAGATCGCAGGCGAGGAAAATTTCCGCGCGATTTTTCTGGCATACCGCGAGCGACACTCCATGGGCGCCGCCGACACCGAAGATTTTCAGCGCGTCTGTGAAGAGGTCAGCGGCCTCGATCTTGACTATTTCTTTTCGGAGTGGGTTTACGGCCTCGGCCAGCCGCATTACCAGGTGAGCTGGCACCGGGTCCCGGCCTCCGACGAGCACTGGACTGTCAGCGTCCGAATCCAGCAGATTCAGACCACGGCAACTTATTTCTCGATGCCGATCGAACTCTATCTGCAGACCGAAACGGGCGATACGATCATCACCGTCTGGAACAGCCGACGCCTGCAGGACCACGAATTCCAGATCAACAGCAAACCGCTGGAATTGATTATCGATCCCGATAACTACATCCTGAAAAGCGTCGCCTATTCGACAGTCGATCCCGATCTGGTCACAAATCCGACGGAATTCGAACTGTCCGGGGCTTACCCGAATCCGTTTAACGGCTCCACCCATTTCCGGCTCTACCTGCCCCATGACATCCTGGGGCAACTGCGCGTCTACAACCTGGCCGGTCAGCAAGTGGCCTTGATCGGGGACGGCCGGTTTCGATCGGGATATCGCACCTATCAATGGTCGCCGACGACCCAAGCATCCGGAATTTACTTTATCCGGCTGGAATCCGACGATCAATTTCTGGAACGGAAGGTGTTGTACCTGAAATAAATCCCTGAACCGCTCCCGTTGAAGTAGCGTTCGAACGTTCCCTGGGGAAAATAGATGCGTATTGCACTGAAAAATAATGTAGCTTTTTATGACTTTAAGAGTCTAAATTTTGTTGTGCCTGAAATGGCAAAAAAAATGACCGTTTTTTATGAATGACAAGGAACAAAAACCACTCATCAAAGTATAGACCACTATGAAGAAAATATTTTTAGTGCTTGTATTCGTTGCGCTGTGCCTTCCTTTAATCGGGTACTCGCAAAATTTTGGAAAAAATAAGGTCCAGTACGACGATTTCAACTGGTCTTATATTCAAACGCCGAATTTTGACATTTACTTCTACGACGACCGCGAGAAACTGGCGGAATTTGCGGCCCCGATCGCCGAACAGGTATTTACCGAGATCCACAGTATACTCAACTGGCGGATGCACAAACGCACATCACTGATTCTGTATGCCTCGCACAGCGATTTTCAGCAGACCAATGTTCTGCTGGATTATCTTACCGAAGGCACCGGCGGATTTACGGAGCTTTTCAAAAACCGGGCCGTTGTCGCTTTCGACGGCTCGTATTCCGATCTCTGGCACGTCATCCGCCATGAGCTTGTCCACGTTTTCGTGAATGACATGATTTACGGGGGCAATATCCAGAGCGTAATCTCGGGAAGAGTCCGCCTGAACATTCCGCTGTGGATGAATGAAGGCTTGGCGGAATACATCTCGATGGGCTGGGACACCAACGCCGATATGATCCTCCGTGATCTGGCCACGATGAACGAAATTCCGACCATCGATCAGCTAAACTACTATATGGCCTATAAAGGTGGACAGTCTGTCTACCGCTTTATTGCCGACAAATACGGCGAGCCAAAAATCGGCGAAATCTGGGACAAGATGAAAAGCCGTAAAAATGTCGAAAGAGGTTTTCGGGCATCGATCGGTATGGATACAAAAGAATTGACCGAAAAATGGCATCGCTGGCTGCGACGGGAATATTGGTCGGACGTGATCGACCGCAACGAGCTCGGAGAAATCTCAACCAAATTGACCGACCATGAAAAATTGCGCAATTACTTTAATACCAGCCCGGCAATCTCCCCGGCCGGAGATCAGGTTGCTATAATGTCGGATCGCAAAGGCTACGCTGACATTTACCTGATTTCCATTATCGACGGCAAGGAAATCAAGAAAATTCTCAGCGGCCAGAAAAAGCCAGACCTGGAAGAGTTGAAATGGCTCTATCCGCGCCTGAGCTGGTCGCCCGACGGAAAGAAGATCGTGTTGGCCGTGAAGAGCGGCGAGAGCGACGGTTTAATTATCCTGGATGTCGAATCGGGCAACACCGAAAAGCACAATTTCGACGGAATCGAGGAATTGTTCACTGCCGCTTGGTCACCTAACGGACAGAAAATCGCCTTCGTCGGATTACAGAATGACCGCACCGACATTTTCCTGTACGACCTGTCCGCCGATGAGATTACGCAACTAACCGATGATCAGTATTCCGATTTTGAACCGGCCTGGTCGCCGGACAGTAAACAGTTGATTTTCTCATCGCAAAGAGGGCTGGAAGGCGACAGCCTGGGACTGGCTGGCGAGACCGACCTGTCCTCAGTCGTATTCCGCCAGAAAGACCTGTTCATCTATGATCTCGAAAGCAGTTCAACAAGGCGTGTTACCAGCACGGCCTGGAATGAGAATTATCCCGTTTGGGCCAACACTCGCAACGCCATTTTCTACACATCCGACAATTGCGGAATTTCCAATTTGCGCCTGCTGGATCTGGACACGCACGAGGACCGTACTCTCACGAACGTGATTACGGGCCTTTTCCAGCCCAGTCTGACCTTGGATGATTCCCGGCTCGTGTACGCCGGCTACGAAGATGTCGGCTGGGACATTTTTGTTATCAGCAATCCGTTGGAGATGGAAGACCTTTCGGCCAAAATCCGTCCCACAAACTACGCCATTGAGTTAGATGACCTATTGAATAGACCGGCTGTTGTCGTAGAGAAGGATACAACGAAATTATCCCTGACGGAAGCGTCCTATACGAAAAACGTCGAGACGGACGCCAGTTATACCAATTATATTTTCGCGCCCGGATATGAGGATTACCAGCCGGAACCCACCCCGGAAGACAGTGCAGGGATGAGCCCGGATTCGCTAAAATTTAAGACGGATGACGGCGACTATATCATCAACCAGTACAAAACCAAATTCACGCTTGATTTGATCGACAGCCAGGCCGGCTATAACACTTTCTGGGGATTTCAGGGCACGACCGTCTTCGCCTTCAGCGACTTACTGGGCGATCATCGCTTCATGCTCGGAACGGAACTGTACATCGATCTCGAAAACAGCGATTACTACCTGGCCTATGAGTATCTCCAGAAACGGACCAACTATTCGGTAATGGGGTTCCACACGGCCAATTTCTTCGGACTCAGTTTCTACCAGGTGTTGCGCCTGCGAAATTACGGAGCGGATTTTTCCGTTTCACGACCATTCTCCAAATTCTCGCGCGTCGAACTCGGCGCAACTTCCTATAATGTCGAACAAAAGCTGATCAACCTGCTCACGGGTACAACCGATTACCATCGCAGCATCAACACGATTCTGCCCCGCACTGCATTGATTTATGACAATACCCTCTGGGGCTACTTTTATCCCGTCGACGGCTGGAGAATGCGTCTGGATTTTATCGCCAGTCCGAAATACAACAACAACAGCCTGCAATTTAATACGCTCGAAATGGATGCGCGCCGTTACTTCAAACTCAATCGCGAGTACTCCTTCGGATTGCGTTTGACAGCCGGTCTGAGCGAGGGTTCGAACGCCCAGCGATTCTTCCTCGGCGGCGAATCCAACTGGATAAACCAGCAATTCAAGCAATACCACAATTACGAAGATGTCGAATCGATCTACTTCTCCGAGTTCGTCACGCCCCTGCGCGGCGCCCGCTATTACGAAAGAGAGGGCGACCGTTTCTTTCTCGGCAATTTCGAATTTCGTTACCCCTTCATTAAATATCTGGCCATGGGCTGGCCGATACCACTGACTATGGCGAGTATTCAGGGAGCAACTTTTCTGGATGTCGGTTCGGCCTGGTTCGGAGATAAATTCCAGCCCTTCGGTAAAGATCCCTTCCGCGGCCTCTATATGAACGACCTGGTAAGCGGCTTCGGATTCGGGGCGCGCTTTTTCTTCGGATATTTCATTCTGAAAGTTGACGTCGCCTGGCGTTACGACTTCGACCAGGTCTCGGCGCCGCGCTACTATTTCTCGCTGGGTACGGATTTCTAAGACGGGTTGCGAAATCCGGCCGGCGTCACCGCAAATTGCCATCATCCCGCAAAAGGAACGATATTTTCGTTTTCATCGATATACGCTAAATTATACAGACGTCAGGGTTGAATTTGTAAGCAATCCCTGCAAAATGAAGGATTTATAAATCATGACGGAATTAATAGCCAAACCGATTGTCGTCTACGGCGGTCCGCTTTTTAATGGAATCGATCAATTCTGGGAAAACGGCGCGATCTTCATCGAAAACGGCAAGATTGCCGCGATCGGGACGGAAGAAGAGGTATTCGAGCGCATTCCCAAAGCTCTCGACATCGATACCTACGACAGTATGGGCAATGTGATCTTTCCGGGATTAATCAACCTGCATCACCATTTTTACCTGTCCCTGGCGAAGGGATTTCCGGCCACCGGACCGCTGGACAGCTACCAGGACCGCCTGCGGAATTTCTGGTGGAAACTGGATAAAGCGCTCGATCTGAACGCGATCCAGCTGTCCGCGCTGGTATCGATCCTGGATCTCATCCGCTCCGGCGTCACGACCGTTTTCGATCACCATTCCTCTCCGCTGATCGTCAAGAACAGCCTGGAAAGTATCGTGGGAGCCGTCAAACGTTCCGGGATTCGGGCCAACCTGTGTTACGGCGTTTCGGATCGCCACGGCGAACGGGTCATGCACCAGGGCCTGGAAGAGAACCTGGCGGTTATGGAACGCTACACCGGGGATAATAATATCAGCGGCACGATGGGACTCTATGCCAATTTCGCCCTGTCGGAAGAGTCTCTGAAAGAAATTGCCGGACGCTATCAACCGGAGATGGGCATCCATATTCTCGTCGGAGAGGATAGCACCGATCTGAAACACAGCCAGGACCTGGGTTATGACGGACCGGTAGATCGCCTGCAGCATTTTGGATTGCTGAGCAATAAAGCGCTCCTGGTTCACGGATTGCATCTCTCGCCAAAAGACCTGCGCCTGATTGCCGAAAGCGGAGCGACGCTGGTCCACAATCCCGAATCGAACATGCTGCATAACGTCGGAAGTTTGACTATGCCTCTGCCGGAAAACATCAGCACCGGCTTCGGCACCGATGGGCTCAGCGGTAACCCGCTCAGCGCACTCCGCAGCGCCTACTATCACTACCGCAGCACCGGCCTGGAAGACAAGGTCATTATTCCCGCTCTTATGAACGCCCTTTTCGAAGGCAATCGCAAGGCCGCCGGCCGCTACTTCAACGGCTATCCCGGCGTTCTGAAAGAGGGTACTCGCGCCGATATAACGGTTTTTGCATATATGCCCCTCAGTCCATTTCAATCCGATACACTCTTTGAACACCTCATCGCAGGCATTTCACAGCGCCAGGCCGGCATGGTCATGGCCGGCGGGCACATCATTTTTTCCGAACATGCATTCTACACCCTCGATGAGGAGGTGGTCCGCTCGGAAGCCCAGAAAGTCGGTAAGTTCGTGTTCAACCGTTATCTGGCCTGATCGGCCCAATTGCATTATTGTATCTGAAACGGATTGCTATTATATTCCACATGCAATGAAGATCCTCGTCATTCACGGACCGAACCTGCCTCTGCTCGGGAAAGTCTCGGCCCGGACCGGAACGCGGCTGACCCTCGACAAAGTGAATTCCTCTCTACGCAAAAAGGCCCGGGAGCTGGGCGTTGAGATAAATATATTCCAGTTCTACGATGAACGCCATATGCTCAAGGCGATCAGCACGCACCGCAACGATATGGACGGTCTGCTGCTTAGCCCCGGCGCCCTGTCGCGCAGCTGCTTTGCCCTCCGGGAACTGCTGGCCATCGTCTCGATTCCAACAGTCGAGCTTCATCTTATGGATCTGCCTTTCGCCGCCGAGAGCTTTGCGGATTCCGTTCTGAAAGATATCGTTCAGCAACGCTTTATCCTGCCAGGTCCGGAAGCCTATCCCAATGCCCTGGAGCAGCTCGTTGCCGGCCTTCCCATTCAAAATCCACATCAGAAAAAATAAATCTTTAAGGAGTAATGCCATGAAACGAGCGGGCCTGATTATCGTCTTTTTTCTCATGGCAGTAGTCCGGCTGAGCGCCTATCCGGGTGAAGTCATTCAGTCGTTCCCCACGCCGGGCAGCTGCCCGACCGGGTTGACTTTCGATGGCCAAAACCTCTGGCTGGCTGACCGCAAGGCCGATAAACTGTTTTGTATTTCGCCCGTCACCGGCAAGGTTCTCAAAACGCTCGACGCGCCGGCTTACTGGCCGATGGGCCTCACCTGGGACGGAACCTGCCTCTGGAATGCCGACAACCAGGAGGGCAAGATCTACCGGATCGATCCCGAAAAGGGCACGATCCTCAGAACTGTCGAGGCTCCCGAACGCAGTCCGCGCGGCCTGGCCTGGGACGGCCGGTACCTCTGGTGCGCCGACGATCAGGCCGACCAGATCATCCAGTTCAGTCCCGATGACGGCACCACCATTCGCGCCTTCCCGTCACCCGCCACCGATCCGCGGGGAATCTGTTACGACGGCAGTTATCTCTGGATCTCGGATCGCATCAAAGACGAAATCTACATGGTCGATCCGAACAGCGGAGCGGTGCTTCTGATCACCGATGCGCCCGGACCGTTCACGCGCGGCCTGGCCTTCGACGGAACTAACCTGTGGGCGGTCGATTACCAGAATGACAAACTCTATCGCCTGAAAATGCGCGACGATCAGCAATTCATCCGCAAAAACGAGCGCAAGGCCAAAATCCTGTTCACCCACCAGGTCAGGAATTTCGGACCCGGAAAAATCCGCGACCTCGACGTCCACCTGGCCGTTCCCCTGAACCGCGACAACCAGGTCATCATCGGGGACGTAGTCTACGAATCGCGACCGGAGGATTTCGTCCGGGATCAATGGGACCAGGAGACGGCGCATTTCCGTTACAAAAACATTAAGCAGGGTGAGACGATCAATACCGTGTCGACCACAACCGCCACGATTTACGAGACGCGCTACTTCCTTTTTCCGGACCATATCGGCATCCTGGACGACATTCCCCAGGAGATTAAAGACAAATATCTGGCCGACGATGAAAAATATCAGCTAAATCATCCCGTCATTCAATCCGCTCTGCTTCAAAGCGTCGGGGATGAACAAAATCCCTACTGGATCGCCCGCAGGATTTTCGATTACCTGATCGAGAAACTGTTCTACGAGCGGGTCGGCGGCTGGAACACGGCTCCGACGGTGCTCGAACGCGGCAACGGCTCCTGCTCGGAATATACCTTCGTCTATATCTCAATGTGCCGCGCGGCCGGATTGCCGGCCCGCTATGTCGGCTCGGTAGTCGTGCGCGGCGACGACGCCAGCATGGATGACGTCTATCATCGCTGGGTCGAGGTTTACCTGCCCAATTACGGCTGGATTCCCGTCGATCCTAGCGGCGGCGATCGGGAATTGCCGCGCGATCAGGCCGACTATTTCGGGCATCTGGCGAACCGCTTTTTGATCACGACCGAAAGCGGCGGCGGATCGGAGACCATGGGCTGGACCTACAATTCCAACGAATTCTGGACGACCGATCCCCAGACCAAGGTCTATATTGAAACGATTGCGGAGTGGGAACCGCTGCCATAATGGAATTTGCATTCAGATATTTTGAAATGAATTAGGAGAATTTTATGCCTCTCGTAAAACTGGGTAAAACGCTGCAAGACAATCTTGACGATCTGGCCCGCAGTGGCCGGGCCAAGGGGGAAGAGAAGATCATCGTCCGCGTGAAAAAAGCGGAGGGCAAAAAAGGACCACGCTACTTTCTGCAGGGCTGGGACGACCGGGAATTTATCAAAATGAATTCCAATTCCTACCTCGGCATGTCCCTGCGCGAAGATATTATCGCGGCCGAAGAAGCCGCCGCCCGGGAATTTGGCGTCGGCCCCGGCGCGGTGCGTTTCATATCGGGAACCCATCAACCGCACATCGAACTCGAAAACCGGCTGGCCCGTTTCCATGGGCGTGAGGCGGGTATGATTTTCAGTTCGGCCTATGTCACCAGCATGGGCGTCATCGTGCCGTTGGTCACGCCCGAGACGATCATTATCAGCGACGCCCTGAATCATAACTGCATCATCAACGCCGTCCGGCTCTCACGTCCTGCCGACAAGGCCATCTACAAACACAACGACATGGCCGACTTGGAAGCACGACTGCAGGAAAGCATTGGCAAAGCCAAGCGCGTCCTGGTAATCACCGACGGCATCTTCAGTATGCGTGGCGACAATGCGCCGCTGGACCGGCTGGTGGCGATCTGTCAAAAATTCGATCCTCACTTCGAAGAGGGCGTCATCTCCATTGCCGACGATTCGCACGGCGTGGGCGCTTTCGGGCCAAGCGGGCGCGGCACCGAGGAATATTGCGGCACCAAGGTAGATGTGCTCATCGGGACCCTGGGCAAGGCTTTCGGCGTCAACGGCGGCTACGTCGTTTCCAGCGCCCCCTTAATCCAGTATCTGCGTGAGACCGCGCCGATGTACATCTATTCCAACCCGATTACCATTTCCGAAGCGCAGGCGTCTCTGAAATCACTGGAAATCCTGGACAGCCCCGAAGGCTTGCGCCTGTTGAAACATCTGCGTGCCATGACTGCGAAATTCGAACAGGGCCTGGTCGCACTGGGTTATGAAACGATTCCGGGCGAGCACCCGGTAGTGCCGTTAATGGTCCGGGATACCGCCAGGACAGCCGACATCGTGAAGCATCTGACCGCCAACGGGGTCCTGGCTACCGGCCTGAATTTCCCGGTAGTACCCAAAGGCGATGAAGAGATCCGCTTCCAGGTTTGCGCCGATCATACGGAAACGGATATTGATTATATACTGAGTGTTTTAGCGGATTACCGAAAATAATACAGATTACAGTGTCAAATCAAAAAGGGGCTACTCTTGCGGAACGGCCCCTTTTTATATCCACCTAAAAGTTAAATCTACGCTTCGCCCTTATCCTTGTGCATGTACAGCGTGCGAATCGGGAACGGAATTTCGATGCCTTCCTTTTTATAGCGGCGGTGCAGGCGCTTGACAAACTCGTGCTTAACCAAAAACTGGTCCATAAATTCACCGGCCTTCATAATGACCGTGAAATTGATGCTGCTGTCCCCAAACGTATGAAAGCGCACCAGCGGCTCGGAATCCGGTATGCCGCCCGGTACGGTCTGCATAACCTCTTGAGCCACTTCTTTGGTCACCCTTTCCACCATCTCGAGATCGCTGTCATAATGCACGCCGACCTGGAGGCGGACGCCGAGTTCCTGCACCGGTTGGTTGAAATTGGTCAGGATCGAAGAGGATAATTTCCCGTTGGGTATGATGATCATGTTGTTCTGCATGGCCCGGATGGTGGTATTGCGCCAGGATACATCCGTGACGTAGCCTTCCTGCCCGCTGTCGAGTTGCACATAGTCGCCCGGAACCACCAGCCGGGTGCCGATGATGTACAGGCCGGCGAAGAAATTGGATAGCGTGTCCTGCAGCGCCAGGGCGACCGCCAAACCACCAACGCCCAAAGCGGTCAGAATGGGCGTAATCGATATTCCCAATGTCTGCAGAATGATCAAACCGCCCAGAACAAAAACGAGGACCTTGGTCAGGTTGGCAAACAGCGATACGGACGGCATGCTGGTTTTCTCGGCCTGCAGGCGAATCAGACCCACAGCGATCCGCGACGCCATCACTACTCCCGAGAAAATCGCAACAACGAGCAGTATCTTACCGATCAGATCCAGATTTTCCTTGCTTAACTGCAAAAACTTGGAGGCAATGTCGATCCCGGCCAGACTGAACCAGATGATCGGCATCCGGCG
>Ga0265594_1002027_pt1 | contig 15030 bp, 11 predicted proteins | sample saktaG_11_FD_190147 | JGI IMG/M metagenome (GOLD analysis project Ga0265594, IMG submission 190147) | Saline water microbial communities from Sakinaw Lake, British Columbia, Canada - sak_2011_5_24_80m | ecosystem: Environmental > Aquatic > Non-marine Saline and Alkaline > Saline ... | reverse complement strand
CGGTGATAACAACAGCGCAATTTTCGATAATCACATTTTCATCCAGCTCGTATCGGACTAAATTCGTGACGTTATTAACGATACAATTATCGCCGATTTGACAATCTTGCAGATAACTATTGTATATACCGCTATGTTTTTCGATACCGTTTGGTAAAATTACATTTTTTGAATTTTCACCTAACAGAATATTGCCCTTGAAAATCACATTGCAGACATACTCCGGATTAAAACCATCTTTAACAAAAACGGTCTCCCATTTTTCCGCTGTGCAACCCCGCCTCTTTAACAGATCGATTTCTCTTGTGTTTATTTTCCTGAAACTCATGTTAATTGCCTCTATTTAAGCTCCGGTAATTTACTGAGAGCTTTATGTTCGCTATCTTTAAAATATTTAACTGTGCCGACTTTCATTTCCATGGTCGCTTCTTCATCGCAGACGATCATGCCACGTTCATGAAGTTGCAGCATTGATACCGTTGACATATGATTCACACCCTCTTCCACTACTTTCTGGAGCGCTCTGGCTTTCTTATAACCATTGATGATGATCACAACATTTTTTGCGTCCATTACGGTTGCAACACCAATGGTCAAAGCGGTTTTCGGGACTTTACTGACATCATTATTAAAAAATCTGGAATTTGCAATGATAGTATTGTATGTCAGTGTTTTGATTCGTGTTCTGGACGCGAGTGAGGAACCGGGTTCGTTAAATGCAATATGCCCATCTTGTCCAATTCCGCCCAAAAAGAGGTCAATGCCACCGGTTTTTTTTATTCTTTCCTCATACTCATAACACTCTTTTTCAAGATCCGAGGCATTACCGTTGAGGATATTCACATTTTCTTTTGGAATATCTATATGGCTGAATAAATTGTGCCACATAAAGAAATGATAACTTTCCGGATGATCTTCAGGGAGTCCGACATATTCGTCCATGTTAAACGTAACCACATTTTTAAAGGAGACCTTGCCTTCTTTATACAATTTAACTATTTCCAGATATGTTCCGATCGGAGATGAGCCGGTGGGCAATCCCAGAACATATGGTTTGTCGGATGTGGGATTTGCTTTATTGATTTTTCCGGCAATATAATAGGCAATCCATTTACTCAATTTTTCATAGTCTTCATGAATTAAAATTCGCATTTTTATTCCTTTCTTTTATGATTTGCCAAGAGAGGTCATAATTTTTATATAAATTAAATGCATCCTGTATCTTGCTGATCATCAGTCGGTTATCATAATTCCATAAAGTTATTCTCTACCCCATTTTGCATCTGATGCAAGAATTCTAATTTCGATAATAATGGTGGTAATTTACATTAATTTATAAAACAGCAACGAATCGTTTCAAATATCTATCAAAAAAATGACAATGCTTTTAAACCTATGTAATCCATAATTAACATTAGACCAAGTATAAATAATTATTGAGCAAGTTTCAAGTAAATAGTATCGGAAGTTCCCCTGAAGATCGGGATTTCTCTTCGTTCAACTTTTTAGAGGGGATAACACACACCCCGGCTAAAGCCGTACCCCTCTTTTTAGAGGGGAGTCCTTAGTAAAGGGGGATGTAAAAACGTGAACTTTATGCGCTGAACTCTTTCTTTGGACATCTATTGTTAAATAGAGTCTGTCCACAAACCTGTGTGAGTTTATTATTTGGAGGTATTTTTATGCCGCGACTTCAGGTTTTGTAACACCCAGTACTTCACGAATAGCATTTTCCAGATTATCTTTTGGAAGCGCCCCAGCCGCCATTTGCGGTTTTCCATCTTTGGGAACGAACAATATTGATGGTATACTCCGGATTCCAAAAACCGATGCCAATTCCTGTTCGCGTTCAGTGTTAATTTTATAAACGTTAATCCGGTCTTTGTATTCTTCCGAAATTTCTTCCAAAATCGGCGCAATCATACGACACGGCGCACACCAGTCGGCGTAGAAATCAATTACACAAGGTAAATCACCTTCATATTTCCACTCTTCGTTTTTTTCAAAGTTATAAACTTTCTCGATAAAATCATTTTTTGTAAGATGTTCAGTCATTTTTAAAAACCCTTTCTGTAATAATGTTTAACCGGTCAGATACTTTTTTAACTTATTGGTTACAAAATGATTCAATAATCATGATTATTTTTCAAATTATGTATTTCCGTAGATCCCTGCAATATCTTACAAATACTTGCATATATATGAAAATAGTGTTAATATTACCCGTATATTGAAATATGATGTAAAATAAAGGATAATATGATGGATGAAATCATGACACTCAACGAGGTAGCGAGCTATTTAAGAGTTTCGGAAAGAACTGTATACGAATGGGCAAGTAAAGGAGAATTGCCCTGTGGAAAGCTAGGTACATCATGGCGCTTCAAGCGATCCAACATTGAAGAATGGGTCAGTCATAAATTGTCCCCCAGAATACAAGCCCCAACTTTCACATCCCCTTCTCTTTCGGCAATTCTCAAACCGGAACGGGCGGTACAGCTCAATTGCACAACAAAAGAAGCGGTACTAAATCAACTTATTGACCTTTGCGCTGATATTCCGGAATTAAGCGGTCGTACGGAATTAGCCGATGCTGTATTTAAACGCGAACAACTGATGAGTACGGGCATTGGATTATCTATCGCGGTTCCCCATGTTAGATTGAATTCCGTTAATGAGTTACATATGGCATTTGGAGTAAATAAAACCGGCATTAACGATTATGAATCTCTTGATAACGAACCGGTACGAATTATTGTCTTGATAGTAGCCGGACGAGATCAGCATACCCATTATCTCCAGACTTTATCGCGTGTTTCTCGTCTTTTGAAAAATTCCCTGATCCGGGAACAGCTATTTGAAGCAGAAAGCAGTGAAGAAATATATAAGATAGTTATTGAAGGAGATAATCGCTCATGAATTTGAGTCCCGGTATATTACTTATTTTTGGTATTGGAGTTTTTGGCGGTATTCTCAGTGCAATAGTTGTGAAAAGACTCAGTATTCCTCAGGTGCTTGGATATATTCTCATGGGCGTTCTAATTGGAAACAGTGGCTTGCGGTTGGTATCTCAAGCGGATATCGATATGTTGAAGCCCTTTAATTTCTTTGCGCTTGGTATTATCGGGTTCCTGGTTGGCAGTGAAATACGTTTCAGCACCCTAAAAAAATATGGTCTTCAATTCTCGGCAATTCTTTTTGCCGAGGGCATTCTGGCTTTTCTTTTCGTTGGAATACCTGTTACGCTCATTATGATCACGGTAACCCATTCAATACCCGTTTCCATTGCGACTGGCGTTGTGTTTGGCGCTATTGCATCGGCAACAGACCCCGCTTCGACAATAAATGTACTATGGGAATACCGTACAGCCGGAGTTCTGACCACTACTTTGATTGCTATTGTGGCTCTTGATGATGCACTTGCAATGACATTATACGGTTTAGGTACCAGTCTTGCTCAGATACTGTCAGGTGGTGATGCTAACATTCTGAACCAGGTTTTTATTATCTGTTTTGATCTATTTGGCTCAATTGGCTTGGGGATCGGAGCCGGTTTTTTATTAAATTATTTTCTCCATCGTTCTGCTTACCAGGATCATGTTACGAGCGCAGCCCTTGGAATCCTGCTTCTGTGCATCGGATTGGCTGTACGGTTAAATATGGATGTAATTCTGACAACTATGGCAATCGGGATAACGGTTGTGAATCTTTCTCCTCGACGAAGTCAGAAACTCATCAATCACCTGAAGAGTTTATCAACACCGATTTATATTCTCTTTTTTGTTCTGGTCGGCGCACGATTAGGAATATCTACAATGCCTGGCTGGCTATGGATTATCGTGCTGGTGTATATCATTGGACGAAGTTTCGGAAAAATTGTTGGCGCCTGGTTTGGAGCAAAAATAACTAATGCTGACGATGTAGTCAGAAAATTTACAGGAATCGGACTTTTTGCACAGGGTGGAGTCGCTATTGGACTATCCATCATGGCAAGTCAGCATCTGAATAATATTCACATTAGCGAAGAGCTATTCCTTGGAGATGTTATTATTTTCGGAATCACAGCCACCACGTTTATTGTTCAAATAATTGGTCCGCCTTTAGTAAAATTAGCCGTTCGTCAATCAGGTGAGATTGGAAAAAATTTGACGGAAGATGATATTATTGCAAAATGGAAAGTTATGGATGTAATGAGTCGAAGTATCATATCCGTTCTGGAGAATTCACCCTTGCGCACTATTTTTGAACGGTTTCAAACAACCGGCTCGCCATTTCTACCGGTAGTCGATGAAAGCAATAAATTGTTGGGTATCATTTCCATAGATCAGATCAAAGATGCTATTCTGGATGACAGTTTCTGGGATTGGCTGGTTGCCAGCGATATAATGGCTCCGCCACCCGAAATAGTAGTAGAAAATCAATCGTTATCCGATGCAATCAACTTAATGAATCAATTGTACACAGAACACTTGCCGGTATCGAGTAGTTCATCTTACGGGGTAATTACCGGTATTCTTGACAAACGGTCAATCAAACAGGCTGTAAATCGTGAAATATTATCGCTGCGAACAACAGCGGGATAACATGTTTTATTACATTTACGTCGGAAACCCGATGTAGTCCTATTATGACGAGAAGCTGTTTTACCTATTATATTTAGATTGATCTATACGGTTTCACTGAAGGGAAATACTAATAAATAATCATTCAAAAACAATTATCACCAGATAATTTTCTTTACTTTAAATATTTTTTACCTTACAATTGCACTCATACAAATGGGGAGGGGTAATGAATTTTCCGTGGAAGTTTTTTTCGGATTTAGGCGTAATATCAATTGCGCTGTTGTTAGCAACCCTGCTGCGTGCCAGGATTAAGTTCTTTCAGAAGTTTCTTATCCCGAATGCGTTAACAGCGGGTTTTATGCTTTTATTCTTCTACAATTTCGCTGCGAAATATTTCGGTATGAATAATAGTGATCTTGGAGCAATGGTTTATCACCTATTGAGTATTTCCTTTATTGCTATGACACTACGAAAAGCACCGATGCCCAGGAGAAAAGGCGATCTCGGTATTTTTTCCACTTCTGTCGCCATAATCTCACAATATGCAATTCAGATTACAATCGGATTGCTGCTGACATTCTTTTTCATGAAGACTTTTATCCCTACCCTTTTTCCATCATTCGGATTGTTTATTCCTCTTGGATTTGCATTGGGACCAGGACAGGCATATGCGATTGGTCAGGGTTGGGAAGCATTTGGTTTTCAAGGCGCCGGAACTGTTGGTTTGACATTTGCCGCTATCGGTTTTATCTGGGCATGTTTTGGCGGTATGTGGCTGATCAATTATGGGATTCGGAAAAAATGGATCACGGAAGAAAAACTTAAAAAAATCAGACAACGGAATGTTTCCACAGGCGTTTACTCAAAAGATAAAGAACTCCCGGTAGGATCACATCTTACTACAGAGACTGAAGCCATCGATTCCTTGACTTATAATGGATCTATGGTGTTAGTTGTCTATTTGTTGAGTTTTTTATTGTTGAAATTTCTCACATATTTACTCTTTTTTGCCGGACAAGCCGGTATGGAATTAACAGTGAACTTATGGGGAATCAGTTTTGTTTTTGCCGCCCTTACTGCACTGGCTTTCAAGGGGATACTGAATTTACTTAACATACAACATACTCTTGACAACGGTTGTTTAACACGCTTATCCGGGATATCAGTTGATCTGATGGTTTCCGGAGCCATCGCCGCAATTTCACTGGTTGTGGTTGCGCAATATTGGATACCGATTACAGCGATGTGTATCATTGCCGGAATCGCTGTAATGGCGACCGTACCCTGGTTGTGTTCGCGATTATTTATCGATCATCGTTTTGAGCGGACCTTGATTATTTTTGGAGCTTGTACCGGAACAATGCCAACGGGTTTAGCGCTGCTGAGAGTAATTGATCCGGATTTTGAAACGCCGGTGGCGTCAGATTATATGTTCTCATCAGCCGTGACATTTTTCATTGTCATACCACTCATCCTGTCTATCAATCTGCCCGCTTATAGTCATCGAACCGGAAATCCAATGTATTTCTGGGCAATGGTAGGCATCGGACTTATCTATCTTGTTTTCGCATTGATTTCTTTCCGCTTGATTGCTAAAAAGCGAACTTGTATGTATAAATCGAAGATATGGCTGCACGAATACCTGATTAGACGACGTCAAAGAATAGAAGAGCGCAGAAAGGGAAAAGGAGCATCTTCAAATGTCTGAGCAGCATAATGAATATATTGACAGTCTTCGCAGTAAAATTCAAAACTGGCTTAATACTACCGTCGGAAAAACAAACAAATGGGGTAAATATATTCAATATACTCCCGACCTCTTTCACCTTTTGATAAAATTGTCCGGTGAAAACGATATCACGGCTCAAAGTAAAGCTAAACTGGCAGTCGCTATCGCGTATTTCGTCTCTCCTCTCGACCTCATCCCGGAAGAATTCTGGGGCGCTCTTGGTTATATTGATGACATTGCACTTACGGCATATGTTTTGAATGATATTCTCCAATCCAACGATCCCCAAATCATATTGAAGCATTGGCAGATTAGTGAAGATTTAACGGATCTGATCTCTGATATTCTGAATGACGCCGAAGAGATGGTTGGCAAAAAATGGTGGGTGAAATTAAAGGAATTAGTTCGATAATTTAAAATTCACTCTGTTCATAATGATAATGCCGATTCTCAGAGTATATGGAGTACATCGACTGTGTCGATGTATGAATTGACATAGTCAATTCACTCCAAACACATAACTTGTTTTATTCACCCCGTTAAATAGTCAAATTGACAAATAGTCCAATAGTCTAATCCCTGACGCAACGAACCGAAAACCCGTCGCGCTTATCGTCGCCACCACGATAGACTACCGAATAAACGTAATTCAGATACCGGGGCACGGCGTAGTTACTACTGGTCTCCGTAGAAGACCAAAAGTAGGCATGGCTACCCACACCGTAGTAATACCCACTGCTGTGACGGTAGCCGCCAGGCAACGCAGAAAAACCGCTTTCGTTTGTAGCGCCGGTGTTGGGGTTGTTCCAGTGCGTGGTTCCAGTTTCTTTCATTTTACCTCCGGCTATTGATGCACCGCCAAGATAATAAACCAATGTTTCCCACTCCGCATCACTGGGTACATGCCAGCCGGTGGGAGCAATGTTGCGACTGTCGTTTACTGCGTACCAGTTGTATAGACTACCATATGTGGACACTTTATTCGCATCGTTATCATAATTGCAGTAGGCGCCTGTAGTCAGATTACTCCATGTTGTATCGCCGGTGACGTTGGGTATAGCATCGCCATTGCGGTAATGGGTCACTCTCAGGTTCTCTGCCATCCACCACTGACTACCAATTTTCACAGTTTGGTAAACATTCCCATCAGTATCCGTCACGGTGCCTGTTTCATGTACTGTAAATGACCTTGAGCTTCCATAGCCGGTGCCTACACTGTTGGTGGCATAAGCGCGTACATAATAGGTAGTGCCGGGAGTTAAACCGGTGATGTCGCTCGTAAAACTACCCGTCCCTGTGCCATCGGTGGTTTTGTCGTCTAATACTGTAGGTGTTTGACCGGTGCTCCAACATACCCCACGAGCAGTCACAGTCGCACCGCCATCAGAGGTTACATTGCCCCCGCTTTGGGCAGAGACTGATGTGATAGTGCTTACCGCGGTTGTAGTTACTGTTGGCAGGCTTGAATCAGCAGTTCTAAACGACATGGCACTTCCGTAGCCTGTACCTTTGCTGTTGGTGGCATAAGCCCTTACATAATAGGTTGTGCCGGGAGTTAGACCAATAATATTGCTCGTAAAACTGCCTGTTCCAGAGCCATTGGTAGTTTTAGTGTCAGACACTGTCGGAATATGACCGGTACTCCAGCATACACCCCTTGCTGTGACCGTTGATCCGCTATCAGATGTAACGTTGCCGCCGCATATAGCTGTGGTTTGCGTAATGGTTTTTACCTCAGCGGTAGTCAACACCGGCAACCCAGCTTTAGTTGTAAATGTCATGGTACTGCCGTAGCCGGTGCCTTTGCTGTTGGTGGCATAAGCCCTTACAAATAGGTAGTACTGGCTGTTAAACCGGTAATATCGCTTGTAAAACTACCGGCTCCGGTGCCATTGGTAGTTTTACTGTCAGATACTGTCGGGTTTTGACCGGTGCTCCAACATACCCCACGAGCAGTCACAGTCGCTCCACCATCAGAGATAATATTCCCACCGCATTGTGCTGAACTACCTGTAATTGCGCTAACCTCGGCTGTAGTTACTTCCGGTATATTAGCAGAACTTTCTGTTGCATTTTTTTCACACGATAAGATGACTAATAACAAAAAGAATGTCATTAAAGCCATCATTAAAAATTGTTTGCGCATCTTTTACCTCCATCATTTGTGTTTATTATTTCTTTATTACGCTAACATATGTTTCAATTACTCATTTCTTAAATTTTGCATGTCTATATCTGCACATTTCTGTTCCAAAAGCGAGTTCCCGGTATTTCTTCGCTTTGTTCATGGAGAACACTGCAATACCGTCTGATAAGTTATACAAGCCATAACGAATTTATTCTAACAAATAATTTCAATATATGCAACTACAATCTGTCTATGAGGGATCGCTTCTCCCATATTGTTATTCTAACCCTATCTGTCATTCTGAACCCCAAGATTCTATGGCAGTGTGGATAATACTCAAAATTGTATCGTATCTTATAATCGGAGTGAGAAGGGGTGAAGAATCTCATTATCCCAATGCACAAACCCAAACCAGATTCTTCGGTCGTTCCTCCCTCAGAATGACAGCTTCGGGTCTTTTCCCGAAGGGATTCGGAAGTGGCAAAATAATTGAAAATTGCTTGCGCAGTGAAATGCGACGCCTGCCCTGTGAAATTTGAGGTACGAAAATATTTCACCGGGGAAGGAGCTATTTCTACAGGGAAAATTAGAAATCGTCAATCAACCCCGTACAGTCGCTTCGCTCCTTACGGGGCAGGCAATCGTAAATCCAAAAATTTATTATTTCAGAACTCCTGACTTATCGCAGATTATTCTGTCTCTAATTTTTGCAAAAATAATAATCGATGCAGCATAATCTAAAAATCTATCAGATAATTCTTCAGAATTCACAGCACACATCCTTAATTTGCACTTTGCACTTTGCACTTTGATATTTGATGGCTTCGTAAAAAGTACAAATCATGTCATTCTGAGGAGCTTGCGACGAAAAATCGGGTTGGACTGGCGCCTTGGTCTTAAGCGATTCTTCGGTCGTTCCTCCCTCAGAATGACAGCTTCGGGTCTTTTTACGAATTCATTGAAATAATTCATTGATTTTTCAACATCAGGTCAGGAGTTCTGTATTTAATCTCTCCTCCGATTGGAAAGCAGAATCACATCCCTCAATTCCTCCCTGTTCCGTGCTGCCAGCCAGCGTTTTTCAAAATGGGATTCCTGGGCAATATTTGCAATCGCCATCAATGCACGCAGATGATAATTGCGCTCATCCAGCGAACCAACCAGAACAAACATCGTATGCACCGGCTGATCGGCGCCGGTAAAGATCAAACCATCTTGACAACGCACCAGAATAACATCAAAATGATGTTCACCTGGTACAATGATGTGGGGAATTGCCAGCCCCGGACGAATAACCGTCCCCGATTGGCGTTCACGTTCCAGAAAACGTCGGTATAATAAATCCCAATCCATCTCATATTTTTTTGACAGAATTTCCGCGATTTGCTTAAACACCGCTTCAACCGGCTGAGACTCTTGTAAATCAATTATTTCACAGTTTTTAATCAATCGGTCAAAGCGGTCTTCGATTATTTCATCCCGTTCAATAACGATTTCCCGCAATTCCCGCTCAAGGGTTGGTCTTTTGAGCTCCCTGGCGGTAATTCGCTCGACAATATGCATCAATGCTGATGTTCGCTTTACCCTGACACGGGCATAACTCCAATATATTATCCAACCGAACAGAAAAAAAAGTCCACATATCAGGATCGGAATAATGCCCATCCCAATCAACAGAATACTGTATAAGATTAATGCACAAACCGGTAAAACCGGGTAACCGGGTATTTTAAACTTTGGGCGATAATTCTGGATCTTGCTTTCCCGCATTACAATGACCGAAATATTGACCATCATAAAGAGAATGATCTTTAGCGTTGAAGCTGTTTTTACAAGATCTTCAATACGTAAAAACAGGATCACCGCTATCATGAATCCGCTGGTAATTAAAATGGATATATACGGCGTTTTGCGTCCGGGATGAATATTGGCAAAAAAACCGGGCAACAGTTGGTCACGACTCATCGCCAGCGGTGTGCGCGACGACGCCATGATGCCGGCATTGGCTGTCGTGATAAACGCCGTAATTGCCGCCAAACTAAGTATAATCAATCCGACGGAACCCATGACGTTGGAGGCGCCAAGAGACAACGGAATTAACGATCCGCTTAATTCACTGCCGTCTACAATCCCAATTGTCACACCCACAGCGAGAATATAAAGCAATGTCACTACAGCAAAGGACAACAGCATTCCTAAAGGGATGTTGCGGGAAGGATCTTTAACCTCTTCGGCAACACTGGCAATTTTGGTTAACCCGCCAAAGGAGACAAAAACCAGCCCTGCCGTAGATACGATAGACCAAAATCCGTTAGGCATAAAAGGCGTATAACGATCAGGCTGAGTTTCAATAAATCCCCTGCCGATATAAAGCACGAGAATAGTGATCAAAGCCATAACAAGTAAAACCTGAACACGACCCGTCATTTTGACGCTGAGAAGATTTAAGACTGTAAACAATACACAGGCTACCACGGCGATCGTTTTTATCTCTATGGGCGTAATATCCGGTTTAATCAGGATTGCAAAGGCTCCTATGCCCACCAAAGCAAATGCGCTCTTCAGACTAAGGGAAAACCAGTTGGCAAAACCACCAAATATACCCAGTACCGGTCCCAGGCTGCGGTCGATAAAAAAATAAGTCCCTCCCGCCCTGGGCATCGCTGTCGATAGTTCTGCTTTGGCAAGCATACTGGGTATAATCAACAGGGCTGCCAGAATATAGGCAAGTATCATGGCGGGTCCGGCGATAGCATACGCTAAACCGGGCAACACGAACAGTCCCGAGCTGATCATAGCGCCGGTTGAAATGGAAAAAACTCCCAGTAAATTCAGTTCTTTTTTTAATCCCATTCTCTGACCCGTTTTATCTCCTATAATATACTGATTATTAAAAACCAATGATGCTTAAAAATGGAAACAACCATGAAAAAAAACAAGATATTATCATTATTTACGCCTTGATTTCGCCTTTGTTATGAAGGGACCGCCGCCTTTTTTACCGCCCTTGAAAGCAGACAATAATATTTCTGCATCATGAAAAGGCAGGATCATAAAGGAGAATTTATCCAGAATTTGAACATCTTTGATCTTATCGCTCCTGATACCGGTTTTCTCTTTGATGAATTTCACCAACTTTTTATGCGTTAAACCGTCTTTACTTCCCTGAGTAACAAATAATCGGGTTTTACCTTTTTTATCGACAACGGCATCTTCAATTTCAGAATACTTCCCGGAATCCAGTTCATCCCCGAAAGCATGTTTCAGGAGTGCGGCAACGATATCGATCGGCGCTTTGTCTTCCAGTAGTTCTTTCGACATTTCAAAATACTCGCTCGACGGGTGTGCTTCAACGACTTTTTCAAGGATAGATTTCACCTTCTCTCTTTTCATATCCATCACATCTTTAACACCCGGGAGTTTGGCTTTACGTATATCGGTTTTGGCTTCCCGCATTATATATTGCAGTTTCCGGTATTCCGCCGGTGTAACGAAAGTGATGGCAATACCCTCTTTACCTGCCCGCCCGGTGCGTCCAATCCGGTGTACATACGATTCCGGGTCATGGGGCAGTGAATAATTAATCACATGAGTAAGGTCCTGAACATCAATTCCCCTGGCAGCCACATCGGTAGCGACCAGAATATTGATGATTTTCTTTTTGAATTTGTTCAGGATTTTTTCCCTCAGAAACTGGGTCATGTCACCATGCAATCCGTCGGCGTTATAGCCCCTCTCAACCAGGCTATTGGCAACATTGTCCACATCGTTCTTTGTCCGGCAAAAAACCAGCCCGTAAAACTCCTCTTCAATGTCAATGATCCGGCATAGCGCCTCGAATTTGTCATAGCGCGATACTTCAAAGTAAATCTGGTCGGTCTGACTGACGGTAAGCTGCCCCTTCCCCACCCTTACTACATCGTACTCGCCCATATACTTTTTGGCGACACCCATAATTTCCGGAGGCATAGTCGCCGAAAAGAGCATCGTCCGTTTTTCATAAGCCGTTTTTTCCATAATTGTCGTAACGTCCTCAAGAAAGCCCATGTTCAACATCTCATCGGCTTCATCCAGAACAAGATAGGAGATTTTATCCAATCTCAATGTTTTGCGCCTGACATGATCGAGTATCCGCCCGGGCGTACCCACAACAATATCAATACCCCTTGCCAGGCTGCGTAATTGGAGCTCTATCGACTGACCGCCGTAGATTGGAACAATATTCAGCCGCTTCTTTCCTTTTAACGAATTTATTTCCTCGGCAACCTGAATTGCCAGTTCGCGGGTCGGAGTTAATACCAGAGCCTGTACATTCCTGGATTTTTCCTGTAAAAGTTCAACAATAGGAAGTCCGAAAGCTGCGGTCTTCCCCGTTCCGGTCTGAGCCTGACCGACAACATCCTTATTACCTCTAAGAATCATAGGTATGATTTTTTCCTGGATCGGGGTTGGCTCTTCAAACCCTTTTCGTCTTATAATATTTAAAGTCTTCTCAGACAGTCCGAGTGTATTAAAATTTTCCATATCTTTATTGGTTTCCTTTCAGGTGATTATTTTTTAATGGCATGGATTAAAAATAGTCGAATTTTAAAATTGTCAAATTACAGCTTAATCTTATAAATTTTTATTTTCAGGTAAAAGAAAAATATTTTAAGGGGAAATACACAAAAAAGATGTCCAAAGATTTCGGACGATTGTCCATCAAACATTTTCATTTTTTTAATTTGCAATTTGAAAACACTATATTACGGCATCTATGATACCCGAATTCATCCGCGCCCATCGCCCTCTCTTCATCTGGCTGACTTCCCTGTCAGCACTGACCTTTTTCGGAACGATTCTCATTATTCTCCTTATTTTAATTAAAATGTCTCCGGATTATTTCGCTAATCCTCTTCGTTCACCCTTCATGCAGCGGCGACATCCGGTCATCCGGTTCATTATCATATTACTGAAGAATAGCCTGGGCATTATATTCTTCATTACAGGCTTTTTTATTTTATTTATGCCTGGTCAGGGATTGCTGACTATGCTGATCGGATTATCGCTGATCAACTTCCCGGGAAAACGCAGAATGGAACGTCATCTCGTCCAACATCCCCGTTTGTTGCCTGTAATTAATAGTTTGCGGAAAAAAGCCGGGAAAGAGCCGTTGAGGCTTTAGGGATGATCACTCCGATAAATCGAAGTGTTAATGATACCCACTTTCCGAGTAACATAACTCTCTCATCAGCACCGTTATTCGATATAGATAGTGTATCTATCTCATTAACACCGCTATTTATAGCGGTGATTGAAGAACGTATTGCCCCTCCCCAAATAACCGTTTTAACGGTTTAACAAAAAAAGGAGATTTACAATGTCATTACACTCCTACTCCCGCTGCTGGCTGCACCTTATCTGGTCAACGCTTAATCGTGAAAAACGCTTCACAATAGAAAGCGCCATTAAGTTATCTGATCACCTCACAGAATACGTCCAGGAAAAAGACATCTATATGAAAATCAACTATGTGAATCCCGAGCATGTTCACGCATTGATTGATCTGCCGACGAAATACTCCATTGAGGAAATTATAAAACTTCTAAAGGGCAATTCATCTCATTGGATCAATGAAAACGGAATAGTGAAGAGAAAATTCGCCTGGGGCAGAGGATATGGCGCATTTTCCGTTTCTCACTCTAAGGCTTCGAGTGTAGCAAAATATATTGCCGAACAGAGGGAACACCACAGGAAGAAGACTTTTATGGAGGAATATCAGGATTTCATTGAAAAATATGGAATGGAATTTAAAAATGAGTAGAAGAAGAATATGGATAGTTAAAACCGTTAAAACGGTTGACTTGGTTTTTGATTATTTTTCAGCTCACCTCGATAAATCGAGGTGTTAATGATATCTTCTTCCTTACTATATCATTAAGAAAGAGTAGTATTTATCCTATACTCGTTTGATTATATTTGTAGCGCATAGGGGAATCGAACCCCTGTTACCGACGTGAGAGGCCAGCGTCCTAACCGCTAGACGAATGCGCCATTATGCTGGGGTGCAGGGATTTGAACCCCGATCTTACGGTCCAGAGCCGCATGTCCTGCCATTGGACGACACCCCAATCGTCAAAAAGCGTGCTAATTTACAATTCGGTTAATCAAAGGTCAAGCACTTCGACCGTCACATTTTCTTTATCAAAACATCAATAATAAACGCAGCTGCGAATAACAGTGTTGTCAATAAATGTAATCCGATCGTTAAGGCATTTACCGGCAGCAGTTCCGTTATTTTAGCATAATTCCGGTTTGCCAATTTAAACGAGCGAATTATCATCGGAGTCACAATCAGTACGATAAATGACCAGACTGGAAATATTCTCATTACTGTAAGAGTAACGATCCAGATATACACGAATAGCAATGTAATTTTATAGACTATCAGTGATCTTTTCTTATCTTTCAACCGAACAACAGCCGTTCGTTTTCCTACCGCTCCATCCGCCTGCATATCCTGGAACCCATTAATAAACAAAATCAGACCAACGAGAATCCCGGCTGGTATTGACGCCAGGATGGGAATCCAATCCAATTGCTGAACTTGCACAAAGTATGTTCCCAGT
>Ga0265594_1002026_pt1 | contig 15035 bp, 7 predicted proteins | sample saktaG_11_FD_190147 | JGI IMG/M metagenome (GOLD analysis project Ga0265594, IMG submission 190147) | Saline water microbial communities from Sakinaw Lake, British Columbia, Canada - sak_2011_5_24_80m | ecosystem: Environmental > Aquatic > Non-marine Saline and Alkaline > Saline ... | reverse complement strand
CCCGCGTTTGCCCCCCCCCCCCCCCCGCACGGTAAGCGTGCGAACGCTTCTCTGGCCTTCCTCCGCGCCGTCTCCCATTCTGGCGCGCGTCTTTCACATTCGACAAAGGCCGGGCAACCGGCCGGATGGACACACTGGGCGGACTGCGAGGCGCAAGCCAAGCAATCCAACCTTACATGAGGGTTGCGCGAGGTGGCGGCGTTGCGGGACTTCCGCTTGCAGCGCCTGGGAATGCAGGCCCCATGGCCGGCATCACCCCCGCACACGCAATCGCAGCTATACTAAACGGGAGTGTAGAAGAAAAAAGCTGAAAACTGCCGTTACAGGCTGTAGAAAGAAACCGGTCGGACCCATCTGACCAGTCAAACAAAACCCAAACAGAAGTCGAAAGTCATGAAAAAGCAAACAGGATTCGGATATCGAGGATGGTTTTCGGCGATCGGGAATCGGTTGTCGATGGTGGCTGGCGTGGCGCTCGCCGCGGGAATGATGGCGGGCACGGCGTGGGCGGGCGATATCTACGTCTCGACCAATGGCCTGCAACAGAACACGTATGCCAACTGGGCCGATGCGTTCACGAACCTTCAGGCCGCGCTCGATTATGTGGTGACGAAGACCAATGCCACGATCTACCTGGCCGGCGACCAGACCTTCAGCACGCCGACCAACGGGGCCGATGCCACCTCGCTCTATGTCTGGCAGAACGCCACCAACGTTACGCTGAGCGGCGGCTGGCAGACCGACGCGGTGCCGCCCGTCACGCGGATCGGCGGAACCGTGCTGAGGCGGCTGGCGGCATCAGGCAACCGCCGCGTGCTGCGGATGGCCGGCGTCTCGAACGCGGTTATCGAGCAGGTGACGATCCGGGAAGGCCGGCAGGGCACTCAAAACGCCCATGGTTCAGGATTGTTCGTCACCAACTGCCAGGCCGTAACCATTTCGGGTTGCTCGATTCTCTTCAACACCAATGCGGCCGCAAACTCGTACGGCGCCGGGGTGGGAGTGCAACGAAGCGATGTCGTGCTCACGAACTGCACGGTGGCCAACAACTACAACGACATGCAGTACTCTGGCGCCGCAGGTCTCTACGTTGACCCCGCCAGCCGGGTGACCATGGTCAGGTCCTTCCTCCTGGGCAACCGACAGGGGGGCCAAGGGGGCAATATTTCCTATGGACCCGGGTTCTACAACCAAGGCAATCTCCGGATGCTTGAGACGGTGGTGGCGACGAATGCCTCTTACGCCAATAACGCGTGGGGAGGCGGCGGATACAATACGGGCTTCTTGTTGATGCAGAACTGTCTGGTGGTCTCGAACAAGTACAACAGTACCGGCTATGCCGACGGCATCCATCTGGCCAGCGGTACGGGGGTATTCGTCAACTGCACGTTCGCCAACAACGCGGCCGTGGGCATTCAATACGGCGGCGGTACGGTTGCGATGACCAACTGCATTGCGTGGGGGCATAGTTCCGCCGACTTGCTGTCGCTCCCCAAGGACGCCAACGGCGTGATGACCGACGTCTGGTACTCCGACATCGGCGACGGCGGGAACAACGGGTATCAGGGCTGCCTGAAGACCGACCCGCTCTTCGTGGACACGACATACTATCACCTGAAATCCACCGAGGGCAACTACACCGGCGGCTATTTCACGGGCGGGTCATGGACCACTGCGGAGGCTACCAGTCCACTGATTGACCGCGGCCCCCCTGCGCCTTACGACTACAGCCGCGAGCCGGCCCCGAACGGCAGTTGGGTGAACATGGGCTACGACGGCAACACCGAGGTCGCGTCCAAGTCGCCCGCAGTGTCGGTGGTGGCGCCGTCGGTCACGAACTACGACGCGGCAGCCGTTGGCCATCGCACGGCCATGCTGCGCGGTGAAGTGCCCGCCACTGGCGGAGAACTGCCGCAAGGCTTCTTCCGCTACTGGGTCAGCGGCAGCGGGACCACGAATGAAATCGCGGCAGGCTACACATCCGGCTACTTCGAGCGCTACGCCACGGGCCTCACGCCGGGCACGCTTTACGAGTACCTCGTGGCGGCATCGAACTCGGCGGGCGAGACGGTGTCCACGGTGTCGAGTTTTGCTACGCACGGCGCCTCTTCTTCCCTGTACGTGGCCACCAACGGCAACAACACGGCCGGCACGAACTGGGTCACGGCGTACACCGCCGTCCAACCAGCACTGAACCTGGCGGAGCCGGGCGACACGCTCTACCTGGCCGGGCACACCTTTGTGGGCGGGATTTCCGGGACGATTCCCGCGCACCCGAACAACGCGTTCCTGATCTGGCGGAACGCGACGAACATCACGTTGAAGGGCGGATATGACGCCGTGGCCGGTGGCGGCAGCAATCCGGGCAACCGGAACTCCGTGACGGAACTGAAACGAACTGTGGGCAGCGGGGTGCGTGTGCTTTCGATGATCGGCCTCACCAACTGCACGCTCGATCAGGTCACGATCCGCGACGGAACCCCCGGCACGATGCGGGGCGTCGGAGCGTACCTCACGAACTGCTGGGCCGTGACGTTTGCGGCTTGCACGATTACCAACAACGGCGGTAATGGGAACATTGCGGGCGCGGGACTCTATGCTCACTACGGCAGTGTCCTGCTGACAAACTGCCTGGTTGTCGATAACCGGCAGGCCTCAAACGTTGATCACGGCGGGTTGGGCGGCGATATCGGCGGCGGAATATGCGCTGCCAGAGGTAGTTTCGTGACGGTGGTGCGCTCCACAATTCGCGGCAATCAGGGAGACTCCACGTCTTGGAACAATTCCGGCGGCGGGTTCGTGGTAATGGCCGACGGACGGCTTGAGTTGTACGAGAGCATACTGCAGACAAACAAAAGCACTTTGGCCAACAGTATCAGTGGCGGCGCGGGTGCGAATTATGGCGGAATCTTGCGGATGCAGAACTGTTTGGTGGCGAACAACATTGCCGCAAACTCCGCCGCTAACCGCGCGGAAGGCATCAACCTGCAATCGGGCACGTCGACTGTGATCAACTGCACGATCGTCAACACCAACGCCGTCACGGGGATTCGCTACGGCGGGGGCGTGGTCGGCGTCACGAACTGCATTGTCGTGGGGCACACCAATGACTTCTACAATTTCGGAAAGAACGGCCTGAATCAGATGACCAACGTCTGGTACACCCTCTCTGCGGACCCGAACCAAGGCGGGTTCCAGGGCTGCATCAGCAACAATAACCCGGCGTTCATCGACACGGTGTACTACCACGAGCAATCCACCACCAACTGCTACACCGGCGGCTATTTCTCGGGCGGCTATTGGACCAATTCGCCCAGCTTTGTGAAGAGCCCGGCGATCGACAAGGGCGATGCGACCCCGCCGACCCGGGAGCCGGACCCGAACGGCGGCATCATCAACATGGGCGCCTACGGCAACACGGAGGTGGCGGCGGGTACGCCGTTCGAGCCCAAGTATCTGGCCGGGGTCACCAACACCGGCGCGCTCTACTGGGGTCATCGCAGCGCGCAACTGAATGGGTTAGTCATCACCAACGGCAACGAGGATCCGGTCTGCACGTTCCTGTACTGGGATACCGGTAGTGGTCCCACCAGCGCCATCCCCGTAGGCGTCAAACCGGTGGGGTCATTCATCTACCCCCTCACCGGTCTCACGCCGGGAGCGAGTTACGCGTACTACATCACGGCCAGCAATACGGCGGGAGTGGCGACCTCCACGGTCGCGAATTTCAGCATGCATCCCAGTCCTTCGTTCCTTTACGTGGCCACGAACGGGAACGACACGGCGGGCACGAACTGGGTCACAGCATACAGCACCGTGCAGAAGGCCCTGGACCTGGCCGAAGCGAACGACACGATCTACCTGGCCGGCCATACGTTTGCCGGCGGCAAACCGGTGACGCCTGCCCACCCCGCCAATGCGTTCGTTATCTGGCAGAACGCGACCAACGTCGCGGTGAAGGGCGGGTACGATGCCCAGGCCGGGACCGGCGGCAGCGATCCTGGCACGCGGAGCGCGATGACGACCCTTCGAGTGAATGCGGGCGCTAATCGCGTGCTGACGATGTCCGGCGTCACGAACTGCACGGTCGAGCAGGTCACGATCCGGGACGGCCTCGCCACGGAAGTGGGCGGCGGTGGAGTGTACCTGACCAACTGCTGGGACGTGACATTCGCAAGCTGTGTGGTCTCCAACAACGGTGGTGGCGGTCGATACGGGCAGGGGATGTACCTCAACCAGAGTTCCGTGGTGCTGACGAACACGACCATTGCCAACAATATTGTTTTGGGTATGGCGTGGTACTTGTGTGGCGGCGGCATCTACATCGATTCCTTGAGCCGCATGACGGCGATCCGATCGTCCGTGGTGAGGAACGGGTTCCCCGAGAGCATCGGCAATTTCGGGAATGGCGCCGGAATCGCGGTGGGCGGCGTTCTCAATCTCTACGAGAGCGTGGTGAGCGGAAACATGGCCGGCACGGCGACCTATGGCGGCGGCATCTACAATTCCGGAACGCTGACCATGCGCAACTGCCTGGTGTATTCGAATACGTGCCTTGCTGCAGGCTACGCCGACGGCCTCCACTTGGCCGCAGGGATGGCGACGGTGGCGAACTGCACGTTTGCCTACAACCGGACGAGCGGCATCAGCGGCATAGGCATCCAGTACGTCGGCGGCACGGTGGCGATCACGAACAGCATCATGCCGCATCTGTGCTATCATGGCCGCTCCAAATCCTGAGGAGCCTCCATGGACAACCCACGCTCGCCCGCGCCGACCCCTCCCACCCGTTGGACCGACCGCCTCCGGGATCTTCTGCCCGATCTGGGCATCCGCCGTCCGTGGCTGGTCGTGGCGGTGGTGGCGCTTGCCGCCGTCGCGTTTCTGATCCAGTTTCCGAAGGTCGCGTTTGATAACGATCCTGAAAACATGCTGGCCGATGACGAGGCGGTCCGCGTCTTTCACCGCGAGATCAAGGCCCGCTACAGCCTCTACGACTTTGTCATCGTCGGCGTGGTCAATGACCGTGACCCCGACGGCATCTTCAACGTCGCCACCCTCGGCCGGGTCGAGCGCCTCACCCGCGAGCTTCTGAGCCTGCGGCCCGACGCGGCGGGCCGGCCTGTCGTCACGCGCACCGATGCCGCGGGCGGCGCGCATGACGAGACGCTCGACCTCCGGCCCACGGGCCGGTGGGCGCGCACCTTGGCGACCGCCTTCAGCCAGGACGCCAACCGGCTCTTCACCACTGACGGCGCAAGCGCCATTGTCGGCCACGAACTGATCGCACCGAGCGTCGTCGACAACATCAAGCAAGCCGATCTTGGCTCGCTCAAGCTCGAATACCTCATGGAGCGTCCGCCCCGGACGCCTGAGGAGGCGCGGATCATCCGCGACGACGCGCGGAGCAATCCGCTCTATAACGGCACACTGGTTTCGGAAGACGGCAAAGCCGTCTGCATCTACATCCCCATCGTCGCCAAAACCTACAGCTACAACGTCGCCCGTCTCGTCGAGGCGCTCACCCGCGACTGGGAAGGCGACGACCGGGTGCTGATCACCGGTCAGCCCGTCGCCCAGGACACCTTCGGCGTCGAGATGCTCATGCAGATGGCCACCTCCGCGCCGCTCGCGGCGGTCACGATCTTTGTGCTGATGTACCTCTTCTTCCGCCGCTTACCGCTGATCGTCGCCCCCATGCTGGTGGCGATCCTCAGCGTGATCGCCGCGATGGGACTGCTGATCGGACTCGGCTACAAGGTGCATATCATGAGTTCGATGATCGCCATCTTCCTGATGCCGATCGCCGTGGCCGATTCGATCCATATCTTGAGCGAGTTCTTTGACAGTTACCACCGTTTCAACGACAAGGCGCAGACCATTCGCCACGTGATGCACCACCTCTTCATGCCGATGCTCTACACCAGCCTCACCACCATCACGGGCTTCGCCTCGCTGGCCACCACGCCAATCCCGCCCGTCCGGATCTTTGGCCTGCACGTCGCCTTCGGCGTGGCCGTGGCGTGGATCCTGACCATGGCGTTTGTCCCGGCCTACATCATGCTCGGCGTCTCGCGCCGCACGCTGGAGCGCATGATGGCTGCGCGCGCCGCCGTCGCAGGCGCCGACGAACACCGGGTTGGGCTGCTGGGCGCCTTCCTCGCCCGCGCGGGACGCTTCTCAGCCACGCACGCCTGGCCGGTCGTGATCGGCATGCTGGCGTTGATGGCCGTCTCCGCCATCGGTGTCGCCCGGATCCGCGTCAATGACAATCCGGTCAAATGGTTTACCCCCAAACACCCCATTCGCATCGCCGACGAAATCCTCAACCGCCATTTCGGCGGCACCTACACCGCCTACCTGACCTTCGCCGCCGAGCGTCCCGATGCCGTCGGCTGCCACGAAAAAGCCATGATCCTCAAGGACGTTGCGCAGCGGCGCTTCGGCACGGCGCTCCCCGAGGCGACGCGGACCTTCGTGGCCGCGATTGACGCCCTGGAGCCGGCCTATCGCAACGCCTTCAGCGCCGATCTAAACCAGTGTTTTGTCGAACTGGTCGCCGCGGCCGAAGCCATCGACGTCGGCGCCACGGCGTCGTGGCGCCGTCTCGCCGAAGCCGTCAACACCCTCGACCCCGACACCCTGACGCGCAGCGCCCTGGCCGAGGCGCTCACCGAGGCCGAAGCCGGACTCGCCGAACGGAGCGCCTTTGCCGACGCCTTGGCCCAACTGCCCGGCTCGCTTTCGGGCGCCGACCTACAGAACGCGGCCCTGACCGTCTGCGACGGCTACACGGAGCTCTCCTTCCGCGACTTTGTCTTCGAAATGCAGGCGGAACTCACCGCGCCGCTTTTCAAACGGCCCGAGATGCTCCGTTACCTCGAGACGCTGCAGACCCATCTGACGCAGAACCCCGTCGTCGGCAAGACCAGTTCCGCCGTTGACGCACTCACCAAGGCCGCCTACGAAATCCGGTATGTCGCCCCGCCCGCCGATGCCGACGCCGCCGAGCGCGCGGACTATGCGACGCGCAACGCCGCCAACCGGTCGGTCCCCGATTCTGCCGCCGCCATCGCGCAGGTCTTCACGCAACTCGAAGGAATGAAGCGCAAAGAGAGCCTCTTCCACCTGGTCACGCACGACTATCAGCAGGCCAACGTCTGGGTACAGCTCACCAGCGGCGATAATATCGACATGGAATCGGTCGTGCGGGAGGTGCGGCGCTACCTCGACGAGAACCCGCCCCCCGTGCCGCTCACCGCCGGCTGGGCCGGCCTCACCTACCTGAACGTCGTCTGGCAGGCCAAAATGGTGCGCGGCATGCTGACCTCGTTGGTGAGCAGCTTCATCGTCGTGCTGGTGATGATGATGGTGCTGTTCCGCTCGCCGCTCTACGGGTTGCTTTCGATGATCCCCTTGAGCGTCACCATCCTGGCCATTTACGGCCTCATCGGCTGGGTCGGCAAGGACTACGATATGCCGACGGCGGTGCTCTCGGCGCTGACGCTGGGGCTGAGCGTCGATTTCGCCATCCACTTCCTGGAGCGCGCCCGCGAAGAAGCCGCGCGGGCCGGCTCGTGGGCCGCAGCGGTCCCCGCCATGTTCCGCGAACCTGCCACGGCGATCAGCCGAAACGCCATCACCATTGCGGTCGGCTTTACGCCGCTTCTCGTCGCGCCGCTGATGCCCTACCGCACGGTCGGCTTCTTCCTCGCCGCGATCATGGGGCTCTCCTGGCTGGCCACGCTGTTCCTGCTCCCAGCGCTTCTCCACCTGTTCCGCCGTCAGGCATTCGGGGCGAACGGAGAACGGTGAGGCGGGAGAGAGAGAGAGAGAGAGTGTGTGTGTGTGGGTGTGTGGGTGCGTGAAAGCGCGAAAGCGGGGTAGGGCGTCGGCGTCCCGCCGCGCCGAAGGCAACAGGGAAAGCGCGAAGCGGGTAGGGCGTCGGCGTCCCGCCGCGCCGAAGGAACATGGCGAATGCCAAAGGAAAAGCGCGGAAGCCCCGCCTCGCGCTTCGCGCTGACACCATTGGCCTTTATCCATTTGCCTGCGGCGCGGCGGGACGCCGACGCCCTACCCGCTTCGCGCTGACACCAATTGCCTTTATCCATTGTCTACCCGCTGCGCGCTTCTCATATTCCCCCTGAAACCTGAACCCTGAAACCTTCTCTTCCTCTCTTCCTCTGTGTCCCCGTGCCTCTGTGTTAAAATCTCTCTTCCTGAACCCGGATCCGGCCCATTGGCCTGCGGCGCGGCGGGACGCCGCCGCCCTACCCGATGATGTAAGGATAGTCGGCGGCCGATTTCACAAGCTGCTTGCGAACGGGGTTTTCGCGAATGTAGGTCATCTTCTCGACGAATTCATCCTCGTTCCGCAGGCGATGCTCAAAATAATCGCGTTGAAAGTGAATCTTGAGCGTCCGTGCCTGATACCGCTTCCAGGCGGCGACGGTCTTGTGAATCGCATCGTCCAGAAAGCGCTTGCCGAAGCCCTGCGGATGGTCTACCCTAAGAGGAGCAGTGATCGGTGATTAGGTGAGACTCTTGCAAAACCCTTGGAAGCGCAGGGAATCAGTGCCAGGGTTCAGGCCGGAAACGCCTCCCTAACCCTGAACCCCGAAACCTGAAACCCGAAACCCGAAACCCGAAACCTGAAATCCGAACCCTGAAACCCGAACCCTGAAACCTCCGCTTGCACAAACTGGAGACTACACATGAAAACACTGGCACTCTGTTTGATGGCGCTGGCGGTCACGCTCCGCGCCGATGAAGTCCCGCTCACCGCCGACGCGATCATGGCCCGCGCGAATCAGGCGTTTTATTATGCCGGCGAAGACGGACGCGCCACGGTCGAGATGGTGATCCGCGATGCCCAGGGCGGCACCCGCACCCGCACCCTCTCCCTGCTGCGGCGCAACGAGGGTGAAGACCAGAAGTTTTACGTCTACTTCAAGACGCCCGCCGATGTCCGCAACATGGCCTACCTCGTCTGGAAACATCCCGACGGCAACGATGATCGCTGGCTCTTCCTTCCCGCGCTCAATCTGGAAAAGCGCATCGCGCCCGGCGATAAGCGGACGAGCTTTGCGGGTTCGGACTTCTATTACGAAGACGTCTCCGGCCGCAGCCTCGCGGAAGACACCCGCGAACTCGCCGATACAACCGACGCCGCCTATGTCATTCGCCACCTGCCGGTGAATCCCCGCGCCGTCGAGTTCGACCACTACACCGTGTGGATCGACAAAACCACCTTTCTCCCCATGCGCTCGGAGTACTACGATGCGGCCGGCAAGCTTACCCGCACCATCGTGGTCGAAAAAGTGGAGACCATCGATGGCTTTCCGACCGTGCTGGAGTCGGTCGCCAGCGATCTCACGTCCGGCAGTTCCACCCGCAACACCTTCTCCAACGTCCGCTACGGCCTGGGCCTGAAGCCGGCGATCTTCACCCAGCGCTTCCTCCGCCGCCCCCCCCGCGAGGCGACCGAATAAGCCTGAAGAGCCGATTATGAATCACACCGTTTGTCAAGCACCCCCCGCCTCTCGGACAGGGCAAACGCATCTTCATTTCGCATTTTTTGCTTATCCTGGCTCTCGTCGTCGTTCTGAGGAGGTTGGATTCGTGGCGAAGCGGGACAAAAGCGGCGTCGCGCGGAATACCGCTTGCCACCGCACTCCAAAATGGCTGGCGCCGCGTCCTCGCGCCTCCGTCTCGGCGGCAGCGTCTTGGAGTGCGCGCGGCAAGCGGTATTCCGCGCGACGCCGCTTTGAGGAGGTTCGGAGGGGAAAAGAGACTGCCGCCGGGACGCAGGCAATCTGGAGTGCGGTGGCAAGCGGTATCCCGCGCGACACCGCTTTCAAGCGCAATAAAACCGAGCCAAAAATGAAAAAGAAGCTGAAATTAGATGCGTTTACCCCCATCTCCCCGGCGCACGCGGCTATCCCCGGACGCACACCGGCCGCCCGCGTTGCCGCCCTGGCGTTGGCTCTCGTCCTCGCGCGGCCTGCCGCGGCCGCCGAGGTTGCGGGCTTTGACATCCATGGCTTTGTGGACGCCCGTGCCGGACGGCGGCTGCAGGAAGACCCGGTCGAGCGGGGCACCTCGCTGGCCGAAATCCGCGCCCAGATCGCCGCCGAACGTCGCACCGATCTCGGAACCCTCATGCTCCGCGCCGACTTCGTGTACGACGCCGTGCCGCGCGCCTCCCGGATCGACTTGAAGACCGGCGAAGGCTGGCTTGATCTGCGCGAAGCCAATGGGCTCTTTTCGCCGGTCTCCTGGGCCGACATCAAGATCGGCCGCCAGATCCTGACCTGGGGCGTCGGCGACATGCTTTTCGTCAACGACCTCTTTCCCAAAGACTGGCGAGCTTATTTCATCGGCCGCGACACCGACTACCTGAAGGCCCCCTCCGACGCGCTCCTGATTTCGCTCTTCCCCGGACCCGTCGACCTCGACATCGTCTATACGCCGCAATTCGATCCCGACCGCTACATCTGCGGCTCACGCCTTTCCTACTGGAATCCCATGCTCGGCAGACGGGCGGGGCGTGACGCCGTCGCCGACCCCGAGACTCCCGGCGACTGGTTCAGCGACGACGAAATCGCCCTGCGCGCCCGTCGCACGATCGGCGGCTGGGAGTTGGCGCTCTACGGCTATGAAGGGTTCTGGAAAAGCCCCGAAGGCTTCAATCCCGTCACCGCGCGCGCGCGCTTCCCCACGCTGGGCGTGTATGGCGTCAGCGCACGCGGCGGCCTCGCCGGCGGGCTGGTGAGTTTCGAGGCCGCCCAGTACGACTCGCGCGAAGACCGCGACGGCCGCGATCCGTTTGTCCCCAACAGCCAGAAGCGTCTCCTGGTCGGCTACGAACGCGAGATCGCCCGCAACCTCCAGGCCAGCGTGCAATATTACGCCGAGATCATGGACGACGCGGGCGCCTACCGCGCGACCCTCCCGACCGGCATGCACCCCCGCGACGACGTGCGCCAGGTCGTGACGCTGCGCCTGACCCGGCTCGCCCTCAACCAGAATCTCACCCTTTCCCTTTTCCTCTATGTGTCGCCCTCCGATCGTGACGGCTATCTCCGGCCCGCTGTGACCTACAAAGCCACCGACGACTGGCTCTTCGCGGCGGGCGCCAACCTCTTTTTCGGGCGTGACGACCACACCTTCTTCGGGCAGTTCGAAAAGAACAACAACATCTACGTCGCCGTGCGACGGAGTTTCTGACGGGATGCGCATAGGCTTGACGCTTCCTGCTTCGTCTGCTATCGTGATGTCGTTCTTTTTTGCGCCTTTGGGCCAACGTAGCTCAGTTGGTAGAGCAGCTCACTCGTAATGAGCAGGTCGTCCGTTCAATTCGGATCGTTGGCTCCATATCCCGCAGGTTCTCGCTTCATGACACACAGCCTGTCCATCGCCCGGGGAGCATGGTTCGCCGTTTGGGCGGCAAGCGCTGCCACCGCCGCGATCACGGACGGCGCCGATGCCCTTCCGGAAACCCCGACTGCCCCTTTCACGTACGGCACAGCCTTCGCGCCGTATCAGATCATCATTGATCGGGAGATCTTCGGGCGCCCCCCGCCGGTCCGGCAAAACCCGACGCCAGCGGCAGCGGCGACGCCCGACCCCACCCAGATGCAGGCCGAGGCGCTCGCCAAGAAAATCACCCTGTGCGCCGTCAACCGCACCCCCTCGGGAAACACCGCCGTCGGGTTCATTGATAACGACGCCAAGCCACCCCGCAACATCTACCTCAACGTCGGCGACGACGCCGATGGCTACCGCATCATCGCCGCCGATTACGACGCCGAAACCGCCACCATCGAGAAGGACGGCGTCACCATTACCCTCAAGCTCGGAAAGGGGCTGATCGGCGCGGGAGCGGCGAGCGGTGCACCGGCCGTGGCGACGGCCGATCGCGGACGCTCCATGCGCTGGAGCAGCAGGTCTGCGGCGGGAGGAACGACGAGTGCATCCACCCTCCCGGCAGGCGTTATCCGCCGCCCCGCCATGACGGGCATGCCGCCCGACCCCATTACCGCCGCCCGGCAGCGCGAGGAGAGGGCGCAGCGGATGATGGATTTCAGAACATTGCGCGAGGAGGGGGGCGACGTCCACTCCTACATGACGAAACTCCACGAACGCCGGGCGCAGGAACGCGAAGAACAAGCCGCAGCCGAAGATGCCGCCCGTCAGAAAATACAGGAACTCGCCCGCCAGATGACCGAAGAGGAACTGCGCAAACAAGAGCGCGAGATCAACCTCAGCCTCATCGAGGGGGGCGCCCGCCCCATCTCCGAAATTGAGCTGACCCCGGAGGAAGAGGCCAATCTGGTGGAAAAAGGCGTGCTGTAACAGCAATTCTAATTATGAGGCGATTGAGTCATCGGGGTCGGGGTCGGGGTCGGGGTCGGTATCGGAATCGGGGTCGGGGTCGAATTTCCGTTGGTTTTATCGATACCGATACCGACCCCGACCCCGACGCCGATGGTCCCCTCTCCATAATTTGAATTGCTGGTGCTGTAGCGGCACCTCTTCCTTCTTCCCGTTTCTAATGCTATACTCTCCCGGCATGCGGCGATCTTTTCCCGTTCTGGCCCTCTTTACCGGTTCGTTCCTTCTCTTCGGCATACAGCCCATGCTGGGCCGCACCCTGCTGCCGACATTCGGCGGTTCGGCCGCGGTCTGGACGGTCTGCCTCGCCGCCTATCAGGTGCTGTTGCTCGCCGGATACGGCTATGCGCACGTCATCGCACGCCAGGGACACCGGACGCAACGCCGCTGCCATCAGGTTCTGCTCGCCGTCGCCGTCCTCTGGGCTTTTGCCTTTGCCGCCCTGCGTCTGGCACTTCGAGACCGTCTCGGCATGTCCGCGTTTCCCGCATTGGAGGTGGTGCTGGGGGTGTTCGTCATCGTCGGCATCCCGTATGTGCTCCTGAGCGCCGGCTCGACGCTCATTCAGGCGTGGCTCACCCAGTCCGACGCCACCCCTGCCGACCCCCAGACTCCGCCTGACAGCGCGGCCCGCTCAGAGCCGTTAGTGCCGCGTGGGGACGCGAACAGCGCCGATTGCCTGGGTGCCGTCGCTCCGGATGAACGCGGTCGCCACACGCCCAGACGCGGTGTCTACAGGCTTTACGCCGTCTCAAACCTCGGCTCGCTGGCGGGACTGCTCGCCTACCCTTTCCTCGTCGAGCCGTTTCTCTCGCTGAACGTCCAGTGGTACGGCTTCGCAACCGCCCTCGTGCTCTATGCGGGGCTCATCGCGATCGTGGCCCGCCACACGTCCGCCACCGGAACCCCGTCCGTCGCCATCCGCCGCGCCCCCCCGTGTCGCGGGTCGGAGGCCGCCCCCGATCACCCCTCGCAGGCTTCCGACCCGCGATCCGCCGCCCATGACCTGAGGGCGGACGCAGGGACTTGCCGCGACGCCTTCCCACCCTCGCTCAGCCGGCCGTGGCTCTGGTTCGCCTTGCCCGCGCTCAGCACGTTTTTCCTCAATGCCGTCACCGTCCACCTGTCGTCCGACGTGACGCCCATCCCGATGCTGTGGACGCTGTTGCTCACGGCGTTTCTGGGCAGCTACGTCATCGGTTTCTCGAAGGTTGGGGAAAAGGGGCTTATCGTCTGGGCAGGCCTGGCCGCGCTCGCGCTGCCATCCGCCTGCGTCGGCGCCATGCGGATCAGCCGGGCACTCCTCTCCAATCTGGCGCTGTGCACGGCGCTGATCCTTTTCTGCTGCACGTTCCTGCACAGTTGGCTCTACCGCATCCGGCCCGATGCCGCCAGTCTCACACGCTTCTATCTCGGCATCGCCGCAGGGGGTGCGGCGGGTGGCGCATCCGCCGCGCTGCTCGCGCCGGTGGTGTTCGACCGCGTCTGGGAATTCCCGATTGCGCTGAGCACGGCGGCTCTCGCGTGCCTGTGCTTTCTGCAACTGTGGAGACGCCCCGGCCTCCGACGCTGGCAAACCGGCGGACTCCAGATGGTGGTTGCCTCAACCCTGTACCTCGTCTCCCACATGGCACGCCAGGACGGCCAAGACGTCCTGCTGCGCACACGAAATTTCTATGGCTGCCTGCGTGTCTCCCTGGCCAACAAGATCGGCATGGACGGCCTGATCTCCACCACGCAACTCCATCACAACGGCACGCTCCACGGCCTCCAAGCCTACGGGGACGGCCCCCAGGCCAAACGCCCGACAACCTATTACGGCATCCCCGGCGGCGGGCTGGCCCTGATCAACCACGCCAACTACACGAACGGCACGCCCATGCGCGTGGGGCTCATCGGCCTCGGCATCGGCACCATGGCCTGTTACGGACGCACCAACGACCTCTACCGTTTCTACGAGATCAACCCGCAGGTCGTGGCCATCGCCCGCGACACCCGCTGGTTCTCCTACCTCGCCGACTCCCGTGCGGCGGTTGAGACGGTCCTGGGCGATGCCCGCAAAAATCTGGAGGCCGAGCGCGCCCGTGGCGAGCCCCGCCACGACGTGCTGGTGATCGACGCGTACAGTGGCGACGCCGTGCCCTACCACCTCGCCACGCGCGAGGCGTTCGATCTCTACCGCGACCGCCTCGCACCCGGCGGCATTCTGGCCGTCCATATCAGTAACTGGCACCTGGACCTTCTGCCGCTCTGCAAGGCCATGGCCGAACGGTTGGGACTATATGCCTACGGCACGCATTCCCCTCGCACCGGACTCCTCTCGGCCGCGATCTGGGTCTTCCTGTCAGACCATCCGCTCGCCATCAACGACTCCGGGGTTGCACTGGTGGAGTGGGACAACGTGCGCACCATCACCCCGCCCACGGACGAGAAGGGGAGCCTCATCGGCCTGCTCCGACATTAGGAGGCGGCCGGAGGCGGTGGAGAGAGAGGACGTTCCTGTCAGGGCAAACGCATCAAAATTCTTATGTTTTTCAGATTCTGGCTCAGGGCTTTCTCTCCAGCTTGGCGCGTGGCGCAGGATTTCTGGAGTGCGGCGGCAAGCGGTATTCCGCGCGACGCCGCTTTTAGAAGGGCTG
>Ga0265594_1002024_pt1 | contig 15044 bp, 13 predicted proteins | sample saktaG_11_FD_190147 | JGI IMG/M metagenome (GOLD analysis project Ga0265594, IMG submission 190147) | Saline water microbial communities from Sakinaw Lake, British Columbia, Canada - sak_2011_5_24_80m | ecosystem: Environmental > Aquatic > Non-marine Saline and Alkaline > Saline ... | reverse complement strand
GTTTAAACCGCCGGACAGATCAATCAAAAGCGCTTCGATAATAAATTGTGTTTTAATAAGAGATTTTTTACCACCTATTGCTCGTTTGATGCCGATTTCGCGAGTTCGCTTTTTCACGGTTATAAACATAATATTTGCTACGCCGATACTGGCGATGATCAGAGTCATTACACCAATTACACCAAGAAAAATGGTAATTCCTGTAAATGCTTTGGCTGACATTTTTGCATTTTTGATTGTATCCCAATAATGTAAAGCGCTGTTATCATCAGGATGATATTGATATTTTCGTCCCAGCACTCTGCGAACCTGTTGATTTACAAAATCAGATTTTTCTATTTCACTAACCTGGTAAATTATCCGGTTAACATAATTGTTATTGAATATACCTCTGAAGGTTGAGGCCGGCATTACACCGACATTTGAGTCAGGACCACCATACATTCCCATTTGCATTTTTTTCTGCATAACACCGATTACAGTGAAGGGAATGCTGTTAAGAAAAATTGTTTCTCCAATTGCGTCAATATCACCCATCAGGTTTTTTTTCAATTCATCGCCAATAAAAATAACCCGGCGACGTAACTTCATATCATTATCATTAATGAAACGTCCTCCCGGTTGTGGAAAATGTGAACGCATATCTTCATAGCCGATGGAACTGACTCCGCGAACACGCTCATTGACTACTTTATCACCATATTTATATGTAATTCCCCATCGGTCATATTCCCCGGCAATTCGGTCAATTTCGGGGATACTCTGTTTGAGAAAGCCACAATCTTCTTCACGCAAACGAATCGAACGACCTTGAGGAAGACCTCTGTATTCTATACTGGTTTGTCCGCCGTAAAGAATGACAATGTTATTTCCCAGTCCCTTTTGTCCTCTCAACATCTGCTTGGATAATCCCTGTCCGAAAGATAGTAAAAGAATTATTGTCAATGTTCCCCAGGCAATACCTGCGATTGTGAGGAAAATTTTCCGGCGTTCTTTCTTTAATTCCCGAATGTAAAGTCTTATAAGCAGTAAGTTTTTCATAAATTTATTTATTGTTTTTGCCATAATACACTCAATGATTAACTATTTATTGCAACAACAGGATCCAAAGTTGATGCACGCTTTGCAGGACCCCAGCCCGCAACTAAAGTTATAATTGAAATAATGATAATTGTTGTAACAGCAATTGCCGGATTTAGAATCAAGACCCCGACAAATTCTTCAATAGGCGCCTGATTTATTCCCCAAATTAATACTACGGAAAACAAAAAACCCGAGACCGAACCAGCTGCGGCAATTGCAAAACTTTCGATTAAATATTGCATAAGAATTACACGTTTCTTCGCACCGATTGCACGTTTTACTCCGATTTCTGAAGTTCGTTCTTCCACAATTACGTACATGATATTTGCTATTCCAATCCCACCTACTATCAAGGTCATTACTCCGACTATACCGAGAAATATTGTAAATCCATTAAAAAAGATATTGAGAAATTGATCTGCTTCTGTTGTATCCCAGATTGGTAAGGCTTGAGTATCTTCTTCGGAAAATCGATATTTTTTTGCCATTGCGGCAACAATAGCCTTTTTCATCTGTTCGGTTTTATTGACATCTTTCGCTCTTGCTACAAGGTTATCAACATATCGATCACCATAAATACTCAAATAAGTAGAAGTCGGCATAAAAATAGCATCTTTATCACGACCATTATAACTTCCATCCTGCTCTTTTTCTATTATTACCCCCACAACTGTAAAAGGTGTGCCATTGATATACATCAATTTACCTACGGCATCTTTATCTTCAAACATGGTTTTTTCGACTTCATTTCCAATAAAGACTACCCGACGTCTTTTTTCCATATCAATGGGATTTATAAACCTGCTTCCTTCTCTGGGAACCATATTTCTCATTTCTTTAAATTCCGGCCATACCGCATTGATATTAAAGTTTTGCTTCTTATTATTCACCTTTACAGGAACCTGACGGGAATACTGTGGAGAAATATCATCTATTAACTGAACCTGTTCTTTCAGATATTGAGCATCATCTTTATAAAAATTCAGGTTTCTGCCTTTTGGAAATCCGCCGTAACTAATACTTGTTCTTCCAGCCCAGATTACACAGATTGATTCACCCATTCCGTGCATGGTTTTGGAGGAATTGGCTTTCACGGCAGCACCAAAAGTCAATAATAATATAACAGATGTTGTTCCCCAGAAAATTCCAAAAAGCGTCAATAATGTTCTCAGCTTCTGTTTACTCAGTTCCCTGAATACCTGGGCAATATTTTTAATAAACACTTTAGTTATCCTTTATTGAATTTCTTTGGGGGGGCGTTCAACAAGTAAATCATCTTTTGTTACGCCGGATTTTACTTCTGCATTAATGCCATCGCTTAAACCGATTTCAATTTGACATTTGGAAACTGTTCCGGTAGTCGTATCTTCCACTTCAACAAATACAGAATCATTTTCAAAAGTTAGAAGTCTTTCAGGAATTGTCAGAACATCTTCCACTTTATTAAGAATAATTTTGGCATTGGCGGAATATCCTGCTCTTAATTCAATACCGCGATCATCGACGATTTCTATTTCAATATCAAAAACTGTAGCGTTATCTTCTTTTCTAGCTTTTGGAGAAATACGAATTACTTCTCCTTGAATGGATTTTCCCGGTAAAGCGCCGATTTCCAGTTCAGCCAAAACTCCAACACTTACTTTTCCTACATCAATTTCATCGATTGTTCCACGGAAAATAAGCTGATTCATATCAGCAAAAGTAAATAAAGGAGTTCCCGACTGGTAAGAAGTAAGCGGTACTACAGGATCACCAATATTGATAAATTTTTCGAGTACTGTACCGGTAATAGGTGCTTTTACAACACTTTCAACTTCCCCGGTAAAACCTTTTTCAATAAGCGCCAGTCTGTCTTCGCTTAAATGTTTCTGTAATTGAGCCTCTTTAAATTTTAATTCATCAGATTCGAATTCAAGCCTGGAGATTAATTTTTTTTCTAATAATTCCCTTTTTCGTTCATATATGACTTTAGCATTTTTATAGGCTATATCTGTCAGTTCCACACTTCTTCTTGCTTCAGTCAATTCTCTGGGTGTTGGATCGGGCTTAATTTTTACAATAATATCACCTTTATTTACATGGTCACCAACTTCGATATATTTTTCGATTACAATGCCGGGAATTTTGGATTTGACCTGAATTTCATTTAGCGGAGTAATATTACCAATAGCGAGCGCTTCTTCTACTATTGTACCTTTTCCCAATATAAGCGTTTTATAGCCTTTATTATTTTTTAAGTCTTTATTTGCCATTACTTGTCTTGTTACTACCCCAACAGCAACCAGAACAGCAACAGTAATCAGGACTATTTTCCATTTTTTCATTGTAATCACCTTTATTTAATTTCGGTTTTTTTCATACATCCAAATTAGTAGACACCAAAAAAAATATTAGTGTTGTCATAAATTTTTTTAGATTGCGACTTTTTATCAAACATACATAGAATTTTATATTTTAATTGTCAAAAATTTAAGAGAAATCTTGTTTTGGTATTAGTAGTATAAATTCATTCTGTAAAAAGGTCATGTGGAACTTACTGTTTATAATATAAGAGGTGAAAGAGTCAAAACTCTTCTAAAGGGATTTCAGGAAGTGGGATCGTATCAGTTGAATTCTTGTTCCGGGGCTTTGCTCCGGAACAGACTATCCGTATCGGTTGCAGAGCAAGAGCCCTGCAACCAGAATAAGACGTTTTTTTCAAGATTAACTTTGCGAAAGTTTTTTCCTGAGAATTCCCGGATAGTTGTAGAATTCTGTACTATTTATTGAGTGAACTTTCGCAAAGTTATAATGAAGGAAACTTCGGCGCTACCGGTTTCACGATTACACTTTTAGTAAACTTCGTAAACACCCTGCCCGGCGGCATATCCTTGCGTTTCCAGATATATTTACGTTTGGTGTATATCACCGGCACAACTCCGGAGTGTTTGGCTTTACTGTAGAATGCGGCAATCCCGGCGGCGGTTTCGATGATGTTGTTCGGCAGCGACTCCTGGCGGGTGGGATTGCGGACGATGACATGAGAACCGGGACCATGTTCGGCATGAAACCAGAAATCGTCGGGCCTGGCATGCTTGAAACTGAGCAGGTCGTTATCTTTGGCGCTTTTACCAATAAGGATGGTATATTTTCCTGTTGTAAAGGAATAGTAAGGCAGTCGCGTCGCTACATCGGCGGCGGCTTTCTGTTCGAGCAGTTCTTTAGGTATGGATGCTTTGATACTTCGGAGTGTCTTTAAATCTTGACAGGATTCAACATCTCTGATCCGGACGGCAATGCGCTTGATGGAGTTACCGGTAGTTTCGATCGCCTGTTTTAGTTGTTCTCTGGATTTCCGGGCAATCTTGCTTTTTTCGTAATATTTATTGGCGTTTTCCGACGCCGTTAGTTTGGGATTTAGAAGAATGGTAATATCTTTATCGGGATTATCAAGTTTTGGAAGAGTAATGGATGACAGGCGCTTGTCGATCCGATGGAGATTCGCCAGGATCGTATCTGCCCAATTTCGGTAATTGTCCGCAGTTGGGAGTTTTGCCAGCTCTGTTTCCTGTTTCACTAATTTGCGCTGGAGGAGATGAAGATTGTTTTGAAAACGGCGGAGCAGGAAGCGGCGGGTCTCGCTGAAGACATTCGTCCGGTAAAAATGGGAGATAAAGAATCTCGTAGCTTCGGCAACGGATTCAAATTTTCGGGATGGTGAACCGGAAAGATGGCGGAGTTCCACGAGGGAAAACAGGGGCTGGTCGGTTTCACAGACATAAGCGGATTTCTCAATGATTTCCATAGAAATGCTCGAATATTCCTGAAAGAGTTGTTGGATCTGTGGCGTTGTCAGGTTTGCAGTCAGGGTCTTTTCTCCGATTCCGCTGCGGTGGCAAATCTCCCGGATAAGAGTTTGCGAATAAATGGATAACGGAGCCAGGGAAAAGAGCTTGGTCAGCGCTTTGTTCGGATGTTCGGTAAGCAATTGGCGGAAAGCCGGTTCATCGACAGGTGGAATATCTGAACTTGTAAAGTCGGCAAGGCTAAGTTCAGACGCGGATCGGGCTTTTTTGAAAGAGCCGACGACTTCGAGGTTTTTGTTCAGATAAAATATATTGCCGTTAATGCCATACAACTGAAATAGCAGGTAACCCATTTCGTGCTGCAATTCGATCAGGATCTGGCGGTCCGAGCGATGCCGGCGGACATTTGCGACCGATGTGCCGATGAGGTCTTTCAGGATCGCTACTTTGTGTTTTGGACGGGGAGCCTGTTCTTCGAATGTTAGGTAGGGCAGCGGCGCCCGGAAATTGCAGTGTATATCTTCGATAGTTTCACAATTTCGGAGGGTAATATGGAACTCGTCTTTTCGAAAGGTAAAGATGTCGCCGATTACCGCACTGGGCAGAATTTCATTAAGATAACGGGCTGAGGCGGCAATGTGGAAGCGGCTGTTGAACATGCCTGAAAATACGGAAGTGTCGGTTGAAATCAAATAATTTCACACACTCAGGTCTTTGGACCTGAGCGAACACGAAATCTTCGCGAGCCCGACAGCCGCCGTCGGGTCGCCTTTTAATAACCATTGAATAATAGGTTTAATATCGCTCATGGTTATGAAACCATTACTGCGGCGATTTGTTATTTGAAAAATTTAACCGCGGTTCCATACACCAGTATTTCCGCAGCGCCCTGTTTGACGGCGCTGGAAGCATAGCGGATATTGATGACAGCATCGGCACCGAGTTTTTCGGCTTCTTCCACCATTCGTTTGGTGGCTTTGGAGCGGGCTTCATTGATCATTTCGGAATAGGAGATCAGTTCGCCGCCCACAAGTCCCTTCAACGCAGCCATGATGTCTTTGCCGACGTGCTTGGACTGAATAAACGATCCTTTTACAATTCCCAGGGTGTCAAGTTTCTTGCCTGAAATAAAATCAGTATTTACTAATATCATCTTCATTTTCCTCTTTTAATTCTTTGATGCGCTGGATAAAGACAGCAATCAGCGCGGCGATTAAAGTGACAGCAATCAAAATGATAATGAAATTAATAATCGCCGGAAAATTCATTTTTCGGAAGACAAACAGGTAAAAATAAACGTATACCGCGATAACGATACTTCCCAGAATGACGATAATTGCAGGCGCTAATATCTTTTTTATCATAAGTAATCTTAAACAAATTAAAGGCAAAAAGCACTATTTTTTAACCGGATATGAAATTAGTAAAACTCAGGGTAAACCTGCAAATTTTTACCTGTTTTCGCTTGTTAAAAAAATTAAGATATTTATTAATCATTATTTATATTATAAGGGCATCGTTTTTTTCTGTTCGGTGTCAAAGAAGCGAAATGATAATTTATATGGATAAAAATCAACAAATATGAGGATGAAGACTATGAAAAGCATGTTGTTATCTGTTTTGGCCCTACTTGTGGCTATTTCTTCGTGTTCCCGGCAAGGTGACCGGAACCCCTTTTTCAGTGAGTACAAAACGCCTTTTGGAACCGCGCCCTTCCAGGAAATCAGGGAAGAGCATTATATGCCCGCTTTCAAAGAGGGTATGTGTCGGCATAAGGAAGAGATCAGGGGAATTATCACGAATCCGGAAGCGCCAACCTTTGCTAATACGATCGAGGCGCTTGAATACTCCGGTAAGCAGCTGGATAAAGTCAGTAAGGTGTTTTACAATATAAATTCCGCCCATACCAACGATCAACTGCAGGGTATCGCCAGAGAAATTGCACCGTTGCTGTCAAAGCACAGCGACGACATCAATCTGAATGATACGCTGTTTCAGAGGGTGAAAGCCGTCTACGAACAGAAAGATAAATTATCTTTGAATATTGAACAAAAAACACTGCTTGAAAATTATTTTAAGGATTTTGTCCGCAGCGGCGCTAACCTGCCTCCCCAAAAGAAGACCCGTATGCGGGCAATCAATGAAGAATTATCGGTTTTATCGCTGAAATTCGGTGAAAACATTCTGAAAGAGGATAATGCCTTTGAACTTATTATTGAGAATGAAGATGATTTAGCCGGATTACCGGATAATGTCATTGCGTCAGGCGTCGAAGCAGCCAAAGAGAGAGGGTATGCAGGTAAATGGGTGTATACGCTTCATAAACCCAGCCTGATTCCGTTTCTCCAGTATTCGGAAAAACGACAACTTCGGGAAAAGATCTTTACCGCTTATGTTAATCGCGGAAATAATAATGATGAATACGATAATAAAGCGATTGCTGCAAAAATTGCCGTACTACGGGCGGAACGGGCGCAGCTATTGGGATTTCCAACCCATGCCCATTTTATCCTTGATAAAAACATGGCTAAAGTTCCCGAAAATGTCTATGAGTTATTAGATAAATTATGGACTCCGGCACTGAAGCGCGCAAAAGCCGAAACCAGAGAATTACAGAAGACGATTAACCGTGATGAGAAAGATTTTGCCCTGGAACCCTGGGACTGGTGGTATTATGCGGAAAAGTTAAAAAAGGAAAAATACGATCTGGACGATGAAATCCTGAGACCGTATTTCCAGTTGGGAAATGTCCGTCAGGGCGCTTTTGACCTGGCGACCAAACTGTGGGGCATCACTTTTACAGAACGGAAAGATATTCCAATCTACCATGAAGGCGTAAAAGTATTTGAAGTAAAAGAAGCCGACGGCAGCCATATTGGTATTTTCTATACTGATTATTTTGTACGTGCAAGCAAACGCGGCGGCGCCTGGATGAACAACTATCGCGATCAGCATGTTGAAAATGGCGAAAATGTGACTCCGATAGTTACAAATGTGTGTAATTTTTCTAAACCTGCCGGCGAGAAACCTTCTTTAATAAGTCTGGATCAAGTCACTACACTTTTCCATGAGTTTGGTCACGGTCTCCACGGACTACTCTCAAAATGCACTTACCCGTCCATATCAGGTACGGATGTTGCCCGTGATTTTGTTGAATTGCCGTCACAGATTATGGAAAACTGGGCGCTTGAGCCGGATGTTCTCAAAACCTACGCCCGTCATTATGAAACCGGTGAGACGATTCCCGACGAATTGATAGAAAAGATCAAAAACGCCGGTTTATTTAATCAGGGTTTTAAAACGGTGGAATACCTCGCCGCTTCCTATCTGGACATGGATTGGCATACGCTGACGACCACAAGAGAGCAGGACATATTGGAATTTGAAGATTACTCCTTGAACCGGATTAACTTAATTCCCGAGATTGTCGTTCGCTACCGAACTCCTTATTTTCGCCATATTTTTGCCGGTGGATATTCTTCGGGATATTACAGCTATATCTGGGCCGAAGTACTGGATGCCGACGCCTTTCAGGCTTTCAAAGAGACCGGTTTGTTTGATAAAAAAACCGCCAAAGCGTTTCGGGACAATGTCCTTTCAAGGGGTGGAACCGAAGAACCGATGGTGCTTTATAAGCGCTTCAGAGGCGCCGAACCGAAGATTGAAGCCTTATTGATAAGGCGTGGATTGAAGTAACACCAAATTATGACATTCGGCAATCCTCAGACGGGAGCGCGGTAAATCCGGAGCTCCCGTTTTGTTTATACCGGTTTTCCGTAAAGTCAATGACCTTAATTAATTTTGCTCCCGGAAAACAGATAGAACACGGATTACACGGATAATTATCTAATTTATTATAGTTCTCTTGTCCCAAAGGAATCTCATTTTAGTATCTTAACTCGAAACAAAAAGAACTGAATAAATAAAAGAAAATCCGTGCAAATTCGCGTAATCCGCGTAATCCGTGTTCAATTAAGTTAAAAAAATGCTTGCTTTTAACACTCCTATATTTTAATATGTATTAAAACAAAGGATTGATACAGTGAGCGTGGATTTAGAACAGATCAAAGAGCAATTTCGAGCGCGTGAAACGGAATGTCAAAAAGTGTTAAATATCTTTGCGATGATATCCAACAAGACCCGTTTTCGAATTCTGTGCCTCCTGAAAGAGGGCGATTTTTGTGTCACGGATATTGTCGAGACAATTCAAACAAGTAATTTCTCCAATATTTCCCAACAGTTACGCCTGCTCAGCATGGCCGGGTTTTTGACCAGCAAACGAGATAAGAAACAGATCATCTACCATTTAAAAGATGAGCGCGTCAGAAAGACGATAGAATTTTTGCATGAGAACTATCTAAATATAGGGAAAGAACAATGAAAAGAATTTTGATTTTAGGCGCCGGGACCGCCGGGACGATGATGGCAAACCATCTGGCGCGAAAAATCGATCATAAGCAGTGGTCAATTACTATTATTGATCAGCACAAAAACCACTATTATCAGCCCGGCTTTCTTTTTATTCCTTTTGGAATGTACGATGAAAAAGATGTGATCAGGAATAAAACCGATTTTATTCCTAAAAAAGTTGAATACATTCAGGAAGTTGTAGAATTGATCGAACCCGCTTCCAATCGAGTCAAACTTCAGAATGGTCAAACAATCGACTATCATATTCTTATCATAGCTACAGGCTCAAGGATCGTTCCGGATGAGATTGAAGGTCTCCTCGATGCCGGTTGGCGCGAGAATATTTTTGATTTTTATACTGTCGAAGGTTCAGTGGCTTTGGCGGAGAAATTAAAAAACTGGGATGGCGGAAAGTTTGTTTTACATATCGCTGAAATGCCGATTAAATGTCCCGTTGCGCCTTTGGAATTTATCTTTCTTGCCGATTGGTATTTTACTCAAAAAGGTATCCGGGATAAAGTGGAAATCACCTATGTCACACCGCTTTCAGGTGCATTTACCAAACCTAAAGCCTCCGCAGTTCTTGGACACTTGCTGGCAGATAAAAATATTAATATTGTCACCGATTTTGAGATCGAGCGGGTTGACGGAGGCTCCAATCAGATTCTTGCCTTCGACAAACGTAAAATCGATTATGACTTATTGGCTGAAATACCAACTAATATGGGTGATTCCGTTATTGAACGGTCTGGGATGGGCGATGACCTGAATTTTGTGCCCACCCGGAAGCATAATCTGCAATCAAAAGCACACGAAAATGTTTTTATAATTGGTGACGCTACCGATTTGCCGAGTTCGAAAGCCGGTTCCGTGGCTCATTTCCAGGCCGAAACGTTGATAAAAAATATTATGAATTTTATTAATAATAAGCCTTTGATCGATGGCTTTGACGGACATGCCAACTGCTTTATTGAATCCGGTTTCGGCAAAGGCTTTTTAATTGATTTTAATTACGATATTGAACCGGTTGAAGGCAGATTTCCATTTCCCGTCATCGGTCCCATGTCCTTATTAAAAGAAACAAGGTTGAACCATTGGGGCAAAATTGCCTTCAAGTGGATCTATTGGAATATATTATTAAGGGGGCTGCCCATGCCGGGAATTACAGCCCATATGACTAAAGCAGGTAAAAAATTACCAAAATAAAAGGAGTTGAAAATGGCAACTAAAACTTATGCCGGCGTATCAGTCGAAGTTAATGAAGAGGGCTATCTGACAAATCCCTCTCAATGGAACAAAGATATTGCTGTTGAAATTGCCCGGGAGATTGGTATCAATGAATTGACCGACGCCCACTGGAAGGTCATTGATTTTTTGCAGAAAGATTTTGCAGAAAAAAAGACCCTGCCTACCATTCGGCGTGTTAAAAAAGTCGGCGGAATTCCTACAAATGAATTGTATGAATTATTTCCTGACGGTCCCTTGAAAAAAGCCGCTAAAATTGCCGGTCTTAATAAACCGGCCAGTTGTGTATAAAGGAGAAAAAGATGTCAGAGGAAAAAATTAAAAAAGTCTCGATTGTATGTTCCAAGGGATCGTTGGAAGGCGTCTATCCGGCGCTGATTATGGCTAACGGCGCCCGCATGGAAGGCATTGAAGCATCAATCTTCTTCACTTTTTTCGGACTTGATGCGATTATGAAAAAACGGATGAGCAAGCTTAAAGTCGCCACCGTTGGTAATCCAGCCATGCATATGCCTACCTTGCTTGGGGCACTGCCCGGCATGTCGGCTTTTGCAACCAAAATGATGAAAAAGACCATAGACAAATTGGACATCCCGCCGGTAGATGAATTTATTGAAATGATCAATGACGCCGGCGGCAAACTTTACGCCTGCAAAGCATCTGTGGATATGTTTGGACTTACCATGGATGATTTTTGCGAGCAGGTTGATGGTATTCTGACGGTCGGAGAGTTTTATGAACTGTCTGCCGGCGCTCAGATTATCTTTACTTAGCCGACGGTTATTTATCCTGATTTTAAGTGGTTGAAGTAATTTTCGACTACCTGAATGGTATTTCCAGCGGTTGCCAAAAAGAGCAGTGACCGGGAAACTTTACAAATAAGCTTATCAGATCGGAGATACAGGTTTGATTAAAATCAAAAAGGGTTTAACTCTTCCAATCAACGGTCAGCCGGACCTAAAAATATCTGAAGGCAATCCGGTAAGACGCGTTGCCGTTATCGGGCCGGATTATATCGGGATGAAACCCGATTTTGTTGTATCTATCGGTGACAGAGTAAAACTTGGGCAGCTGCTTTTTACCGATAAGAAGATGCCTTTAATTCGTTATACTGCGCCGGGAAGCGGAACGGTTACCGCCATCAATCGGGGTGAAAAGCGGGCATTTTTATCGATAGTTATAGAACTTGATGGAAAAGAAGAGATCGCCTTTAAATCTTTTCCGGATGATCAAATAAAAATGCTCAAACGGGATACTGTCGTTGCGCAATTACTTGAATCCGGTCTCTGGACTGCAATGCGGGCGCGCCCCTTCGGCAAAGTAGCCGATCCGGAAACCAAACCGCATTCAATTTTTATCACTGCCATAGATACGAACCCCTTGGCGCCGCCGGTTGAGCTGATTATTTCGGAAAAATCAGACCTTTTTAAAGCGGGTCTTGAGATTATCTCAAAATTGACGGATGGCAAGCTCTATGTCTGTAAAGCGCCGGGCACGGCAATCCCGGTCCCCGATATCCGGAATCTTGCTGTTGAAGAATTTCAAGGACCACATCCGGCGGGAAATGTGGGAACTCATATTCATTTTCTTGATCCGGTATCACGGTCGAAGACAGTCTGGCATATTGGCGCTCAGGATGTAATCGCTGTCGGGCATTTATTTAAAACCGGCAAGTTGATGACGGACCGGGTCGTTGCCCTGGCTGGACCGTTACTGCGCAAGCCACGGCTAATCCGCACCCGCCCGGGCGCGTCGTTACAGGATTTAACAGTTGACGAACTAAAAGATGGTGAAAGGCGGATAATCTCCGGCTCGGTGTTTTCCGGCTATACGGCTGACGGACCGCTGGCGTTTCTGGGGCGTTATCATCAGCAGGTCACGGTGATTCCCGAGGAGAGGGAGCGTAAATTATTCGGCTGGCTGAGTCCGGGAGCAAATCTGTACTCTGTGAAAAATGTGGTGTTATCCAAGCTGCAGCCGCGAAAAACTTTTGATTTCAGTACAAATATGCACGGCGGTGTGCGGAGTATTGTCCCGGTCGGCAGTTATGAAAAAGTGATGCCGCTTGATATTCTGCCGACCTATTTATTGCGGGCGCTGGCTGCGGATGATATTGATGAAGCCGAAAAACTGGGATGCCTGGAGCTGGATGAAGAGGATCTGGCTTTGTGTACTTTTGTTTGTCCGTCAAAAATCGAACATGGTCAAAATTTACGCCGGGTTTTGACGCTTATTGAGAAGGAAGGCTAGTGAAAAGATTACGATATTTTCTGGATAGGCAGGAGCGGCATTTTCAAAAAGGCGGTAAGTTTGAGTCTTTGTATTATCTGTATGAGGTTATCGACAGTTTCTTCTTTACAACTGATAAAGTAACCCGTCGCGCCTCTTTTATTCGTGACGCCATGGATCTGAAGCGTATGATGTTGACGGTAGTGATCTCATTGATACCGGCGGTTATAATGGCGCTATATAATACCGGATTGCAAGCCAATCTGACACTGGCGGGTTTATCTTCGGTTTCGGTCGGCAGCTGGCAGCAGCAATTTATGTCATGGTTGGGAATCGGATTTAATCCTCATAGTATTTTCGCCAATTTCCTGCACGGAGCGCTCTATTTCTTTCCGGTCTATATTGTGACGCTGGCTGTTGGGGGATTCTGGGAAGTACTGTTTGCGGTCATCCGGAAACATGAAGTCAACGAAGGATTTTTCGTTACCAGTTTGTTGTTTCCGCTAATTTTACCGCCTACTATACCTTATTGGCAGGTGGCGCTTGGAATCACTTTCGGCGTGGTCATTGGAAAAGAGGTTTTCGGCGGCGTCGGAATGAATATTCTAAATCCGGCGCTGGTGGGAAGAGCTTTCTTGTTTTTCGCCTATCCCGCTCAGATTTCCGGCGACAAGGTCTGGGTGGCGGTTGACGGCGTCAGCAGGGCAACTCCTTTGGCTCAATTTGCCGATCCGCTGCTACAATCAGCTGTGACCTGGAGAGATGCCTTTATCGGGTTTATTCCGGGTTCGATGGGCGAAACCTCGGTCATTGCCTGTATTATCGGGGCGGCGATTCTTCTCGTAACCGGCATCGGTTCAGGACGAATTATGCTCAGTATTCTAATTGGAATGATTACAACGTCGCTGTTTCTCAACTGGATTGGCAGCGCTACGAATCCGATGTTTCAGATGACGCCGATGTGGCATTTGGTTCTCGGGGGATTTGCCTTTGGGACGGTTTTTATGGCAACCGATCCGGTGACTGCCGCGATGACGGAAGGCGGGAAATATATTTACGGGCTGCTGATCGGGTTTTTGGTTGTACTGATCAGGGTGATCAACCCGGCATTTCCCGAAGGTATGATGTTGGCAATTCTTTTTGGGAATGTGCTTTCACCGATCATTGACAAGCTTTTTATCAACGCTAATATCAAAAGGAGGCTGGCGCGTAATGTCAACGGATAGCACCCGCAAAACGATTCTGGTAGCGCTGGCGGTTTGTCTGGTTTGTTCCGTCCTGGTGTCCACTGCCGCGGTAGGATTAAAAGGCATTCAGGATAAAAACAGGGAACTCGATAAATTAAAGAATATTCTTTCAGCCGCTAATATCGATGCGGGTGACATTGATATCCGCCGTGTATTTGCCGAAAAAGTTGAAGCCGATATTGTTGAGATGTCAACCGGAAAAATCATTTCAAAAGATAAGTATACCGCTTTGTTGAATCCCGATGTGTTTGATATTAAAAGGATGGCAAAAGATCCGCAATACAGTCGCAAAATAAGTTCATCGGCGGACATTGCCCGGATTAAACAAATGCCCAAATATATGGTAATCTACCGGGTGATAGAAAAGGGCGAAATTCAAAAAGTTATCTTACCCATTTACGGCAAGGGCTTATGGTCAACAATGTACGGATTCATCGCTCTGGATAAAGACCTGACGACCGTGAAGGGATTTACCTTTTACGATCACGGAGAAACGCCAGGACTGGGCGGCGAGGTAGACAATCCGCGCTGGAAACAGAGTTGGATCGATAAAAAAATATTTGACGAAAATGGTAAACTTAAAATAGAAGTAATCAAAGATAAGGTCGACAGGAAAAAACCGGACGCGCAATACCAGGTGGATGGACTTTCGGGTGCAACCATCACGACCCGCGGCGTCGATGCTCTGGTCAGATTCTGGCTGAGCGAGAACGGTTACGGCGCGTTTATCGAGCGGATGAGACCGGGAGAACAGGAATGAGCAAACTGAAAAAGATTGTCAAGACGCCCATTATTGTGGAGAACCCTATCGTTTTTCAAATTCTGGGAATATGCTCGGCTTTGGCGGTAACCTCCAAATTGGAAACGTCGATAGTCATGTCCCTGGCGGTAATTTTTGTGCTTTCCTTTTCGAATTTGTCGGTGAGTTTAATCCGGAAACATATTCCGGGCAGTATCCGCATTATTGTGGAGATGACGATCATCGCCTCGCTGGTGATTATTGTCGATCAGATCATTAAAGCCTTTGCCTACGATGTCAGCAAGC
>Ga0265594_1002022_pt1 | contig 15050 bp, 6 predicted proteins | sample saktaG_11_FD_190147 | JGI IMG/M metagenome (GOLD analysis project Ga0265594, IMG submission 190147) | Saline water microbial communities from Sakinaw Lake, British Columbia, Canada - sak_2011_5_24_80m | ecosystem: Environmental > Aquatic > Non-marine Saline and Alkaline > Saline ... | reverse complement strand
AAGATATTAATACTTCTTTTTTGAATATTGAAACTACTTGGGCGGGAATGCGCAGTTCGCTTTTAAAGAAACAAGTCGGCCGGCCGATACCGGATTCTTTCTGTGAGTTGGTTAAGGGAGAGACCTTGAGTTACTTTCAAAACTCCCAGCAAGCGAATTTTTTTGCTCATGCTTGCGCTCGGCGGATCCTGAAAGATAAGAAGTTATTATCCGCCATTAAGAGGATGACTGCCAAATTGGCCGGCGAGACATTGGAATTGGCTGAGGCTAATTTTCCTGTGCCGAAGTTATCCGATCAGGAAATTATTGGACTTTTGACAAAAATCCGTAACCTGCAGATGGATTTTGCCGCCTGGGGGATGGTGGTTGCCTTTGCTGATATCTATGGGGAGATTTCCGATCAAGTGATGAAGATATTTTCCCGCCGCCAAGGTTTGAAATATCTGGTAAATTTTTATTTGGAGGTTTTGGCCAATCCGATAAAACCCAGTCTAACGGCGCAGGCCTATGAAAAAATCGTCTCGTCTAAAGATAATAGGCGGTTAAAACAGAAATATTTTTGGCTTGATCAGGGATATATCGGCCGCGGGCTCAGTTTGAAACAATTAAACGATATCCGCCGCCATCGTAAGACGGATAAAGTAGGTAGAAAAGTCGGACGGAGCCGGTTGTTGCAAGAGTTAAAGCTATCTCCGGCCGAGAAAAATTTACTAGCCGTTTCCGGAGAGATAGTTAATCTTAAATCTTTGCGGTCTGATACTAGACAAGCACTGTACGTAGTGGTTAATAATATTGTTGATTTATTGGCGGCGCGTTGGCGTATTCCGGCAAAATATCTTGAAGCTTTATCTACCCAAGAATTGATTTCCACCATCAGGCAGTCCAAAAATATCGCTAAAAATTTAGCCGACCGCTGGTCGCGTAGCCTGATTATCCCTCAATCGGCCGATAATTACCGAATTATCTGCGGCGGCGGAATTGATAAGTTTCTTTATCGTCGCCTTGGCACCGGTCAGGAGCAAATAAAAAATATAACGGAACTTAAAGGCCAAGTCGCTCAGCCGGGCAAAGCGCGCGGCCGGGTCAGGCTAGTCTTCGGTCCGCAGCATAATTCCAAAGTTAAGCGGGGCGATATTTTAGTTTCGGTATCTACTAGTCCACAGCTATTGCCGGCCATGAAATTAGCCGCCGCTTTTGTTACTGAGATGGGCGGAATTACTTCTCACGCCGCAATTGTTTCCCGAGAACTTAAAATTCCTTGTATTGTCGGCACGAAAATTGCTACTTCTGTCTTAAAGGACGGGGATTTGGTTGAAGTTGATGCTACACATGGTATAATTAATATCATTAAAAAGTAAAAATATGAGTAAATTTATAAAACATTTTAAACAAGTTTATAAGAAAGACGTTGATTTAGTCGGAGGCAAAGGCGCTTCTTTAGGGGAAATGACTAATGCCGGTTTTTCCGTGCCCGAGGGTTTTGTAGTCACTTCTTTGGCATTTGAAGAATATTTAACGGAAACTGATATTAATGTGGAAATTAATGCTATGTGGAAAAGGATTAATATCAAGGATATTGAAAATGTTGAGGAGAATTCAGAGATTATTCGCGATGTCATATTAAAAGGCAAAATACCCAAGGTTTGTGCCGATGAAATTGTTAAAAATTTTCAAAAATTAAGGGCGAAATACGTGGCAGTCAGGAGTTCGGCCACAGCCGAGGATTCTAAAATTGATTCCTGGGCCGGGGAATTGGAAAGTTATTTAAATACCACTCAAAGAAATTTAATCAATAACGTTAAGAAGTGCTGGGCTTCTCTTTATACCCCTCGGGCTTTGTTTTATCGGGTTGAAAGAAAACTTCAAGTGAAAAAAGTTTCCGTGGCCGTGGTGGTTCAAAAAATGGTTCAATCAGAGGTTTCCGGCATTTGTTTTACAGTTCATCCAATCACCAAGGACAAAAACCAAATGATTATTGAGGCCGGTTATGGATTGGGAGAGGCAATTGTCGGGGGAATGATTACCCCTGATGCTTATGTGGTTGAAAAAGATTCTTTGACTATTTTGGATGTCAACATTAGTGAACAGGGAAAGATGATTAAATGGGTGAAAAACAAAAATCAGAACATTGCCGTCCCTAAAGCAAAACAAGCTCAACAAAAATTAAAAAATTCCGAGATTATTAAATTAAGTAAAATAGCCAGAGATATTGAAAAACATTATAAATCACCGCAGGATATTGAATGGGCTTTAGAGAGAGGTAAATTATACATTACCCAAAGCAGACCTATTACGACTTTGTAATAAGAACCTGCTCACTGTGTTCGCAGAACCTTGAAATTCCATCAGGGCTCGCAAATGTAAAAATTAGCATTTTTCCATTTGTCTCGCCCTTTGTAATTATAAAATGCTTAAAAGAATATTAAAAAAAATAATTCCTCACCAAGTTTTTTTGATTTATCATTGGCTTTTGGCTTGTTTAGCCGGTTTTATTTATGGTTATCCGAGCAGAAAAATGATTGTCATCGGCGTGACCGGCACTTCGGGCAAGTCAACAGCGGTTAATTTAATCGGTCAAATTTTAGAGCAGGCCGGTTTTAAGGTTGGATTGGCCACGACTTTTAATTTCAAAATCGGGAAAAAAGAATGGATAAACAAGGAGAAGATGACCATGCTTGGCCGTTTTGCTTTACAAAGATTGTTGAAAAAAATGTCCAGGTCGGGTTGCCATTATGCCGTTATTGAGACCACTTCGCAGGGCGTAAAACAATATCGCCATTTGGGAATCAGTTATGATGTCGGGGTTTTTACCAATCTGGCGCCGGAACATATTGAATCACATGGAAGCTTTGAAAAGTACCGAGAAGCCAAACAAAATTTTTTTCAGCATCTAGGCAAAAGAAAAAAGAAAAGAATAGGCAATAAATTAATTGACAAGGTCAGTGTTGTCAATCTGGATGATGAAAACAGGGAATATTTTTTAAAATTTAAACTAGACGGACAATATGGATACGGAATAAGTTTTAAACCGAAAAGTTTAAATAATAAACAAATTGAACTTATAAAAGCGGAGCTCATAAGATTAAATTCAAACGGTTCAGAGTTTACGGTTCAAGGCGTAAAGTTTACGTTAAATTTGCTTGGTAAATTTAACGTTTACAATGCTTTGACTGCCATTAGTGTCGGTTTGTCTCAAGGAATTAATTTAGAAACTTGTAAAAAGGCTTTAATGGAGATTAAACAAATTCCCGGACGAATGGAAATAATTATTAAAGAACCTTTTATGGTTGTTGTTGATTATGCCCATACGCCCGACTCTTTGGAAAAGGTTTATAAGAGTTTGAAGGATTTAAACGACCAGGCAAAATTAATCTGTGTTTTAGGGGCCGCCGGAGGGGGAAGAGACAAATGGAAAAGGCCTGTTATGGGAGAAGTGGCGGAAAAATATTGCGATGAAATAATCGTCACCAATGAAGACCCTTATGATGAAGACCCGGAAGAAATTGTCAATCAAATAATTTCTGGCGTTAAAAATAAAAAAGCCGCAAGAATTATTGACAGAAAAAAAGCGATTCAAAACGCTTTAGAAACGGCGGGAAAAGGGGATATAGTTGTTGTTACCGGCAAAGGTTGCGAACCCTGGATTATGGGGAGTAAAGGAGAAAAAATTGCTTGGGACGACAGGAAAATAGTTAAAGATTTTTTAAATGAAGAGCAAAGGGGTGTGGATTAACTGTGGAAAACGCATACTTTGGCTTAAATTGGCGTAAAAAAACAAGACAATTAAGCTTGACCAATTAGGTCTTGTCTGCTATTATATATATATGTAAACCCCCACACCAAATTGTTTATCACTTTTATTTTTACTTTTCAAAATATAAACATAAAACATATTTTTAATTTGGTGTGGGGGTGAATTTTTAAGTGTTTAATATTTTTTTATTATATATACTTAAAAGATAAAATCTAACAAGAAAACCTTTAGGAAAGTCGTTCCAGAAGGTTTTTTGTCCTCAAAATCCCTCACATAGAAATCATGCTTTTTTTAATGCGAAGCATAAAGTTAATTTTATTATAGACCTTTTTATTTTAAAATATCCTTTCCCTTACCCAGAACTCGCAAAAAAGCTGAGCATTATAATTTCTGGGTGAGGGACTAAATATTTTATGTCTGAAAAACGTAAATATTTTAATGATTTTCGCCCCAATTTGGAACTTCCTGATTTGACCGAAGTCCAGAAAGTTTCATATAATAGGTTTTTGAATGAGGGGATAAAAGAACTGCTCAAAGAATTTTCTCCTATTGAAGATTCAGTGGGAAAGATTTTTGAGTTGCACTTTTTAGATTGCTATTTATCCGCGGCCAAATTTGACGAACTTATCAGCAAAGACCGCAATTTAACCTATGAAGCACCTTTAACCGTAAAGGTGCTTTTAATTAATAAAAAAACGGGAAAAAGAATAAATCAGGAAATATATTTCGGCGATATGCCTTTAATGACGGAAAGAGGGACGTTTATTGTTAACGGCATTGAAAGAGTAGTTGTTCAACAACTTATCAGGTCGCCCGGCGTATTCTTTAGTCAAGAATCAATCAAGGGGCGATTTTTTTACGGAGCTAAAATTATTCCTGATAGAGGGGCCTGGTTTGAATTTGAGACAGACGCCAAGAAAGTGATATGGGTGAGAATTGACCGCCAGAGAAAAACTCCGTTTACTTCTCTGTTAAGGGTTTTTGGCTATGGTACGGATAAAGAAATTCTTGATTTGTTCACGCCGAAAGGTTCCTCTTTAAGCAAGGAAAAAGAAAAGGACATTTTGACTCTTGATTATATCAAAGCCGCTTTGGAAAAAGATCCTTCCGCTTCGGAAGAAGAAGGGTTAATTGAGGTTTACAGAAAAATCAGGCCGGGTGATTTGGCTACGGTTGATAATGCTAAATCCTTGATTTATGCCATGTTTTTCCAACCCAATCGTTATGACCTCAGTAAAGTTGGAAGATATAAAATAAACCAGAGGCTCGGGCTTGATGAAAAGATAAAAGACCGCATTCTGCGGCCGGAAGATCTGGTGGCCATTATCAAAGAAATAATCAGGCTCAACCTTAACCAAGGGAAAGCGGATGACATAGATCACTTAGCCAACCGTCGTATTCGTGCGGTTGGCGAATTAGTTCAGAACAGGATGAGAGTGGGAATGCTCAGGTTGCAGAAGATCATCAAAGACCGGATGAGTGTTGCCGAAGGCAAAGTAACGCCCGGCCAGCTGATTAATATCAGACCGATTGCCGGAGTAATCAAAGAATTTTTTATGTCTTCCCAGTTATCCCAGTTTATGGACCAGACGAACATTCTTTCAGAGTTGTCGCACAAAAGGAGATTGACCGTTGCTGGTCCGGGCGGTCTGAGCCGGGAGCGCGCGGGTTTTGAAGTTCGCGACGTTCATCGCACCTATTACGGTAGGATTTGCCCTATTGCCACTCCTGAAGGGCCGAATGTCGGCTTGGTCAGCCATCTGGCCAGCTATGCCCGAATTAACGAATACGGTTTTATAGAAACGCCGTATATCAAAGTAATTAAAAGAAAATTAACCGGCAAAGTTGTTTATCTTGACGCTTTTGAAGAGGAGCAATACACCCTTGCTCCTTTTTCTGTTAAAGTTGACCGAAATGGAAAAATCATTGACAAAAAAGTTGAAGCCCGTATTTGCGGCCGGCCTAGTTTTTGCAATGCGCATGAAGTGGATTTTATTGACGTCGGGGCCAATCAGATAGTAAGCGAAGCCACTTCTTTAATACCGTTTTTGGAACACGACGACGGCGTGCGCGCTTTGATGGGGACAAATATGCAACGTCAGGCAGTTCCTTTAATTAAGCCCGAAGCGCCCATTGTCGGCACGGGCATTGAGGAAAAAATGGCGCGTAATTCCGGTCATTTGATTATAGCGAAACAAAGCGGCCGGCTGGCGGAGGTTGACGCGGCTCATCTTCGTTTGATTACAAATTCAGGCAAAAGTGAAACGTATTATCTTAACAAATACGCAAGATCAAACTTTGACACTTGTTTCGATCAACACCCGGTTGTGGTCAAAAATCAAAGAGTGAAGGCCGGAGACGTTCTGGCCTGCGGATCCTCAACAGAGGACGGAGAATTGGCCCTGGGGCAAAATATTTTATGCGCTTTTATGTCTTGGGAAGGAGGAAATTATGAAGACGCCATTTTAATTTCTTCCAGATTGGTGCAAAATAATGATTTTACTTCTCTTCACATAGATGAACATATAATGGATATTAGAGAAACTAAATTCGGTCCGGAAATGACCACCAGAGATATTCCCAACATCAGCGAAGAAAAGTTGAAAGACCTTGACGAAGAAGGGATTGTCAGGATAGGCGCGGAAGTGAAATCAGGCAATATTTTAGTGGGAAAAATTACACCCAAAGGAGAAGCTGAATTGACTGCGGAAGAAAAGTTGTTAAAAGCCATTTTCGGGGAGAAAGCTCAGGATGTCCGCGATTCTTCCTTATACCTTGAACACGGCGAACACGGGAAAGTCATCGGGGTTAAAATATTTTCTCGCGAAAAAGGAGACAAATTAGCTCCGGGGATAATAAAGTCAATTCGGGTCTTAGTGGCCGATTTGAGAAAGGTTCAGGTTGGCGATAAAATGGCCGGTCGGCATGGAAACAAAGGGGTAATTTCCAAAATAGTTCCCCAGGAAGATGTGCCTTATTTGGCTGATGGAACGCCCATTGATATTATTCTTAATCCTTTGGGCGTGGTTTCCAGAATGAATTTGGGGCAGATTTTGGAAACCCATCTGGGTTTGGCCGCAAAAAAGTTGGGATACAAGGTGGCTACTCCGGCTTTAAACGGAATTAAAGAAGAAACCATAAAACAAGAATTGGTTAAAGCAGGTTTTTCGCCAAGCGGGAAAACAACGCTCTATGACGGAAGAACCGGCGAAGCGTTCAAAGAGCCGGTTACCATCGGTTATATTTATATAATGAAACTCAACCACTTGGTTGAAGATAAAATCCACCAGAGATCAATTGGTCCGTATTCTTTAATTACCCAGCAGCCGTTAGGCGGTAAGGCTCAGTTTGGCGGTCAGAGATTTGGAGAAATGGAAGTCTGGGCGTTGGAAGGCTACGGCGCCGCTTATAATCTGCAGGAAATGTTGACCATTAAATCCGACGACGTAGTCGGGAGAACCAAGGCCTATGAGTCAATCATCAAAGGCGAGCCAGTCAGGGAAATTAACATTCCCGAATCATTTAGCGTTCTGGTGCGGGAGCTTAAAGGTTTGTGTTTAAATGTGGAGATGCTTAGAGGAGGCCGAAAAATTAGAGATTAAAGAGTTTTCTCAAAAATTTTAAGTCCTGAGCTTGCCGAAGGGCGCAGAAATTTTTGAAAGAAAACCTTTACCAAGCATTCAGCATAGTTTTTCAAACTTATTATCTTAGAAAGATATTTCCATCTAAACTAGATAAAATAATATTATATAGAACTGAGTGCTCGGTACGCAAATTTATAGTAAAATTTTCATCGCTACGCTCTAAAATTTTAATAAATTTGGTATGTCTACACCATCAACAATCAGTACGTTATTTTTGCCAAGCGACCGATCAAGAAGGTCTTTGGATTTTAACGCCATTCTTTTACGATTGGCTTCTCCAGAAGAGATTAGAAATTGGTCGCACGGTGAAGTAACTAAGCCGGAAACAATCAATTATAGAAGCCGAAAACCTGAAAGAGACGGCTTATTTTGTCAAAAGATTTTTGGTCCGGTCAAAGACTGGCAATGCGCCTGCGGAAAATATAAAAAACTTCGCTACCGGGGAATTGTTTGCGATCGTTGCGGAGTTGAAGTCACCCGGAGTTTAGTGAGAAGGGAAAGAATGGGTCATATTGAATTGGCCGCTCCAGTAGCTCATATTTGGTTTTTGCGCAGCATGCCCTCAAGAATCGGTTTAATATTGAATATGTCAATTCAAACCTTGGAAAAGGTTGTTTATTTTGCGAATTTTGTCATCACCGAGGTTAAAGAAAACCTGAAGCAAAAACTTTTTGAGGAGTTGGAACAGGAATTTAAGCAAAAAAAGAAAGAATTGAAAGATGACCCGGAAGCAGAAAAGAGAATCAAGCAATTAACTGTCGATTATAATGAAACAAAGCGTGAAATCGGAGAAATAAAATCCAAGAAATTATTGACCGAACTTGAATATCGCGATCTTTCCCTGAAATACGGACACATTTTTGAAGCTAATATAGGGACCGAGGCCATTTTAAAACTTTTGGAAAACGTTGAACTTTTAAAATTAGTCAAAGATTTGGAAAAACAAAAGAAAATAACCGTTAATCCGGCCAAGGAAAAAAAAATAGCCCAAAGAATAGGATGCCTGAAAAGTTTTATCTACAATAAGATTAAGCCGGAACATATGGTTTTAAGGGTTCTTTCGGTTATTCCTCCGGATTTGAGACCATTGGTGCCTCTTGACGGCGGACGGTTTGCTTCTTCGGATTTGAACGATCTTTATCGGCGGGTTATCAATCGCAATAACAGATTAAAACGTCTTTATGAGTTGCACGCCCCGGAAGTGATATTGCGCAATGAAAAGAGGATGCTTCAGGAAGCAGTTGACGCTTTAATTGACAATGAAATGCGGTCTGGAAAAACAACCATTGCTTCAACGGGACAGCGTCGCGCTTTAAAATCGTTAGCTGATATTTTAAAAGGCAAGCAGGGAAGGTTCAGGCAAAATCTTTTGGGAAAACGGGTGGATTATTCCGGCCGGTCGGTTATTGTTGTCGGTCCCCAATTGAAACTTAACCAGTGCGGTTTGCCTAAGATTATGGCTCTTGAACTTTTCAAACCGTTTATCGCCAGCGAATTGATCAAAAGAGGGAATGTCCACAATGTTCGCAGCGCCAATCGTTTGATTGAAGAGGGAACGGAAGACGTTTGGGAGATTTTGGAGGAAATTACCAAAAAGTCGTATGTCTTGCTTAACCGGGCGCCGACCCTTCACCGCTTGGGAATACAAGCTTTCCAACCGGTTTTAATTGAAGGCAAGGCGATTCAAATTCATCCCTTGGTCTGCGCCGCTTTTAACGCTGACTTTGACGGCGATCAAATGGCGGTTCATCTTCCCATTACCCAAAAAGCCTTGGAAGAAGCAGAAAAGATTATTTTGTCCAGCCATAACCTTTTAAAGCCGGCTACCGGCGAACCGATTGTGACCCCGACCAAAGATATGGTTTGGGGCGCTTATTATATGACTTTTCTGGAAGAAAGGAAGAAAAATTTAACCGCTTTCAATGACATAAATGAAGCGGTTTTAGCTTTTCAATTGGGAAAAGTGGGATTAAGAGAACAAATTAAAGTGAGGGTGGATAATAAAATCAGGGAAGCAAGCGTTGGCCGGCTGATTTTTAACGACATCCTGCTCCCCGGCCTTTATAATATGGATTGCGTCGTTGACAGGAAAAAATTGAATGAAATCGTTGTCCAGGCGATAGAAAAACACGGCACGGAAAAAGCCGTGGAACTCCTGGACCGCATTAAAAAGACAACTCTTTCATATTTAACCTCTTCCGGTCTTTCCTGGGGCATGGATGACTTGCCGGATTTGCCGGAAAAGGAACCCATTATCAAAGAATCGGAAAAGAAAGTCAGCGAAATTCAAGGACAATACGAAATGGGCTTATTGGCCGAAGACGAACGTTATCTTAAGACCATAGAAGTCTGGATTGAGACTAAAAACAGGATTACGGACTTGATAAAGAAAAATCCTCCGAAGAACAGTTCAATATTTTCCATGGTTGAATCAGGAGCAAGGGGTTCTTGGAGCCAGTTGACCCAGATGTTTGGAATGAGGGGCATAGTTTCTTCTCCTACGGGACGGTTGATTGAATTGCCGATAAAATCTTCCTTTAAAGAAGGCTTTAGTGTTTTGGAATATTTTATATCCACCCATGGTTCAAGAAAGGGCGTGGCTGATACGGCTTTAAGAACGGCCAGCGCCGGTTATCTGACGCGAAGGATGGTTGACGTCTGCCAGGACGTAATTATTGTTGAAAAAGACTGCGGCGATAAAAAGGGAGTCTGTTTAACTCGGCAGGAAAATGAAGAAATGGAAGAAAACTGGCAAAGCAGGTTGTTCGGCCGGACCGCGGTTCAGGATATTAAAGATCCGAAAACTAAGAAAGTCATTATCAAGGCCAACGAGATTATTACCAGAGAGAAAGCCAAGAAAATAAACGAAATTGATCCTGAACAGGTTTGGATTCGTTCGGTTCTGACTTGTAAAACGAACAGAGGCGTTTGCGCCAAATGCTACGGTACTGATTTGGGTTATAACCGTCTGGTAGAGATTGACGTTCCAGTGGGAATAGTGGCGGCCCAGAGCATTGGCGAACCAGGCACCCAGTTGACCTTAAGAACTTTTCATACCGGCGGCGTAGCCGGACAGGACATCACCCAGGGTTTGCCCCGGGTTGAAGAACTTTTTGAAGTCCGGCCCGTAAAAAGAAAAGCGATTATGGCTCATCATAATGGGGTTGCTGAATTTATTCAAGAAAAAGACCAAAAGAAAATTGTCATTAAATTTAAAGGAGAAAAGAAAGAAACATATTTTCTCAATGAAGAGCAAAATTGGGAAGTCAAGGTTAAAGACGGAGAAGAAGTCAAAAAAGACGAAATTTTGGCGGTCTTAAACAAAAAGAAAATAAAGGCCAAATACAAAGGAAAGATAAAAATCAAAGAAAATATGATTCAGGTTATTTCCGAAAGGGACGACAAAGAAGAATACGACGTTACCGGTTATAGCGTCTGGATTAAAGATGGAAGCAAAGTTACGGTCGGACAACAACTGACCGACGGAAGTTTGGAACTTCGCGAACTTTACGAATTAAGGGGCAGGGAAGAGACAGAGAGATATATTTTAAAAGAGATTCAATACATTTATTCTTCTCAAGGGCAAAAATTAAATGATAAGCATGTGGAAATTGTTATTCGTCAGATGTTCTCCCGTTGTCTGATAAAGGACGGCGGCGATACGGAGCTTCTTCTCGGCGAATTAGTGCCAAAATCCTATTTGTGGGAATGCAACAAAAAAGTGAAAGCAGGTGGAAAAAAGCCGGCTGAAGCCCAGGAACAATTGACAGGGATTACCCGCGTCGCTCTTAGCACTGACAGTTGGCTTTCAGCCGCTTCGTTTCAAGAGACTTCCCGGGTTCTGGTTAAGGCGGCAATCAGCGGCCGGCCGGATTACCTAAAGGGCTTGAAAGAAAACGTAATTGTTGGTAGATTAATTCCAGTGGGAACGGGAATAATTAAGGAAAAGAAAAGATGATTTTGTCAGACATGTCTAAAAAAAATCAAAAGAAAAAGAAGTCTGGATTTTCTTTAGACATCCAAACTCAGCGTTTGATTATCGTCATAATTTTGTTCATTTTGGCGATTATTTTATTTCTGGGATTGGTTAACCTGGCCGGAACCGCGGGCGAATTTCTGGTTTTAATCATAAAGGCTCTTTTTGGCTGGGCCAGTTGGTTTGTTCCGTTTGTCTTGCTGATGGCGATATTTTTAACCTGGAATTATAAGAAAATCAGGGAAATGAACGGGGTTTCTGAAAAAAGACACCCTTCTTTTGCGGCTCGATGCCTAGGTCTCTTTTTTTTGGTTTTGATTCTGGCTTCCATTTTTCATTTATATTTTATTGATGACAAAACCGCTTTAGCCGGGCATCAGGGAGGGGGATATGTTGGTTACGGCGTCAGTTATCTCCTTGTCAAGACCTTCGGTTTTTGGGCCGGCTGGGTGATTTTATTCGGATTTTTGACAATTGATTTGATTGTTATTTTTACCGGTTTTGTCAGTTTGAAAAAGAAAAAAGAAGAGGAAGAAAAGAGCAAGGAAAAAACGACGGGTATTTTGACCCGACAAAGTTTGTTCAGGAACATTTTTAACAGGATCAAGTCCATTTTTAAAAGAAAAGAAGGATTGCTTTTAAAACCGTTTTCTTCGGAAGAATTATTGGAAAAGCCGATTGTTGAAGAGGAAATGAAAGGGGAAGAAGTGCCGGTTAAAACCAAAAAAAGAAGTATCTTTTCCAAGAATAAGGAAGGAATAGACATTTCCTACGTAAAAATCAACAAGAACATTGATTTGCCCCTGAGCTTGCTGGGAAGCGATTCAACCAAGCCTAATGCCGGAGATGTCAAAGAAAATAGATTGATTATCCAGAAAACGCTGGAGAATTTTAATATTCCCGTGGAAATGGGAGAAATAAAAATCGGACCGACAGTAACTCAATATACCCTTAAGCCGGCTAACGGAATAAAATTGTCTCAAATTACCAGTTTGCACAATGACTTAGCTTTGGCTTTAGCCGCTCATCCCATTCGTATTGAAGCGCCGATTCCGGGGCAATCTTTGGTGGGAATAGAGGTTCCGAATCAAAAAGTGGCGGTTATCAGGTTAAGGCAGATTTTGTCCGATGAAATTTTTAAAAAGAGGAAATCAAGTTTAACAATTGCCTTGGGCAGGGACGTGGCCGGAAATATCTGGCTGGCGGATATAGGGAAAATGCCCCATTTGATGGTTGCCGGGGCAACCGGCAGCGGAAAAACAATTTTTCTTAATACGGTAATTATCAGTTTGATTTATCAAAATTCGCCCGATGACTTAAGATTTATTTTAATTGACCCAAAAAGAGTGGAATTAACCCTTTACAATGATTTGCCGCATTTATTAACGCCGGTCATTACCAATGTCCAAAAAACCATTAACGCTTTGAAGTGGGCGGTCAATGAAATGGATCGCCGTTTTGACGTGATGGCCGAGGCAAAGAAAAGAGACATCAATTCTTATAACCAAGCCAACCCCGGCAATAAATTGCCTTTTATCGTCGTCATCATTGACGAATTGGCAGACTTGATGGTCGTGGCCGCCCAGGAAGTGGAGGCCTGTATAGTTCGCCTGGCGCAAATGGCCCGAGCCACAGGCATTCACCTGGTTATGGCTACTCAACGTCCTTCAGTTGACATCATTACCGGTTTGATTAAAGCTAATATCACGGCCCGGGTGGCTTTTTCCGTAGCTTCTTTAATCGATTCCAGAACAATTTTGGATTTTTCCGGAGCGGAAAAGTTATTGGGACGGGGAGATATGCTTTTTGTTTCCTCAGAATTGTCCAAGCCGAAAAGAATTCAGGGCGCTTATGTGTCTGATGAAGAAGTAAAAGGGATTGTGGAACATTTAAGAAACATTGCCGAACCGGACTTCCAGGAAGATATCACTGAAAGCCGGCAAACAGAACTGAATTTAAATCGCGGCGACTTGAAGGAAGACGAATTGCTGCCTCAAGCTAGAGAAACGGTTGTTCAAGCCGGCAAAGCTTCCGCGTCTCTTTTACAGCGCCGCTTGTGGATCGGTTACGCCCGGGCAGCGCGACTCCTGGACTTATTGGAAGAAGAAGGGTCAATCGGCCCGGCTGACGGAGCCAAACCGCGCGAAGTGTACAAGGATTCGTCAGAACGCGATAATCCGGAAGCGTGAGAATAAAAGTGTTATGTCTTTTACTAAAAGGGAAATTAAAACAGAAACTTTGGGCGGGCTTTTAAAACAAGCTCGTCTTTCACAGGATTTGAAATTGGGAGAAGTTTCTAAAAGAACGGGGATAGATATAAAGTACCTTGAGTCGTTGGAAGCGGATGATTTTTACAAAATACCCGGTTCAACCTATGTCCGGGGTTTTTTAAAAAGATACGCCGAATTTTTAAAACAGGACGCGGAAGAAATAATTAAACAATGGAATCAAAAATATCATCGCCAGGAAAATGATTTTCCGAAAGAAAGACTCAAAAATGAATCCAAGCCAGAAATTATTAATTCCAAAATATTTTTAATCGCGGCTGTTGTTCTGTTAATTTTGTTTTATCTGGGATGGAATGCGAAAAGGGTCTTGTTTGCCCCGGAAATTAAACTTTTATATCCTTCTCAGGACACAGTCGTAAACGAGGGGTTATTGGTAATTCAGGGAAAAACGGATTCACGGGCAAGTGTTTTTGTCAATAATCAGCCGGTGGAAGAAATAGAAAAGGGCGTTTTCCAACAAAAAATAAACCTCTTGCCCGGTCTGAATACTATTGAAATTTTCGCTAAAAAGAGGTATTCTAAAAAAGGCGTTGTTTATCTTCAAGTGGTGTTTGAAGAACAAAATTTAACAGAATAATTAGAATAATTTTTAAAATCTATTCATATGATTAAACAGCAAGAAGAACAAAGTCCCCGTCAAAAAGCGACGGAAGCGGCTGTTGAGCAACTAAAAGCTCGTTTTGGAGAAGGGGTCATTATGAAGTTGGGGGAAGCCAAGAAGATGGAAGTGGAAGTGATTCCCACAGGCTGTCTTTCTTTGGATTTGGCTTTGGGCGTCGGCGGCATTCCCCGCGGACGGGTTATTGAGATTTTCGGGAACGAGATGACTGGAAAATGTGTAAAAGATGACACGATTATTTTTTCTGAACATGGGATGATGCCAATATCTTGTTTTGGCAATCTTAAAATCCCCGAGTTTCAAAAGAAAGAAGTGATGGTCTATTCAGAGAATTGTTTTGAGCAAACTAGCCATTTCTATAATGGAGGAGAGAAAAATACCATAAAGATTAAAACTTCTTATGGATATGAACTTGAAGGAACCCCTAACCATCGGATTAGAGTACTGGATAAAAACGGAGATTATCTTTTTAGGCGACTTGATGAATTACAGTCAGACGATTATCTGGCTATTCAAAGAGGACAAGATTGTTTTGGTAAAGGAGTTGATTTATCGGGTTTTACTTATATAAAATCTATATACAATACAAATGGTAAAGGTTTTAATAATTTTAAAATGACAAAAGAGTTAGCCAGACTTATGGGTTACATGGTTGGCGATGGGAGTTGTACAAAAACGGGGCTCAATAAGAATAATATCCAAATTACGGCAGCCGATAAAGAAGTGGAACAAGATTTTAAAAGAATCTGTCGTGCGATTTTCGGTGAGG
>Ga0265594_1002020_pt1 | contig 15053 bp, 17 predicted proteins | sample saktaG_11_FD_190147 | JGI IMG/M metagenome (GOLD analysis project Ga0265594, IMG submission 190147) | Saline water microbial communities from Sakinaw Lake, British Columbia, Canada - sak_2011_5_24_80m | ecosystem: Environmental > Aquatic > Non-marine Saline and Alkaline > Saline ... | reverse complement strand
GCCTTGGGAATGGGAATGAAAAAATATTTCTCTTTCTGAATTTTAGCTTTTTCGGTTACCTCGGCGTCAAACCCGAAACTGACCACATTGAGAAAGTATTTTCTCATGTTTCCGGCAGTCATCAGTCCGATATCAACAGAGCGAGTCTGACCGTTCCTGATAACGTTCAAAGCGTCATTAAAACCAGCCGGGATGCCGATATTCTTGGCAAAGTTATTTCCCGTACCTGTCTGAATAAGTCCTAATCTCGGTAAGGTCTCTTGAGGAACGCCGCTGGACATCATGCCGCTCACCAAGAGATTATTGGTTCCATCTCCGCCGACGCCGACAAGAGTATGAATGCCTTCTTGCGCCGCTCTTTCGCCGAGGGAAAAAACCGAGTCGGGTCCGTCACTAACGACGACTGATACCTCGATTCCCTCATCCATAAATGTCTTTTCTATTCTTCTTTTGTATGTAAGCCCCCTTCCTTTTCCTGCCTGCGGATTCACGACAAACAGAAATTCGTTGCTTTTCATTCTTATCACCTCCTTTTTTATCCTTATAAATTTATTAAAAAGCTGCTTTTATTGTAAATCGTATCTTATCTCAAAATTGGAAAACTCGCCGGTACAATCTTCCCAGGTCACGCTAAAATCGTCTACTTTAGCCCAAATCGGGCCTCTGCGGGTCCAATTAACCATTTCTTCCACCTTGTGCTCATCTCCTTCAAAAACCGCTTCTACGCGGCCGTCTATAAGGTTTCTGGCCCAACCGGAAATTCCCAGCTTTTCAGCTTCCTTTTTGGTATTTGACCGAAACAAAACGCCCTGAACTCTCCCTGATACAAGGACATGGGCTCTTATTTTTTCCTGGCTACGCTTTTGTTCTTTTTTCTTTCTCAAAAGCATGATCTTAAAAAGGAATTCGTTCTGACCAGGCAGTCGGCAAAATATCCGGAGCAACTATGGTAAGAACGTAAAGCACGGCGAAAACGGCCAATATCACTGCTGCGATGATTTCAAATCTTAGCATGGGTGGGCACTACTGGACTCGAACCAGTGACCTCTACAATGTGAATGTAGCGCGCTAACCAGCTGCGCCAAGTGCCCATATTAAACAAAATAGCAAATTTTCACCAAAGATAAAAGGGGCAGCAAACTTGTACAAAAGTCAGCTGCCCCCGGTCAAAAGCCTCTACCCTGCTTTTTGCAGTCGGCATGCGGTTCTTTTCCCCTGGCAACGAATCCATTCCCAGAGGACATAGCACTCAATAGTAAAGAAGGAAAAATTAAAGTCAACTGTTTGTAGTTTTTCAAAAAAAATTTTAAAATGGATGCGATGCAGGTTTTTGAGTTTCATTTTAATCCGCCTCATAAAAACAGATTGGCCGCTGGCAAGGAAGATTTGATTTTTGACAGTTTTTGTTTTGAGCCAAAAAACGTTTACGAAAAAAGAATGGGCGGTTTGTACATGACGGGCCTTTTGGATAATGTCTTGCCCCAAAATATCAGATTCTTAGAGATTCTGGCAGAAAAAATAAAAGAAAAATATTATAAAGCCGTTTCCTCGGTACCGGAAAAATCGCTCAGAGACGCCCTCAGAATCGCCAATGAACACCTGGAAAAAATCGCCAAGCAGGGAGACGTCAGCTGGCTTGGAAATTTAAGCTTCAGCGTAATTTCCCTAAAGAATTCTGAGCTGAATTTTACCAAGGTTGGAGACTTTAAAATATTACTGATAAGAAAGGGCCAAATAATTGATATTGATCAGAGGTTAAAATTCAACGAAATCGAACCTTATCCTTTAAAGATTTTCGGCAATATCGTTTCCGGAAAGCTGACCGAGAACGATGTCATCGTGGTTTTAAACGGAGAAGTCTACGATGCTTTTTTAAAAGAGAATTTGTTAAACGAAATCGCCAGAAAATCGTCGGCAGAATCATCCCGGGAAGGAGTCAAAAAATTCGGGAGCGTTCTTAACGGCAAAAAGGAGCAGCTAACAAAAATCTCGGGAATCTGCCTTTTAATGGTTTTGAGTAAGGAAGAGGCAGCAAAAGAAAGGGAAACCCTGACAAAAGAAAAAACCCTGAAAATCTTTTCCCTGAAAGAAATTTTCAATCCTTTCGTTAAAATAATTAAGAAGATCAGAGTCCCTAAAATTAACCTTAAATTAAAAATACCGAAGCCCAAAATTTCCATACCGAAAATAGGTTTATCAAAACCAAAACTGCAAATTTCTTATCGATTCTCCAACAAGTTAAAAAGGAACCTAATTCTCGTTCTGGTTCTGATTTTAATTCTGGCTATGGGATTTTTCATTTTTGAAAAGAAAGAAGAAAGAAATGCAGAAACTTACCAAATACAAATAGATCAGATCCAAGAAAAAATAAATCTGGCAGATTCATATTTTGTTTTAGCCGAATACAATCCTCAGGCTAAAAAAAACGCCAATGTATTATACAAAGAGGTCTGGAATGAGCTCTCTCCCCTGTTTGATATCTCTTCAAAATTGCCCGAAACCATCGTCGGACAGGTTTCAGAACTAAAAAACGCCACCCTGGAAAAACTTTATCAATTGAATAAATTGGCGGAAATTTCAGAACCGGAACTGGTTTTTGAATTCAAAGCTAAAGAATTCATCCCTCTAAAACTAATTTCTTTTAAAGATAATGTTTACTTTTTTTCTCAATACTCAGAAAACATATTTGAATTGAACGCCGAAGAAAAAACAGGGAAAATCATCGAGATAAACCAAAAGATTGCCAAGGCTACCCTTTTTCCGGAGTCGGTCTTGTTCTTTTCAGAGCCCAATCAAATAATAGCCCTAAAAGAAGGTCAATTCCAAGAACCCAAATACCTTCAAGAGCCTTACGATAACTTTGATTTTGCGGGATTTTCTTCTTACAGATTGAATTTATATTTCTTGGACGATAAAAACGGTGAGATCGTCAGATACTCCCTTGTTTCCGAATCAAACTGGGGAACCCCCGAATCATGGTTGGCTCCGGAAATAAAAACCGCCACGGATTTTAAATCAATGGCGGTGGACGGTTCAATCTGGATTCTAACCAAGAAAAACGCAGTTGAGAGATATCATACCGGCCAACTTCAAAAAACCATAACCCTGGAAATTTTTCCTGAACCGAAAAGCTTCTCAAAAATTTTCACTTCTTTACAGCTTCCCTATCTTTATCTTTTGGAACAAGAACAAAAAAGATTAATCATTCTGGATAAAAATGGTCAGATCGTCAAACAATACCAAAGCGAAAAATTTGACAATTTGCTGGATTTCTCGGTTTCAGAAGATGGAAAGACGATCTGGCTCCTGAACGGATTAAAAGTATATAAGATAGCTACTTAAGCTCTACTTTTGCTCCAACTGCCTCAAGCTTCTTCTTCAAGTCCTCAGCTTCCTCTTTCTTGGCGTTTTCTTTGACAACCTGAGGGCTGGCAGCAGCTGCATCAACCAAGTCTTTGGCTTCTTTGAGTCCTTTTTGAGTAACGTCTCTGACAATCTTAATCACCTCTATCTTTTTATCGCCCACAACGGTTAAGACAATGTTGAAAGCGGCCTTCTCTTCCTCGGGAGCTGCACCGGCGGCCGGGCTAGCAGAGACTGCGGCTACAGCCATGGGAGCTGCGGCCGATACTCCAAATTTCTTCTCCAGAACTTTAACCAATTCAGCCAGATCCAAAACAGACATTTTCTCAACTTCGTCAACCAATTTCTTGAATTTCTCCGGAACTTTCACTTTTTCTTCGGTTTTTTCTTCAGTTTTTTCTTCAGTTTTTTCTTCTTTTATTTCTTCTGCCATAATTTTGGACGTAGTGAAAAATTATAAAAAAGAATAAGGCTCTGACGAAGTCAGATTCTTAATTCTTTGCTATAATTATTTCCTTATTATGCTTAATAAATATACCAGACCTTTTAAATTATATTGCAAAGAATATACAAGTTTTGAGATCGGCGCCGAAATGCTGCCAACCAATTTTGCCAAAAGCTCTTCTCTCGAAGGCAACTGAGCCAAATCGACAAACTCTTGCGCCTCTTTAAACTTTCCTTCGAGAAATCCGCCCAAAATCTTCATTTTTTCATTTGCCAGGCCAAACTGATAAACGGTCTTTGCCGGCGTAATTTCGTCTTTAAATCCGAAAGCCAGAGCCAGCTCTTCTTTGTATTCTCCTCTGTCAAACTTCAAATTGCTCTCTTTAAAAGCTTTTTCTATCAAGGTTTTTTTAGCTACCTTCAAATTCCCTTCAGTCGCCTTTAGTTTCTTCCTCAAATCGGAAATGTCTTTTACTTTCAATCCGGTAATACCAATCAAAATCATTGCCTTTTGTTTAGCAATTTTATCCTTTAAATCTTCCAGTATTTTCTCTTTTTGAGTTTTAGTCAGAGCCATAATAATAATCTTTGAGCTTAAACTTAGCTAAGCTAAGTTTTCCACAGAATTAAAATAAAATGCCTGCTTACGCAGACAAAAAGGATAAATCTTAAGATTACTGATCGTCCTCGGCGGGTCTTATGATCGCCCGCTGTCTGCGGATGTTTCTAGTTTATATTATCCAAAAAAACATGTCAAGACCTATCTAAAATATTGGGATTAATAGATTAAAAAATGGTAAAAAAATAACTCTACTAAAGAATGAAAAAGAATAAAAAATAAAATTACCTATTCCCCACCCATAATAAAAATGGTGACTAACGCCATTTTCCACTTCACAGAATTGACACTACTCGCAACCTCTTCCTTCCTAAATTAATGAGGACCGCCATTGAGCAGGGAGATCAAAAAAATAAAAGGGGTTAGAACAACTGGCATATACTAAAAAACACAATTTGCCTATCTCAAACATCGTTATAGTCCGACGCAGTAACAGGTAAATGGGTATTTGCATACAGTGGTTGTCTCGCAGGATCCAGAGCCAGTACATGTATGCCAGTCCCATGACGTTCTCTGGTTTTGGTAACTGGCTGTACCGTTGCATTGAACATGATCATAGGTACCACCCACATCTGCGCAGTAAGTAGCACAGGCGCTCTGAATTACGGTAAGAACGACATTTTGCGTCACATCGCAAGTTTTTACAAAGGGATCCGTCATTGTCTCTATATTTTCCCAAACGTATCCATTGCAACCCTCAAATTTATGCCTAACGGAATTATATCTAATTGCTCCTTCGCTATCGTAATCACAATTATCTTGGCTCCCTATTTTTATAGCGCCAGCCACATCTAATTTTGTTTGAGGCGAAGTAGTCCCGATGCCGACATTGCCAGAAAATACCGATTGTCCACTGGGATTTACGTAGTAGTTGGTATCATTGATATCAATCAGATTGCGGGCATAAAAATCTCCCTGGGTATTGCCAACGCTTAACCCGCCTTGCTTGGTTTGGGCAGTAGTGCTGATGTTAACTGGAGAGGCTATATTGTCGTCGGGCGGAGCACCAGCGGGCTCAGTCCAGGCCTGAGATATGACGCAGCCAACCGATATACTCAAGACAGCTACTGACGCTATTAATGCGATTTGCTTAAATATTGACATATATTTTATATATTCTGTTTTTGGATTTCCGACCTTTTATATTTTGTTGATGTAGGTGGCAAAGAATTCTGTCTTGCCACGGATGTTCTGGGAAGATTCAATTCGAATTCCCCTGCCGGGAGAGAGACAATTTAAACCTTCCAGACCCTGATATCTATCGACCTGGCCTTTTTCAGTGGTAATAGTCTGTCTGGCGAATTTTATATTCAGAATTCTGGATTTCTGATCTTCAAAATTGGAACCTGATCCTTCCACCAAAAGACCGTCTTCCTCAATGGAAATAATAGTGCCGGAAGTGTTGAAAACCACGGGCGGCATCGGACTATCTGGCGGACGGACCGGGCTGACTGCTGCTTCCGGATTTACCTCTGCCAGGGTTTCATCTTCCTGAAGCTCGCCCACTTCCCCGGCTTTCATCTCCTTAGGCACAGTAGGCTGAGCAACAGCTTCTTCCTCTTTCTCAGTTTCTACTGGAGCCAAGAGCCAGGTAAAATAGGCACTCAACCCTATGCCGACAATGACTACCGCGACAACAAGCAAACTCCCTTTCAGTTTAGATTTAAAGATATTAGTCATGGATATTAGCGAAATACGTGCATTTTCGACCTTTTCCCATATAAAAAAACACCCGGTTAAGAGTGCTTAAAAAAAAATTTATTATTAGATTGTCAGAAACCTCTAAGTTACAAAACTTAGAGCAGAGTTCTCTCTCTCTCTCTCTCTCTAAGAAGCGGATTGGGGTTAGCTGCGGATTTCATCATTTTCCTTATTTTATTTTAACAGGGTGGGAGACAACAAGTCAACTGTGGATAACTTATTTTAAATGCTCAATTTTGGCCAAATTGTGTTCTTCCAGGGTTTTACTGAAAATGGTTTCTCCTTCCGGAGTGGATAAATAATACCAGTAATCGCTGTTTTCCGGATAAATGGCTGCCATTATGCTTTCGAGGCCAGGATTACAAATAGGTTTTGGGGGTAAACCCAAATTGCCATAAGTCCACATTTCAGCATCCACCTGTAAGGGCATGCCTATCTCTAATCTCTTCCACAAAATTCCTGAAACCAATTTTTTGTCCTCTAAAGTTCTGACTTCTTTTTCGATTAAGGAAGCCATGGTAACCATCTCAAAAATTGTTTTCCCCTGTCTTTCAATTTCTTCCCGCAGGTCTTCTGCCATTTTTTTCTCAAAATTATCCTGCATTTTTTTTGCCGCTTCTTCCCCGGAAAACCCAAAAGAAAATTGATAGGTATCCGGGAATAAGAATCCTTCCAAATTATCGCCGGGCAATTCCAAACCGAGCCTTTCCTCTATCTGTTTTACCGTGAACCCTTCGGGTATTGTTATATTTATCTTTATTACCTCGCCTTTAATGAATTTATCCGTTATTTCAGGAATACTCATTGAGGGAGATAATAGGTATTCTCCGGCCTTAAGATCGCCGGCAATCCCCCTGGCCGAAACATAAATCCTGAACATCGGCGCCCATCTTATTAAATTATTTTTTTCCAGGCTTAAGGCAATATCTCTTGAACCCTCTCCCTTTTTTACGCTAAATTGCACCTGTTTATCAGAAAAAGATTCCATTGGCAGAAAAATTAACCAGGAAGAAACAATGCTAAACAAAGCTGCAACAATAATAATGAAGATTAAAAATTTTTTCATCTTTTGCTGAGTCCGCCTCCGGGTGGACGAAAGTAGAAAAGAGAATTTATCCTCTTTGACCTTCAATTAAAGGAACGAAAACAAAGCCGGGATATTCTTTTTGCTCAAATTCCGTTTCACTTTTTTTAATAAAAAGCCAGATTGAAGAGTTTATCGGCGTCACGATTCTGCCGCCGATCTTCAATTGTTTTTTCCAAGTATCGGGAATTCTCGCTGCCGTAGCCGATGCCAAGATTTTGTCAAAAGGAGCCTGTTTTTCGCATCCTTTGGAACCATCGGCGCAAATGAATTCCGCAATCCCCTTTTCTATGAAATTATATTTTCCAATATTCTTTTTCCCAAACTCCACTAGCTCAGGCACTATATCAATGGCTATCACTTTTCCTTTTTCTCCGACTATCTCAGAAAGAAGGGCCGATGTCCAGCCCGAACCGGAACCCACATCCAAAATCTTCTCCCCCTCTTCCGGTTCCAACAATTCCAGCATAAAAGCCACCACCAAAGGCTGGGAGATCGTTTGGCCGTAAGCTACAGGCAAGGCTTCGTTCAGTTCGGATAAACTCTTAATGTCATCCGGCAAAAAATCAATTCTTTTTATTTTTTTGAAGGCCTCGATTATTCTCCGGGTCTTTAACCATCCTTCTTTAATTAAATCTTCAATAAACGCCATAATTTTCGGGAAAAAGAAACTCTGTCTATGAATAATACACCGTCCAAGTGGTCAACTTCATGCTGAAAAATGCGAGCCAGCAGCCCTTCAGCTTCAATCCTAACTTTTTCTCCTGCTATGGTAACCGCCTCAATCTGCACTTTTTTTGCCCTTTTTATCTCCAAAAATAACTTTGGGAAACACAAACATCCTTCTTCCATAAGCTCCTTTTCCTTGCTTTTGGCAATAATTTTAGGGTTAATAAAAACTTGAGGGCCTTTTTCCATTTGAACGACAATTATCCTTTTTGATTCTCCTATCTGAGGAGCGGCCAGCCCGATTCCCTGACTTTCGATCATTATTTCAATCATATCCCCGGCAAGCTTTTTAATCTCTTCGCTCAATTCTTTAACCTCTGTTGCTTTTTTCCTCAATATTGGATTTGGATATTTTACGATTTTATTCATATCTTCTTAATGCCTCTACCGGTTTTAATTTAGCCGCAGCTCTGGCTGGCAGAACTCCGGAAACGCATCCGACAATGAAAGAAAAGACCAAACCAAAAACAACCAAGCCAATGTTTATGGAAGCCGTAAAATAGAACAAAGGATGAATCTGACCATATAATTCAATACCCTTAGCCAGCATGGAGCCTAACAAAGTGCCGCCTATTCCTCCAATCAGACCGACAATGCCTGCTTCAAATAAGAATATCAAAAGGATTGCCGAGTTTTTAGCTCCAATTGCTTTCATGATTCCGATTTCTTTGGTTCTTTCCCTGACTGAAGTAAACATGCTGTTGGTAATGCCGATGCCTCCGACAATAATGGCAATACCGGCAAAACCGAAAATGACAATCTGGATTACGCCTAAGATATTGCCAGCTATCGCTCCCATCTTTTCTGAAGTGATAACAGAAAAATCAGCTTCGTCGGTTCCTGACCTTCTCTTTCTCGTTTCTCTTAGAACCTCTTCAATGTTTTCTGCGACAGCATTCTCATCCACTCCATCTTCAAGCTTGACCATGGCATAGGCTGCGGTCCCCCGCTTTTCTCCTGTTATATCCTGATAAATGCTCATATCCATATATACCATGCTGTCATCTTGCTTGCTGCCTAAGGAATTCAAAACTCCTGCCACTTTAAATTTCCTTCCTTTTATCACCATTTCCGAACCAGCCCGCACTTCCTTTGAGAAAATTCCAGTGGCTACCCGAGAGCCGATTAAAAGTTCATTTCCTTTACTCGGCCATTTCCCATCAGACAAACTCCAACCCTGGAAAATGCTTAAAATATCCAAACCTTCTTTCCACGGATCATAACCACCTATGGCAATTTGTTTCGATTCTTCCTTAAACCTGACAATAGCTCCCGTATAAGAAAATCCTAAAACCTTGTCTACGCCTTTTGCTTTTTTAATCGCTTCCATGTCTTCTTTCTGCAGTTTTGCGCCGCCAAACATCATGGACGTAAGCAAGTCTTCATCGCTCCCCGGCATAACCATTACCATTTCTCCACCCATGGCCTGTAGCTGCTGATTAATGGTTGATTTCAATCCTTCTGATAAAGAAAGCAGGGAAATTATCAAAAACACGCCGATGACAATGCCCAAGATAGTAAGAAAACTTCTCAATGACCTTGTCCTGATGTTTCTTACGGCAATATTAAAATATTCTCTTAATCCTTCCATAAATATTCTTTGGCAGTTGAATGGTTTTTAATTATTTTGCCGTCTTGAATATTAATTATCTTTTCAGCATAATCGGCAATCTTAGCATCATGAGTCACCACGATAACGGTTTTGCCCTCTTTTTTATGAAAATCGGTCAGCACTTCCATTATCTTTTTCCCGGTAATGGAATCTAGATTCCCCGTCGGCTCATCGGCGATAATCACCTCGGGGCCATTGGCAAAAGCCCTGGCAATAGCTACTCTTTGCCGCTCTCCTCCGGAAAGTTCGCCTGGTTCGTGAAAAATCCTGTCTTCCAAATCTACGGAAACCAGAATCTCTTTTGCTCTTTCTTTCCTTTTTTCTTGAGGCGTACCTTGAAAAATCATAGGGAGCATTACGTTCTCAATGGCTGTAAGATTAGAAAGTAAATTAAACTCCTGAAAAACAAAACCAAGTATTTTCCCCCTAAACTGGGAAAGCTGGCTTTCTGACATCGCAGAAATGTCTTTTCCTTTCAAATAAACTTTCCCTTTTGTCGGAGAATCTAAACAGCCGATAATATTCAAAAGCGTTGACTTACCGGAGCCGGAAGACCCCATAATTGCCACAAAATCGCCTGGAAAAATTTCCAGGCTCAATCCTCTTAAAGCGTGAAGTTCCGTCTTTCCTAATTTGTAAGTCCTCCAGACATTATTCAGTTTAATAATTGACTCTGTCATTTGTTATCTTAAAATTACCTTTTCCCCCTGTTCCAAGCCGGAAATGATTTCCACCATATCGTTGCTTCCTCTTAATCCGACTTCAACGTCTTTTTCCTCGATGTTCCCATTTACAAGCACCTCGACAAAGTTTCTAGAATCCCTTATGCGTATTGCCTCCTCAGGAACAATCAAAACATTATCTTTGTTCAGGGCCTTAATAACAATATCAGCTGACATACCCGGCTTTATTCCTTCGGGAACTTCTTCAAAACCAATGATTGTCTCATAATAAACCACTCCCTCAATCATTTTCTCTGCCGGACTTATTGAAACAACCTTTCCTTGAAACGTTTTCCCGGGAAAGGCAAAAAAAGAAATTTCAACAGGATTGCCAATATTAATTTTAACCACGTCTTCTTCGTAAATGTTTACCCTTATTTCATAAGGAGCCGCGGGCAGAACAACCATAACCGCATCTTGCGCGGCGGGCTGAACCAGCTCTCCCACCCTTTTTTTTATTTCTGCGATTCTTCCCCGTATCGGACTGATAAGTTTTGATTGTTGAATTTGGTTCTGATAAAGCTGTACCCTCGCTTCGGCCTGCCTTATTTGGGCTTGATATAAATCAATATCCACTTGACGACTTTCGGCCGTTATTAAATCTAAACGATCCTCTATCTCTTGAAGACTTGTTTTTGCCGTTTCAAGAGCTGATTTCGTTGAGGAAATCGTTTGCTGGGCACCAATGACGTTAGTCAAGGCGCTATTACTATTCGTTTTTAGAGTATCAAGGGAAGCTTTATCAGCCGCCGAAACCTTATTTCGGTAAATAACGGATCTATCAATAATTCCACGAATCGTCTCTAAATTATTGAACGCTACCCCAAGAGAATTCCTCATGACAAAAATAGCATCCTCAATGTCTTTATCTACAGATGAGTCTTTCTTTATAGTGTCCAAACAAAGTTTTGCTTCTCCTTCTGCGCTTTCTATTTCATTTCTGGCATTCATTATTTTTCTGCCGTCTTCATCATAAACAGCGATATATTCTCTGATAAATTCTTTTGCAAAATCTAAAGCGTTATAAATCTGGGGATAAGAACCGTCCAAAACGGTTATGGCCGCTTCGTAAGCGTTCTTCAGATTTTCTTTGGCGACACCTAAGGCAATTTGGGCGTTTTCTACCTGGGTTTGGGTGATTTTAATTTCTTCGGCACTGACACCGGCCAATAATTTATTCAAGTTCAGTTGAGCCAACTCAAGCGAAATTTGGGCCTCTTGAAGTTGGATACAAATATCGGCTGTGTCCAGTCTTGCCAATTCCTGACCCTGTTCAACCTCATCCCCCAATTCCACATAAATTTCTTCAATCCTGCCGGCGTTTTTAAAATTAAGATTGATTTTTTCTCCTTTTCCGACTTGACCGCTTTCAAAAATTTCTTGACCTACGTTTCCCCGGACCACTTCAATCAAAGCAAATTCCGGTTTTTTCTCTTTTAAAAAACCCTGATAGATGCCGACAGTTAACAACACAATAAGACCGATTATTAAAATTATTTTTTTATTCATATTTGCGAATTTTTCCGTTTGATAATAATCCTGTGCCAATCCGGATAGCAAGAAATGCCCTGGAAAATCAATCCTCCCAAAATTCCGAAAGAAAAGCTAGGCAAGGGCAGATTAATAAAGAAAAGGGAAACCAAAATCCCCAGACCGCACAACCAATGATGGAGATGAATTCTCCATTTTCCGATATTGAATGCCAAGGATTTTATTTTTCCCTGAAACCCGGTTTCCTTTCCAGAAAGAAAATCTGCCAGTAAATAACCGAAGATTATTCCAAAGTAAACCTCCAAGGAAAAAACAGCCAAAGGCATTCCTAAAAACAATCTCGTTGGCTTTATTAATTTCGGCTTTATAAACTTTAATTTTTTCATGCACCAAGCTCCCACAGGAGCGAAGGTCGAAAAGAGGATTTATCCTCTTTGGGCGGGGGCGCCAGGATTCGAACCTAGAACAGAAATTTTGGAGATTCCTATGATAGCCATTTCACCACGCCCCCAATTCCTATTTTTTCGTTTCCTTATGTACCGTGTACTTCCGGCACCATTTACAGAATTTGTTCAAACTCAACTTCTTCTCCGTAGCGTCCTTTCCCTTGGATTTGCGGGTAAAATAATTAATCCTTTTGCAAATCTGGCACTGAAGTTTGATAAATGGTTTCTTTTTTGTTGCCATATGTTTGAGCCGAAGGTGGGAATTGAACCCACGGCCTCTTTCTTACCAAGAAAGCGTTCTACCACTGAACTACTTCGGCGCAATAAATTGAGAAGACTTAAATTTGCTTAAGTTCTTCTAAAATTTTTTCTTTTAGTTTATTATTACATACGGTAATAGTAAGTACGCCGAATTGATTTTTTTCTTTATATGTTCCTCTTCCCTGTGGTGGTATTACAATTATCTTTCCAAGTTGATTTCTCTTAATCCCTAGGTGACCCTCCCAAAATTTTACTGCTTTTATTTTATCACCATCGTTAAACATAACTAAAGAATATTTAAATTTTTCTTCTTCCACGCTATATATTTTAGCTAAAAAATCTCTAAATTTTTTAATAAGATAAGGGTCGGTATTACTCATTCTGACTTGTGTATTATTGCTACTTTTATCTCCCTCTCCCCAATATTACCCTAATCCCAATCCTTTTAATAAAATCTCATTTTTATTAAGTTTATTTTTGATTTTAAATGGATCACCGTTAGGATTTCTTTTAACGTAAGTTGCTTCGCTTCGTGATCTCCTCGGAATATTTAATTTATCCATCCAATACTTAATCCCAGACGGAGAATGCCCTATCTTCCCGGCTATCTCCATCATTGAAAAACCTTTACTATATAATCTCTCAAGTTGTTCTTTAGCAATCATTTTAAATAAAATTTTCTTTACACTGTGGGTAGGGAGGGATTCGAACCCCCGTAGCCCGAAGGCATCTGATTTACAGTCAGACCCGATTGGCCGCTCCGGCACCTACCCAGTGGTAATACAAAATCTGTCGCTTCGCTCTTTAAAAACCCTCGGTTTTTAATCTTTTCCTATACGGGGCAACCGAAGGGTTTCCCCGACCCCTTTCCGATACGGGATGAATAATTTAAAATACCATAAATCTCACTCGTTGCCAATGGTTTTTTGGTATCTTTCCCGCCATTCTTTAATCTTCTTATGATTGCCGGAAAGCAGAACTTTGGGGATACGCCACCTTACTCCCTTTTTAGGAGAAAAAATCTCGGGTCTTGTATATTGAGGATATTCAATAAACCCTTTTTCTTCGGTAATTCTTTCTTTCAACAGCTCCGGTTTCCCGATAACTCCGGGGATCAATCTTGAAACCGTTTCCATTACCAGCATTGCCGGCAGTTCCCCACCCATCAGATCGAAATCGCCGATAGAAAGCTCCAAATCGGCAATGCGTTTTGCCACTCTTTCGTCCACCCCCTCGTACCTGCCGCAGATCATTATAATTTGATCTAATTTGGAAAACTGATAAGCAATTTTTTGATTAAACTTTTTCCCTCTTGGCGTAAATAAGACCACCTTGCTCTTCTTGCCCTTTTTTATTTTTCTTACGGCCTTATGAATCGGCTCTACCTTCAGAACCATTCCCAGTCCTCCGCCAAAAGGCCGATCATCCACTGTTTTGTGTCTGTCTTTGGTAAAATCTCGCAAATTGTGGACGTTAATTGAAATTTTACGCGATTCCTGGGCCTTTCCGATAAAAGACTCTTTCAAATAAGAATCAAAAATGTTCGGAAAAATGGTGATAATATCAAACTTTAGCATAAGTCAAAGAGATAAATCTCTTTTCCATCTTCGTCCACTAAAAGCGGACTCGCTAAACAAAAACGGGCTATTTTTGATAATAGCACCGTTTTTGCTCTCTGTAAACTTTAAGCTTAGAGCTTTAAATCTTCAATAGATTCCGATTTAGCTTCCCGAGGCGCTCTACCACCTTCCGGTTCCTCGATCTTCAAATTCACTCTGGCGTGATTTTTAAGACCGACGATTCGAACCAGCGATCTTATCGATCTGGCGGTAGAACCAGCTTTTCCGATGATCTGGCCCATGTCTTCGGGATGTACTTTCAAAGAAAGCAATACTCCCATTTCATCAACCTTGCGGTCGATTTTGACATCTTCGGGGTGATCAACCAAAGCTTTCACTAAATACTCAAGAAACTCTTTATCGTTTCCTTTTGCTTCAGTCATAGTTCTATCTGAATTTAGTCAATTGCTGATAATTAATCTTTGCTAGTAGCTACGACCTTTTGCCTACTCTCCTTCTAGCATTTAAGAGATTCGGCAATCCTGATAAAAAGCTACTATCTCAAATTCTAATTTATTTTCTGAATTTGTCAAGTACCGAGCTCGTCCGAAGGACGAGCGAAGGTGAAGATGAGATTTATTTCATCGCCTGGCGAGTCCGAAAGTGCTCCCCCGACAATTAGGAGAGAGATTTCTTTTAATTGTCAGGAAAGCGCTTCCGGACTCTTTATTCTTGTATTTCAAAAAGCTAAACTATCCGCTTAGATTTCTTAAATAATTAATCAAATTTAACAAATATTGAATGATTTGATAAGTCATATACCGAGTCCCGTTTTGCGGGACGAAGGTGAAGATGAAGGCAAACCCCAAAGGGGGGTAAACTTCATCGCCTTTTAATTACTAATTTATATTTTCCATCTTTCAGCCCACAAATTACAAATCTTTTATAACCTCTGGAAGTAATAGCGACGAACTGGCTACAATTCACTTGATTAACACGAATACGTCTAATCTACATAAAAT
>Ga0265594_1002019_pt1 | contig 15055 bp, 14 predicted proteins | sample saktaG_11_FD_190147 | JGI IMG/M metagenome (GOLD analysis project Ga0265594, IMG submission 190147) | Saline water microbial communities from Sakinaw Lake, British Columbia, Canada - sak_2011_5_24_80m | ecosystem: Environmental > Aquatic > Non-marine Saline and Alkaline > Saline ... | reverse complement strand
ATAACACAGAAAAAGAACAAGCCAATCAGCGTCTACGAAAACTTAACAAATATCCGGAAACACGACAAAAAAGTCTTTTAATTCATACAAATGGTGACCCAAACGGTCGCCCAATAATATTAACCGAGTTAGAAGCGAGCCAAGTAAAAAATTAAATTCAAATTTTAAAACATTTTTTCAACCCGGCAGAACAGAATTTTTTTTCACCTGCCGGTTTTTATTTTTCTTTTTATATCTTATATCTTATATTTTTCAAGTTATTTATTAAAATTATTATTATTATTATTATTATTATTATTTAAAAACTCCACATCATTTTTATCTCTTGCTTTTGTAGAATAATATTGTGTTAGCTCTTTTGCTTTTTCTAAAATAATTTTAGAAATTTTATTTGTATAACTTCGTATTAAAGTTGTTGGTCCAGAATAATTTTTCATTTTAATTAATACATCTTTTTTTTGCGCTAATTTTTCTAATTTTTCATTTTCATTTTTATCGCGACCAACTACTATCTTACAAACGCCTTGACTTTGTTTCTCATCGTTTTGATCTGCGTTGTAAGTCAGCGTTTTGATCTGCGATTTTTTCCAAAAATGTCGTCCAATTTTTAATAATTCAATATCATTTTTATCACAATCTAAATTTATTTCAAATAATTTTTTTAATCTTTTTCCAAATTCAGAATCAGTTAACAAACATCCGCCAGCTGGTGTTTCATAATTTTTTATTTTATATTTTTTAGCTAATTCTATTTGTCTTTTTCTAGAACGCCCTGAAATATCTAATAATTTTTCTCGCTTAATTAATCCTTGCTCTTCTAAAATTGTTGGCTCTAATAATTTTGCGCAAAGCGGACGCAATAAATATCCCTTAATTTTAGATTTTTTCTCAATTAATTTTAATGATTGTTTGTTTTGAGACATTGGTCTCTGACCCAAAACTTCACCTGTTGCAATAAAATCAAAATCAAAGTCTCTCCCCATTTTCAAGGGGGAGATTAAGAGGAGGTTAATAAATTCCCCAGCTTTTTTAATCATCATTAAATGACAATCAATGCAAGGATTCATTGCTGAACCATATCCATATTTTGGATTTTTTATCATTTTCAAATGTTCATCTGAAATATTTTTAACTAAGTATTTTATTTTTAATTTTTTAACAACTGCCACTGCTTTTTCTTCTTTAAAAAAACAGCTCTTAAAAATTAGAGCTGTAACATTAATTTTTTGTTTCTGCAAAATTTTAATTACTAAAACAGAATCCAATCCGCCAGAAAATAAACAAAGCGCTTTTATTTTTTTCATTTATTTAATTTCTAACAATTTAATTTCTAACTGCCTTCCCGCCTGTCGGACGGACAGGTAGGCAAGGTTATTTTAAATCATCAGTGTAAATCAATTTTTTATTAGTGATCTATCAGCGTGTTTAAAATTTAACTTCAACATTTTCTTTTTCTTCTTTATTCTCTATTTCAAAAAATTCATACTTTTTAAATTTTAACCATCCAGCCACAACATTGTTTGGAAATGTTTCAATTTTAATATTAAAGTCGCGAACATTTCCATTGTAAAATCTTCTTGAAGCTTGAATTTTATTTTCTGTATCTGATAATTCATCTTGCAATTTTGCAAAATTTCCTGACGCTTTTAATTCTGGATAATTTTCTGAAACAGCAAACAAAGTTTTTAATGTCCCAGATAAAATATTTTCAGCTTTTGCTTTTTCGTGTGGTGTGCCAGCGCTCACAGCTGAAGCTCGCGCTTGTGCAACTTTTTCAAAAAGTTCTCGTTCGTGTGTTGCGTAACCTTTAACTGTTTCCACTAAATTAGGAATCAAATCGTGACGGCGTTTTAATTGCACATCAATATCTGACCAAGCTTCTTTTGTGCGATTATTAAATTTAACCAAACCATTGTAAATTCCAATAATCCATAAAATTACAACTGCTAAAATACCTAAAATAATATAAAGTAAAATATCCATAAAATTTTTACAAATTATTTACAAATTTTATATTCGCAAAATTCGTAAATAATTCGCACTTAATTAGCATTTAATTATCTTGCTTAAATTTTAATCTTTTAAATTAAAAAGGTCAAGTTGCAACAAATCTTGTAAATAAAATTTCTGGTGAAAGTTTTGACGATTTTAAATCAAGATCTAATTGTAATATTTTTTTAAATTTGTTTTCTAATTCTTCAAAACTATATTTTTGCGTTTGTGAAATTGATTTTTGAACAACAAAAGGATGCAAACCAATTTCTTTGGCAATCAAACTATAATTTGGATAATTTTGATTTTGAGTTGCATCTTTAATTTGAATTAAAATTCTAAACTGTCGCGCAATCATTGAAAGTAAATAAAGCGGTTCAATCCCAGATTCTAATTGTTTGTTAATTAATTCAAGAGCTGTTGCCTTATCTCCATTGCCAATTGCATCAGCCAGATTAAAAATATTATCATCAAAATTAGCAGCGGTTAATTTTTGCGCATTTTCCAATGTAATATTTTTATCAAAAGCTAAAAGTTTATCTAACTCATTTGACAACTGCCACAAATTTGGTTTAGCGTTTATTAATAATTTTTCCAAAGCCACTGGTTCTATTCTTGCTCCCGAGTACTCGGGATTTTTTTCAATATATTCTTGCGCCCATTTTTTTAATTCAAAATTGTTTAATTCACTAAACTCAAATTTAATTTTCTCACCTGCTTTAGCGGAGGTTAATTTATTTAAAAATTTATACAAACTAGTTTTTTTATCAACTTTATCTTCATAAAAAATTAAAATATCATTCGCATCATTAGAATATTTATTCGCGCTATTCGCATTTTTCAAAAACTCAACAACTTCTTTTTGTTCAGAATTCTGACTTAAATTTTCAATAATTAATAATCTTTTAGGCGACAACAAAGACACAGAATTAAATTTGCTAATTAATTCATTAATTTTAATTTTTTCTGCGTTAATTTTTAACAATTCAAAATCAGAATATTTTTTTATTAATTCTTTTAACTTTTGTTTTGATTGAAATGTGTCTTTACCAAAAATAAAATAAATCATAAATCTTATCTCATATTTCTCATCGGCTTTCTAAATTTATTTCTTGGCACATTAAAATTATTTCTAGGACTAAATCCATTTCCATTTCCTGCAGAGCGTTTAATTTTTGAAAAATCAAAGTCTGTTCCAATAAAAGTTAAATTAATTCTTCCTCGATCATCAATTTCTTTAACTTTTGCAAAAACTTCGTCACCCTCTTTAACAACATCTTCAACCTTGTCAACTCTAAATGGCGCCATTTCTGAAATATGCACCAAACCTTCTTGCCCTGGCAAAACCTCAACAAACGCGCCAAAATCCATTAACCGTGTAACCTTGCCTTTATAAATTTCTCCGACTTCAATTTCTTTTGTTAAATCTTCAATCCACTTAATTGCTTTGTCAGCTCCTTGAGATGAAGTTGAGGTAATAAAAATTAAACCAGAATCTTCAATATCAATTGCAACTCCTGTTTCATTAATAATTAAATTAATTATTTTCCCGCCAGGACCAATCACATCACGAATTTTTTCTGGATTAATTTGCATTGTGTGAATTCTTGGAGCATATTGAGATAATTCTTTTCTTGGCTCTGAAATTGCTTTATTCATTGTATCTAAAATTTGCATTCGCGCAGATTTTGCTTTAGCCAAAGTTTCTTGAATTATTTCTTTTGATAAACCATTAATTTTAATATCTAATTGCACAGCGGTAATTCCGTCTTTTGTTCCTGCAACTTTAAAATCCATTCCACCAGAATAATCTTCAACACCTTGAATATCAGTTAAAATTTTATAATTTGAATTATTTTCATCAACAATCACACCCATCGCAATTCCAGCAACTGGTTTTGTAATTGGAACACCAGCATCCATTAAAGACAAAGACGAACCGCAAATTGAAGCTTGAGACGAAGAACCATTTGATGATAAAATTTCTGAAACAACGCGAATTGTGTAAGGAAAATCTTCTTTGTTTGGTAAAACTGGAATTAAAGCTTTTTCAGCTAAAGCTCCGTGCCCAATATCTCTGCGACCCGGTCCACGATTTGGTCCAACTTCACCAACAGAAAATTTAGGAAAATTATAATGATGCATATATCTTTTTTTGCCAGATTTTTCCATTGTGTCTAATGTTTGTTCGTCTGATGGAGACCCAAGAGTAACAACTGACAAAGCTTGGGTTTCTCCGCGTGAAAACAAACCAGATCCGTGAGTTCGCGGTAAAATTCCAACTTCTGCTGACAATTTTCTAACCTCGTCTAACTTACGACCGTCAACTCTTTGTTCTTTTTCTAAAATTAATTTCTGTGTTTGTTTTTTAAGCATATTTTCAATCATTTTTAATCCTTGCACGCGTTCAATTTTAGAAACATTGCTATCATTTTTTAAAATATCATTTACTTTTTTGTATAATTCATCAACTTGATTTCGATATTCTTCTTTTGAATTAGTAGAAAAAATTTCATCAATTCTTTCAGATACAATTTCTTTAACTTTGTTTTCGATATTTTCGATTGTGGTTTTTTCTTCTGAATCTAATTCTTTTTTAATATTAATTTTTTCTTTGCCAACTTTTTCAGCAATTTCATTTATTAATTTAATAATCTTTTTTAAATGTTTCATTCCAAACTCAATTGCTTCTTCAACAACTTGTTCTGAAACTTCATTAGCTCCAACTTCCAACATTGCCACTCTATCTTTTGTTCCAACAACAACTAAATCTAAATCAGATTTTTCTCTAGCTTCGTAAGTTGGATTTAAAACCCATTCAAATTTTCCTGTTTGAGTTGAAGATTCAATTCGTCCAACACGAACCGACGCCACTGGTCCTTCCCACGGAATATCTGAAATTGCTAAAGCGCAAGAAGTTGCGTTTAATCCAATAATATCTGAATCATTTTCTTTATCAAACGAAAGAATTGTCATTACGGTTTGAATGTCGTTTCTAATTTCTTCATTAAAAAAAGGACGAACGGATCTGTCCACTAATCGTCCTGATAAAATTGCTTCATCAGATGGTCGGCCTTCTCGTTTAATAAATCTTGAACCTTTAATTTTTCCTGCTGCATACAATTTTTCATCATAGTCAACAAGCAAAGGGAAAAAATCAATTCCTTCTCTAATGTTTTTTGAAATACAAGCAGTTGCAAGCACAACAGTGTCGCCGTATTGTAAAGTACAGGCTCCATTTGTTTGCCCAGCAAATCGTCCAACTTCAAATTTTAATTCTTTTCCGCCAATTTCAGCAGAAAACACTTCTGTTTTTTTTAACATAAAAATTCCTTTTCTTTTCTGATCAGCAAACTGCAGACAATTGCCTGTTTGTTTAATGACCAGAAAATTAGTTTATTATTTTTATTAATTATTTTACAAGTTACAAATTACAAGTTACAAATTTTGGATTGCTTTTTCAAAAATTTCTTTTGTGTTTTCGTATCCTAAATTTTCTAAAACCTCTTTTTTGTTAAACCATTTTGCGTCTTTAACTGTAGTTGTATTTTCTGAAATTAATTTTTCATCTTTAGTTTCAGCTAAATAATAAAAAATCTTTTTGTGATAATTTCCTTTTTCTGGTGAGTGCACAACAACATCAATCTCGCCAATTTGTTTTAAAATATTTATATTTTTAATTCCTAATTCTTCTTCAATTTCTCTGCTTAACGCTTGTCTTGTTTTTTCTTTTTCAACAAAATCAGCGATTTTCTCTTTTGCAAAAGTCCATTTGTTGTTAGCGTCTTTTATTAAAGCAAATTTAATTTCTTGATTATCTTTTTTAAAAACTACAGCGCCAACAGAATATTCTTTAATTTCTTGTTTTAAAATTTTTTCGTCGCTTGCGTTATAATTAAACTTTACATTTTTATTTTCCAAATCAATTAATACAGCACCGAGTACTCCGTTAATAAATTTTCCAGAAGAGCTCCCACCAAACGCTTTTGCCATTTCAATTGCTTCATTAATAATTACTTTTGCAGGAACTTCTTTTTCTTCTTTATTGTTTATTTTTACAAAAAGCATTTCGTAAATTCCTAACCTTAAAACATTTCTATCAACAATTGTTATTTTATCAATTGGCCACTCTGGCGCGTATTTTTCAATTACTTTATCAATTTCTGCTAAATTTTTTGTCACACCTTTTACTAATCTTTCTACAAATCCTTGATCATCTTCTTGTCCAAAATTTTCTTTAATATTTCTCTGAATTAATTCCTGTAATTTTTGTGAACGATGATTAAAATCCCACTCGTAAAGTGTTTGCATTGCAATTGTTCTTGATAAATGACGGTTGGACATAAAAATAAGAAATTAAGAAAAGAGAAATTAAGGGTTATCAAAATTTTCAAAGAAAATTTTTCTATTTCCTCAATTTCTTAATTTCTCCCTTTCTTTTTATTTTTTCTCTTTTTTCTTTTGTTCTTTTTCATCTTGAGCGCGTTTTTTACGCTCTGCTTTATTTAATTTAATTTTTAAAACTTCTTTGTTTTTATAAGTTCCACAAAACTCACACGCTGTGTGCGGTTTTACTGGTCTTTTGCATTTTGGACAAATTGATAAAGTTAACGCTGTTAATTTAATCACAGCTCGACGAGTCCTTTTTCGCGATTTTGTATGTCTTTTTTTTGGTTTCATAAATGTATTCTATCAAAAAAATAATATTCTTGTCAACTAAAATCCAAAGTGCTAAAATTAAATTAGTAAATTATTATTTTTATGCGAAAAAGAAGAAGACGATATTCAAAACCAAAACTACAACTCTCGCCAGACACAAAACGAGATATTTTTGTTATTTTAATTTTTGCAATTGCTTTAATAAATATTTTAGCAATGTTTAATTTAGCTGGAACATTTGGAAATTCAATTAATAATTTTTGGCAAATGATTTTTGGTTGTGGTTGGTGGATTTGGCCGTTTGTAATGATTTTAATTGGATACTTAATTATTAATATTGAAAAACTTGAAATCACAGCAACAAAATGGATAGGACTTTTAATTTTTGAATTAACTTTTTCAGGATTACTGCATTTATTTGTTGGCATTCAAAATTTTGAAATTGCAAAACAAGGTGAAGGAGGTGGAATTTTAGGTTACATTATTGGATTTCCATTAGAAAATATTGCTGGTTTTGGGGGAGCTTTAATAATTTTATTTGCTTTACTTTTAATTTCAATTTTATTATTTTTTGAATCATCTTTTAGAGATATTTTTGAAAAAATTCATTTTCAAAAATTTGGATTTATTTCAACTCTTAAAGAAAAATTTAAACTTAATAAAGACAAAGAATACGAAGAAGCGGAAGATATTGGTTTTGAACAAAAAGAAATAGAAGAAAATGAAAAATATAATGAAGACGAAGAAGAAAATGAAAATCCGACATCTGGCGGAGATGATGAAAATAATCAGAAAAATAAAATTATTACAAAACAAAAAAAATATTATCCAAAAATTGATCTTCCTTTAGATTTATTAAACGGAAAACCAAGTAAGCCCACCTCTGGCGATATAAAAAATAATCAAGAAATTATTAAACGAACTTTAAAATATTTTGGAATTGATGTTGAAATGTCAGAAGTTTCAGTTGGTCCAACAGTAACTCAATATACTTTTAAACCGTCTTCTGGTGTTAAAATTTCGCAAATTACAACACTTAACAATGATCTGGCTTTGGCTTTGGCCGCGCATCCAATTAGAATTGAAGCCCCAATCCCAGGAAGATCTTTAATCGGAATTGAAGTTCCAAATCAAAAAATCGCAGTTGTAACTTTAAAAGAAATTTTATCTTCAGAAAAATTTAAAAAACGAAATTCAAATTTAATGATTACACTTGGAAAAGATGTTGCTGGTAATTCACGAATTGCAAATTTAGATAAAATGCCACATTTATTAGTTGCTGGAGCAACTGGTTCTGGAAAAACAGTTTGTTTAAATTCAATAATTGTTTCTTTACTTTATCAAAACCAACCAAATGAATTAAAATTTATTTTAATTGATCCAAAGCAAGTTGAAATGACGCAGTACAATAATATTCCGCATTTAATTTGTCCTGTAATTACAGATGTTAAAAAAACAGTCAATGCTTTGCGTTGGGCAGTTATTGAAATGGAAAAAAGATTTCAAACTTTATCAAAATCAGGACAAAGAAATATTGCGGGTTACAATTTGAGAAATCAAAAAGAAAAAATGCCATATTTAATTATTGTTGTTGATGAATTAGGTGGTTTAATGGCTACTGCGGCAGCTGAAATTGAGCAAGCTGTAATTAGATTATCGCAAAAAGCCAGAGCAGTTGGAATTCATTTAATTTTAGCAACTCAACGACCGTCAGTTAATGTAATTACAGGTTTGATTAAAGCAAATATCACTTCGCGAATCGCGTTTTCTGTTGCGTCTTCTCAAGACTCGCGAACAATTCTTGATTCTTCTGGAGCTGAGAAACTTTTAGGTAAAGGCGACATGCTTTTTATTTCTGCTGAACTTTCAAAACCAGTTAGAATTCAAGGCGCTTTTTTATCTGATAATGAAATTGACAAAGTTGTAAATTATTTAAAACAAAAAAGCGAACCAGAATATATTGATGAAGTTACTGAAAAAATTTCTTCAATTAATATTCCATCAGGAAATGGATTAACTTTTAATAACAACGACGATGAACTTTTGCCAGAAGCTAAAGAAATTGTGATTAGCGTTGGCAGAGCTTCTTCTTCATATTTACAAAGACGATTAAGAATTGGTTACTCTCGAGCCGCGCGTTTATTAGATTTATTAGAAGAGCAAGGTGTGGTTGGTCCAACAGAAGGATCAAAACCTAGAGAAGTTTTAATTAAATCAGATGAAGATTTAGAAGACACTGAACAAGACCAAGAATTAAATAAATTAGAAAAAGCAAATCAAGAATTAAAAGAATTTGAAAATGAAGATGAAGAAAATAACGAAAGTTCTGAGCAAGAAAATATAAAAATATAAGATATAGGATATAAAAAAATATCCCAAATTATATCTTATATTTTATATTTATTTTATTTATGTTCAAAAGTAAAAAAATAAAAAATAAAAATAATATTGGTGAAACACTAAAAAATGCCCGTTACAAAACAGGACTTTCTTTAAAAATTATTTCAAAACACATTAAGGTAAATGCAAAATATTTAGAATCAATTGAAAAAGGATGTTGGCAAAAACTTCCAGGAAAAATTTACGCTAAAAATTTTTTAAAAAAATATTGTGATTTTTTAGAATCAAAAACTAGTGAAAAAATAAAAATTGATTTTAATAAAATCAATTTTTCTCAAAATATTAATAATGAATTTAAGAAAAAAACTTTTAAAAAAGATTTTTTAAATTTGCCAAAATCCATTAAAATTATTTCTTTAATAATTATCACAGTTTTTGCTGTTTTTTATGTTGCTTTGCAAACCAACCAAATTACAAAAGCTCCTGAAATTGTTTTAATTTATCCAACACAAGATTTAACAACAAATAATAATTCAATTATTTTTGTTGGAAAAACAGAACCTGAAGTTAAAATCAAAATTAATAATCAAGAAATAATTTTAGATAAAGAAAATAATTTTAAACACAAAATTGATTTGCTTTTAGGAATAAATTTAATAAAAATAGAAGCAAAAAAAAAATATTCTAAAACCAGTATTATTGAAAGAAAAATTGTGTTTGAAAAATAATGTTTTTGCTTTTTAAAATTTAATTTGGTATTATTAGATATATGAATAAAATAAATTTTGATAAAATTATTCCTATTTTAGAAAACAGTAATGTTAAAACTGCTGGTGTTTTTGGTTCTTATTCTAAAAAAGAAAAAAATCCTAATGATCTTGATATTTTAATAGAATTAAATAAGCCAATTGGTTTATTTAAATTTATTGGTTTACAAGATGAGTTATCACAAAAATTAAATTTTCCAGTTGACTTGGTAACAAAAAAGTTTTTAAGTCCTTATTTAAAAAAACAAATTTTAAAAGAAACTAAAATATTTTATGAAAGATAACCAACTTTATATCAAACATATTTTAGACGCTATTGAGATTATTAAAGAATATCTTGAAGGCACTGATTGTGATGATTTTTTAGAAAACAAACTTGTTCAAGATGGAATAATTAGACAATTAGAAGTTATTGGTGAAGCAAGTAAAAGATTGTCAGAAGATTTTAAAAATAAATATTCAAAAATACCTTGGAAATATGTTTGCGGAATGAGAGATAAATTAATTCACGATTATTTTGGTGTTGATTTGGATGAAGTCTGGAAAACAGCCACAGAAGATTTAGAAGATTTAAAAGAAGTTTTAGAAAAAGCTTTAAAAGGTTAAAATATTTTTTAAGATAAAAAAATAACCGTCTTGCTAAGCAAGACGGTTTTTAAATTTCTAAAGAGGCGATTTTTGTGTGTTTAACTAAATAACCCAAATAAAATAGAGACGATGCCAACCAAAAAGATAACAGAAAAAAATATAACATCAAATATCAGATCTTTTTTTTCATCTTGGTCAAAAATTTTTTTCTTGTGACCCCAAATGTCTGTTGTCGCTTCTTGGTAATCTTTTTTAAATTTGAATGCTAAAAAAATAGATAAAATAATTAAATAAGCTCCTGCTATTATTATGTTAAAAAAGTAGAGAGCTATGCCAAATACAATGCCAAATACAATTAAACCTACAATAGTTATTATGTCTATTATTCCTGTCAAAAATTCATTAACTGGTTCATTCATAATCTACCTCCCAAGATTTGCTAAATTTTTAAATTATTTTTTGTTTGAGTAAAGTATAAATCAGAATCAATATTAAATCAGCTAAATAGACAAAAAAATAGCAACCCTTGACATTTTTGCTAAAGTAAGCTATAATTAAGATATAAATTGTCATCGGAAATACCGACAAATTATGAAATATTCAAAAGAACTACAAAATATTGGTTTAACTACAAAACAAGCCCAAACATATTTGGCTTGCTTAAAACTGGGCTCTTCTTCTGTTAAACCGATTTCTGAATTAGTTGAACTGCCCCGTACCACAACTTATGAAGTTTTAGAAGGATTATATAAAAAAGGATTTATTAATAGATTAATAAAAAAGAAAATTCGCTATTATTCTGTTGAAGACCCACGAATTTTAATTAAAAAAGTTAAAGATAATTTAGAAGGAGCTGAAAAAATAGTTCCTGATTTGTTAGGTTTATTTATGAGCGCCAAAGTTTTGCCAGAAGTAAAACTTTATGAAGGCAAAGAAGCAGTGATTAACGCCTGGGAGGAAATTTTACAAGAAGGAAAAAAATACAAAACATTACGAGTAATTACAAACTTGCAACCATTTGAAACTTTAAAAAAATATTTTCCAAAGTTTAGGCAAAAAAGAAAAGAGATTGGATTATTTTCTAAAATACTATTAACCAATACTCCAGAATCTGAAAAATTCATTGTTAAAGATACAGTTAAATTCCAAGAAACAAAATTATTACCAGAGAATTATAAATTTAATGTTTCGGTTGATATTATTGGTGACAAAATTTTCTTTTTTTCTTTAAAAAATGAATACACAGCAGTAGTTGTGCAAAATAAAGAAATTGCACAAACAATAGCAACTTTATTTGAATTGATTTGGCGATCAATTAAAAATTAAATTTGTTTAACATTAAAAAGTTATCAACATTGACATTAAAACATTAATAAACTAAGGTTAAAATAGAATTTAAAAAACAAACAATTCTGTAATCAAATTTATGCAAAAAGAAGAAAAAATAATTCAAGTAGCCAAAGAAAATAAAACCACAACAAATGAAAAAAAATCTGCTCAAGAAGCAATTGATCAAATTCGTGAAAAATTTGGTGAGGAATCAATAATGAAATTTGGTGAAGCTAAAACAATGGAAATTGAAGTTGTTCCAACAGGATGTTTATCAATTGATATTGCTTTGGGGGCAGGTGGCGTTCCGCGAGGCAGAGTTATTGAAATTTACGGAGCTGAATCTTCAGGAAAAACAACTTTAGCATTACACATTGTTTCAGAAATTCAAAAAAGAGGTGGTGTTGCTGCTTTTGTTGACGCTGAACACGCGCTTGATCCAGAATATTCTAAAAAAATCGGAGTTAACATTAATGAACTTTTAGTTTCTCAACCAGATTCTGGAGAACAAGCTTTAGAAATTGTTGAAACTTTAGTGCGTTCAAACAGCGTTGATGTAATTGTAATTGACTCTGTTGCGGCGCTTACTCCAAAAGCTGAAATTGAAGGTGAAATGGGTGACAGACATGTTGCTTTACAAGCAAGATTAATGAGCCAGGCCTTACGCAAACTTACGGCAATTGTTTCAAAAACAAAAACTTCTGTAGTTTTCTTAAATCAAACAAGACAAAAAATTGGTGTGTTTTTTGGAAATCCAGAAACAACAACTGGAGGGATGGCTTTAAAATTTTATTCTTCAGTTAGAATTCAGCTTAAACGCGCCGCTCAAATTAAAATGGGAGACAACACAATTGGCAATCGTGTGAAAGCCAAGATTGTTAAAAATAAAATTGCTCCTCCATTTAAGTCTGCTGAATTTGATATTATGTATAATGAAGGAATTTCTTTGTCTGGAGATATTTTAGATTTAGGAATGAAATATAATTTAATTAAAAAAACTGGCACTACTTTTTTTTACCCTGCCCGCCAAGATGCTGAGGGCGGGAATGAAATAAAATTAGGCGCTGGTCGTGAAAATGCTAAAAAAGTTTTAAAACAAGATAAAAAATTAATGAAACAAATCTCAAAAGAAATATGGCAAAAAGTTAAAGCTTTACCCGAATAAAATCCGAATTGATTTCCGAATTTGTGCGAATAATTATTCGGAAATCAATTAGCACAAATTCGGGTTTTACTAATCCTCCGCCTGCTCGGGGGTATTTTTATTTTTTATTTTTCTAATTTTAATGCTAAAATAAATTTATGAACTTAATTACACTTTTTAAAAATTCATTTAAAGTTTTAAAAGTGAATAAAAATCGCACGATTTTAACAATGCTTGGAATTGTAATTGGAATTGCTGGTGTAATTATTATTATGTCAGTTGGCGCTGGAGCTCAAAGTTTAATTTTTAATCAAATTACTTCAGTAGGCTCAAACTTAATTGGAATAATGCCAGGTTATTCTGATGACGAAAGTCCGCCAGCTTCAATAATGGGAATTGCTTTAACAACTTTAAAAAACAGTGACGCTCAAGCATTAAAACAAATAAAAGAAATTGAATCAATTACAAGTTACGCGCGCGGTGTTGAAACAGTAACTTGGCAAAATCAAAAAACAGATAGCACATTTATTGGGACAACTTCTGAATATCCGTTAGTTGAATCAGCTGAAATTGAGCTTGGTAATTTTTTTAATCAGTCTGTTGATAAAGCCGTAGTCCGTGAAATTGTTTTGGGTTGGCAAATTTGGCAAGATTTATTTGGAAATGAAAACCCAGTTGGCAAACGAGTAAAAATTAAACGGGAAAATTTTCGTGTAATTGGAGTAATGAAAAAAAGAGGAGTGCAAGGTTTTCAAAATCAAGACACTTTAGTTTTTATTCCGCTTAAAAGCGCTCAAAAATTATTATTAGGAATAAATTATGTTAGTATGATTCGCGCAAAAGTTACAAATGATGATGATGTTCCAATTGTGATTGAACAAATAAAACAGATTTTGCGCGAGCAACACAATGTTGGAAATAAAAAACCTGATGATTTTACTGTGCGCGCCGCAACTCAAGCTTTAGATGCTTTAGCGCAAATTACAAATGCTCTTAAATTATTTTTAACTTGTATTGCCGGAATCTCGCTTTTAGTTGGCGGAGTAGGAATTATGAATATTATGTTGGTGGCAGTTAACGAACGAACGCACGAAATTGGTTTGCGTAAAGCAATTGGCGCAACTAAATCAAATATTCAAACACAATTTTTAATTGAATCAATAATTTTAACAATACTTGGAGGAATAATTGGAATTTTGATTGGCGTGTTGTTTTCTGGTTTAATTGCCAGCGTAGCAAAATATTTAGGATACAATTGGGATTTTATTGTTAGCGTTCCTTCAATATTATTAGGTGTTGGAGTCTCTGGGTTTGTTGGAATTATTTTTGGTTGGTATCCAGCTAGAAGAGCGGCTAAATTAGAACCTGTTGAAGCGTTAAGATACGAATAGTCGCCTAACCCTCCTTCGCTTCAACTCTAAAAAAACTCTAGCTACGACGCCTGTCCGCCGTAGCCTTGGCAAAGGAGGAGACAGGATTCTAGTTCCCCGATATAACATCGGGGCATTAAGAGTTCCTGCCTGTCGGCAGACAGGTATCCGCCGTAGTCCAGTAGAGTTGTTAGGGGCGTAGGCGGAAAAACAAATATGCAAATACTAACTCCTTTAAAAATCGCGTACAGCGCATTAAAAATACACAAAGTCAGATCAACCCTGACTGTTTTAGGTTTGCTAATTGGTGTAATGGCAATAATTATTGTTATGAATCTAGGACAAGGTTTAGATGGATTAATTATGAGTCAAATGGAAGTTTTTGGAACTGATTATGTTGAAGTTGAAATTAAAGTTCCATCAACTGCTAAAACATCTTCTGAAAATGCAATCGGGGTGGCGCAAGGTGTTTCAATCACAACTTTAAAAATTAAAGACGCAGAAGCAATTGCTAAACACCTAAACATTAAGGATTATTATGTGGGACAACTAGGGCAAGAAGTTATAAGTTATCAAAGCGAAAACAAGACATCAATTTTATGGGGAGTAAGCGCTAGTTTTTTTGATTTATACAAAACAAAAGTCCAGGAAGGCAGACCGTTCACAGATGAAGAGGATTTGTCTCAAGCTCGTGTAATAGTAATTGGACAAGGTTTGCAAAATAAATTATTTGGCAAAAAAAATAACGCTGTTAATAAGCGAATTAAAATTAAAAATAAAAATTTTCGTGTTGTTGGTGTGATGGAAGAACAAGACAATGCTTTTTATATGGATTTGGACAGCTCTGTTTATATTCCAATTCACAC